>ENA-UOOH01000304-UOOH01000304.1-fermentation-metagenome-genome-assembly--contig:-NODE-304-length-59583-cov-9.988174_pt1 | contig 59583 bp, 55 predicted proteins | sample MGYA00245778_ERZ724025 | MGnify/ENA primary metagenome ERZ724025 (study PRJEB28704, sample SAMN03018313) | fermentation metagenome | biome: anthropogenic terrestrial biome; feature: soil; material... | reverse complement strand
TTACGGACTTCCCAAAGAGATCCTTCGTCGCCTGCAGCTCCTCAGGATGACATTTTTGATACTTTTTCAGCAGTCTCGAACGTCCTCTTGCTTCCCCTTACTTCCCGTGAAACAAAAACAACCTGTCGACTGACGAAGTCGACAGGTTGAAGGGAGTAATATTAAATATTGATTGAATTAGGCGCCTTTTAACCCAAGGTTGTAATAGGTTATCGGGCCAGCAACCCCATCAGCTGTGATACCGGCGGCGGTCTGAAATTTCTTGAGCGCTGCCTCAGTTAACGGACCAAATTGTCCATCCAGGGCACCAGGAGAATATCCTAAATCCTTTAGTTTGCTTTGCAGTGCGAAGACATCTAACCCCTGGTTGCGGTCGGAACGTGTTCTTTGCAGCAACCGCCCTCCCATAAAGGTATTAAGATACAGCTGGTAAAAAGTTTTATTACCAACGATTCCGTCTGCGGTAAGACCTTTATCTTTTTGAAATAGTTTAACCGCTGCCTCGGTTTTGGAGCCAAAAATCGAATCAGCCGGTCCTCCCAGAGCAATGGCGTATTTCTTGGCGGTGCTGGCCAGGCGGTTTTGCAGTATCCATACATCTCTGCCTGAAATCCCCTTGCGCAGCACTCTTGATCCGAACACTGGACCAGATGCAAATGAGCCGGTTGGCTGCCCCAAATATAAAAAAGTATTCTTCCCCACGATACCATCAGAACTCAATCCGAAATAGGTCTGAAACTTCTTAACGGCAGCTTGAGTCTTAGGGCCGAAATCACCGTCAACTACTAAATCCGGACCCGTAATCGAATCTGGCAGGTAATTAAGCAAGTTCTGTAATACTTTTACATCATCCCCACTGCTTCCGGACCTTAGAATACGACTTCCGAAATTATTAACCACTTATTAGCCTCCTTTCATAAATATCTATATATCTTATGAGATTAGGAGACAATTAGTTACCGGGCTGGGATTACAAAAATAATGAACAAAGTCGAACATTATCCGACTCAATGAGCGGTAACCTTATTAGCAGCAAATTCATATTATAGTTGGAAGATATAAAAATTTAACGCTTGAATAGGGGGAGAAGAAGGGTTAACTCAGCTTTATTTAATGGTGTCATATTTGATGGTGTAATGGGGTAAAGGATAGGGTGGGGTGAACAGTGAAAATTCCCCTGTCCACCCCGCCTTCGTCAGCAAGATGGCAATTTGCCCCGGTGAAAACGTGAATTCTTAACGAAGTTCGGTGGGTACAAACGCGTCTATCAGGCCAATAGCAAACGCTGCCAGCAGAGCTCCGAGGATAGTAACGTTAAGTAAGGTTGGGATAGCAAACTGGGCCAGGTAAATTACCACAGCCGCGATGCCGAACCCTACCAAACCGCGACTGCGCGGCGATACTTTGTCACCCAACACTTTTTCGATCAAGTATCCCATTAGAGCAATAACCAGGGCGGCAGCCAGGGCACCCCAGATTCCTGCCACCTTGATACCTGGAACGAGATAACCGACAATTAAGAGTACCACGGCAGAAACTATAAACCGTATGACAGCCTGTAACATATTTGTTTACCTCCTTTTTAAGTAATGTAAAGAACATCTGCAATAATAGATTCTCACCAAAGAACCAAAATTATTCGGCGCTCTTTTTTAGTTTTGCCTGGTTTTGTACAAAAGTATTGTATTTCTCGCTTAAATAATTGATTGATTCGTGAAGAGGGGAATAGCAGAGTAATGCGGTAGCAAGTTCAACGGTTCCTAACACTCCACAAACCGTAGCTGGCCATCCGGTAATCAATTCGGTACCGGACAGGAAGAAAAAACAAAAGGCAAAAATATAACGGGCAATGACTCCATCCTTACTAAGCAAGATAAACACTCCTTCGATTTTTAATAAGACACATTTAAATTAGTTTGATGACTCTAGTATTGAGAAATCGCCCAACAATGATGTATTGAAGAGAACGTTAACATATGGAATATTTACTAATTTGTAGATTCCTATGCTTGCTCATATCAGCAAACAGGTGGGGCGTAAGCCTGAGTGTAATTAAATTTAAAGGAGTGCAAGCGATTGTACAAAAAGGTGATTAGATGGTGGGATTGGCGTTTATTTTTATCAACGCTGGGGGTTGTTTTTCTGTCTGAAATGGGGGATAAAACTCAAATAACTACTTTGCTGCTGGCTGGAGCGAAGCCAATGTATGTGGTATGGGTAGCCTTGGGATCGGCTACTGCACTGATATGCGCCTCCTTTTTAGAGGTAATTATTGGATCCCACATCATAGCACGATATTTCAAGCCCAAGACGATTAATCTCGTATCCGCGGTTCTGTTTTTGACGCTGGGAATCCTATTATTATTCGGGATTATTGGCAATTTCAAAATTCCTTAGAGGTGAATTATGAACATTAAACTTTTAACCTGGTTGTCTACGTACCTCATCATAATTTTATGTGAACTGGGGGATAAAACCCAATTAGCCGTACTATTATTCACGAGCAATAATCCGCATAAGAGATGGACAATATTTCTAGCCAGTTCTTTGGCTCTGATATTGTGTGTGGTTGTTGAGGTCACGGTAGGGCTTACTCTAGCCAACTATATAGGACCTGATCTAATCAATAAATTTGCCGGAGGGGTGTTTATATTATTGGGAATAATTATTTTAGGGCAGAACTTTAATATACCTGAAGGAATACGTAACTTAATAAATCGGAAAGTTATGATCAAAACTAAACCAGAAACTGAGAGTGTCGAGGCGGAGATATAGTTTTAACTTTTAGATCCATTCTTAGCATTCTGGTCAGATGACTCATTTTGACTGCTACCCTTAGATTTGGATAATTTCTCCTCTAGGCTTTTTAGGTTGGTCATGGCAATTTCGCCTTTTATCATGACCAGGTCGCTTTGCTTGCTTTTGATGGCCTGCTCCAGGTCTAAGATTGCGAACTCAGTTTTACTGAGCATTTTAGAATCAGTATCTTTGGCCTGGGCACCCAGATAAAGCCAATGTTCTTTCATTTTGGGCACATGCTCCTCAGCCTTGGTCCAATTCTTTTGACTACCTTCAAAAATAGCAGCCATTATTTCATATTTTACTTGATAAAACTCGGCCGGAATTGATGTAGAAAATACCTGCGCCATGTCCGCATAATTTTTATATAGGGAGAGTGCTGCAGACAAGCTTGGCCCCGGTTGTTGTTTGCTTATCTCCTGTGTAAGTTGATCGAGAGCTTTGGTAAACTGATTGCGAGCTTCAATGCTCATGCCAGCCTGAACCGCTTCGGGCATCACACTATTCCAACTGGTGTGAATGTTTCTCAGGCGTTCAAATTCTTTTTGCCAATCTTTTGAAGCCTCTGTTTTATTTGGGGCTGTCTGAGAAGCGCTGGTTTGAGACTGCTTGCTCTGGGTTTGGCTGGAATCGGATTGTCCCGATGAGGATTTCTCGCTCTGGGATTGATCACTTTGGGATTGCTTATCCTGCGATTGTCCCCCTTCCTGCGACTGGTTATTTTGTGTTTGTCCCTCCTGCGTTTTTTCTCCTTGAGATTTTTCCTGAGGATTTAATTGAATATTTTGCTGCATAGGAAGCGCATTTTTCTGCTTCAATTTTTTATCCAGCTCAGAAATTATTGTATCTAGATCAGCAGCAATAGTCTTTAATTCGGAGGGTGCCTTAGGTTTTTGCTCTGCATTATTAGAAGGCTTTTTTTCGGCTGAACCTTTTGAACAGCCAGTCAAACCTATTATGAAGATTATTAGCATAAGTACCATAATATTGCGGGAGTTTCTCAAGATTAATCACCTCAATTTTATTATAATTAATGCTTGGGATTAGAAGCATATAATTTATCTTGTCCAGAACTGAAATCAATAATGTATAAAGTTATGATGCCAGATCCTTAAGCCAGTAAAAAATACTTCGCTCACGTTTTATTGAATTTGCAATTGAAGGTATAATAAGGAACATGGTCAAAGGTTCATGAACAGCTTGCCTCTTAAAAACAACTGATTTAAGTTAAGAGGTGGTATTTGGAAAAATTGATGGAATTTATGAAGCTGGAGGAACATAGGTGCATAATCGGAATGTTAGTCAGGAAAGAGTCACATTGGTTGCTGTCATAAGCACTGCCTTTTTGGTTCCTTTCATAGCGAGCGCCATTAATCTTTCACTGCCTTCATTAGGGCAGGAGTTTAACAGTAGTGCCCTTCTGCTGGGCTGGGTTGTTACCAGCTACCTCCTGGCTTCAGCGGCCTTTTTATTGCCCTTTGGACGTTGGGCGGACATTGTGGGCCGCCGCAAGGTATTTCTTACTGGACTCAGTTTATTTTCGCTTTTCTCACTGCTGTGCAGTATGGCCAGCTCCGTTGAGATGTTAATAGTTTTTCGCATATGTCAGGGCATTGCTTCAGCTATGATATTCAGCACCTCTATGGCAATTTTGACCTCTGTTTATCCGCCCAATAGGCGGGGCAAAGCATTGGGGATGTCGGTGGCCAGCACATATATTGGCCTGTCATTGGGGCCTGTGCTGGGTGGATGGATGAACCATAATCTGGGCTGGAGAAGTATCTTTTATTTTATAGTGTTGCTTAGCTTAATAGTGTCAATATATACAGCCCTGCGTTTAAAAGGAGAATGGAGAGGGGCAGCAGGGGAGAAGTTTGACCTGCCCGGCAGCCTTTTGTATGTGCTGGGACTGGCCGCTTTTCTTTATGGCATGTCATCCCTTTCTTCATGGGACTGGTCCTGGTATATGGCTGCTATCGGATTAGTCTGCCTGGGCTTTTTTGTCCGCTATGAATTGGGGCAGTTACATCCTTTGATAGAAATAAGATTATTTATCCAGAATATAAGCTTTGCTTTCTCCAACCTGGCAGCGATGATCAACTATAGTGCCACCTTTGCGTTGGGGTTCTTGCTTTCCATTTATCTGCAGGTCATAGTGGGCTACAGTTCTCAGGCGGCTGGCATGATTCTCCTCGCTCAACCTCTGATGATGGCCTTGTTCTCCCCGCTGGCGGGCAGCTTGTCTGACCGGATAGAGCCGCGCCTGGTTGCTACCGCGGGAATGACTTTGAGCTCCATAGGGATATTTTTCTTTATCTTTCTGGGGCCCAATACTTCGATAAGCCTGCTGACAGCTAATCTAGCCCTTATTGGACTGGGCTTTGCTCTGTTTTCCTCGCCTAATACCAACGCAGTTATGGCTGCGGTGCAACCCCGGCTTTATGGTATAGCTTCTTCCACGCTGGGGACGATGAGATTGGTGGGCCAGGCTCTCAGCATGGCGATAGTAACGTTATTGATGGCTACATATATAGGTAATGCTCAACTGAGTAATGTTGAGCCTCAGCTTCTGATGAACAGTATCCATACTACATTTATCATATTCTTTATTTTATGTTGCCTGGGCATATGGGCATCCATCGCCCGGGGTAAAAGCACCGGGGAGCAGATTGAATCGGTTAGGAGAGGGGTTTAGAAGCTTATGAAAAAGACTGTTCTCATTACGGGCAGTTCCAAAGGGATTGGACGCGCCAGCGCAGAAGTATTTGCTGAGAATAATTATAATGTGATTATAAATTATTTACATTCCGAGCTAGATGCCCTCGCTTTGGCAGCCTTGCTGGAGAAAAGGGGGCATTCGGTCATGGCATATCAGGCTGATGTTTCAAAACGTACTCAGGTTGAGTCTATGGTCGATAGCAGCATAGGTCGCTTCGGCTCAATTGATGTGTTGGTTAATAATGCCGGTATTGCCCAGCAAAGGCTTTTTACAGATATTACGGACGAAGATTGGGATACCATGCTCAATATTCATGTTAAGGGCATTTTCCATTGCTGTCAGGCTGTTTTGCCATTCATGATCAGTAAAAAGCGAGGCAAAATAATTAATATATCATCGATATGGGGAATGACGGGGGCCTCCTGTGAGGTTCATTATTCCACTGCCAAAGCGGCCGTAATAGGTTTCACGAAAGCTCTGGCTCGGGAATTAGGCCCGAGTAATATTCAAGTAAATTGCGTGGCGCCAGGGATTATTGATACTGAAATGAATGCCGGCCTGGATGAATCCGATAGAAACAGGCTGCTGGAAGAAACACCCCTGATGAGATTTGGAACCCCTGCGGAGGTAGCCTATGCCCTTTTGTATCTGGCCTCGGACAGGGCGGATTTCCTAACCGGGCAGGTTTTGAGTCCCAATGGAGGATTTGTTATATAGTTACAGTGCAAGCCAGGCGGATCTGGATCTGCATATTGGTTTCGCAACTAAATGCCGATGAGAGTTGCCAGCGGGAGTTTCTGAACCTGCATATCTGTTTTCCCAACTAAAGGCTATTGAGGGAGCCAATGGGGAAGTGACCCTACAACTTGCCTATTTATTTTTCTGGATATATTTTCCCAATTGTTATGTTATACTGATGTCCAAAAGGGAGTGGGGCGAAGTTGTGAAAATAGCAGTGGTGGATGGTCAGGGTGGCGGGATTGGCAGAATTATCGTGGAGAAGCTGCGTCAGGAGCTGGGTAATTCATGTCATATCATAGGGCTGGGGACAAATGCTATAGCCGTTTCCTTGATGCTGAAAGCAGGTGCCAATGAAGGAGCCAGCGGCGAAAATGCAGTAATACACTGTGCCTCCAGGGTGGATGTCATTGCAGGTTCAGTAGCAATTGTTGCTGCCCATTCTTTTCTGGGGGAACTTACCCCGGCAATGGCCGAGGCTATAGCTTCGGGAGATGCGATTAAAGTGCTGATACCCATGAATCGGTATAACCTTGAAATCAGCGGGGTCGTTGACGAACCATTGCCTCTGCAGGTGAATCACCTGGTGGCCAGGGTGAGACAGATATATGATAGCAGGAATCCTGGATAGCTTAATTTAAAATGTGAGGTTGGGATTAATGGAGAACAGGATTTATAGGAAGGCAGGTGCAGAAAATGTGTAAGAATATGCCGCCCCTGGAACTGGCTATTCAGTTTCACGGGCATATATGTCCAGGTCTTCTGATGGGTGTGCGGGTAGCGGAATTTGCCCAAAAATATTTGGATGTAAGTCAGGACCAGGATGAGGAACTGCTGGCCGTTGTTGAAACAAATTCCTGCGGAGTGGATGCTATCCAGTCCATACTGGGCTGTACTTTTGGGAAAGGGAACCTGATTTTTAAGGATTATGGAAAAAGTGTCTACACGATTGCCAGCCGGGAAAAGAATCGCGCCGTACGCATTGCTCAGAAATTTAACCCCCAACCCCATCCGGATTCTCTACGTTATCGTGAGTTAAACCGCCAAGATATTCTAACGGATGCCGAAGCGGCTGAAAAGGAGAATCTATTGGGGGCAATCTTTGAAAGAATGATGAGTATACCTTTCGATGAGCTTTTTAGCTGGCAGGAGGTCAAGTTTGATTTTCCGGAGAAAGCTCAGATATATGCCACCGTGCCATGTGCTGTTTGCGGGGAAGGGGTTATGGAACCTAGAGCTGTCAGGAATGGACAAGTTTTCATTTGTCCTGCCTGCGTGTAAAGGATGGAGGTATGCAAATGTGTGAAGCCAGCGTTTATATCAACCGGGATGGACAAGAAGAGCTGCTGATGGAAGGTGTGGATCGGATAGTACCGGGAGAAGACCATAATATTTTTATGGAAAATATTTTTGGAGAGCGTCGCGTTATCAAAGCTCGTATCAGGGAAATGGAACTGGTCCATCATCGCATTATCCTGGAGGAAATACAGGAAGAATCGGTCAACCGTCATCTGGAATTGTGGCTTGAACCAGACACCGATCATGGCCATTTCCATCCCGGCGAAGAGGTCAGGATTAAGTTGTATAAGGGCTATAATATGCGTTCGGACAGTGAGACGGCATTTTCCAGCCCGCAAGCTTATGTTTTGAGTGAGGGGGAGGTGCACAACCTGGAGCTGCATGACCATCACGGTACACTGGAGTTAAATCTGGATCAGGAGATAGATGGGCTGGCGCATGTATATGTCTATGAAAAGGGGAATCAAGATCTATATGCCACAGCACTGGTGGAGGTCGGTCATCACCACCATCATGGGACCAAACCTGCGGGCCTGCCGTTGGAGATTGTTCCCACCGATTACAGCCATGCGCGGTTGGGAGAAAATTATGAGATACAGGTGCTAAAGGAAGGGCAGCCCCTGGCCGGGGTTGAAGTCCGGGCGACTAACAGCAGTACTCAGAATCGCGATTATCCGCACCGTTTAAAAACCAATGCGGAAGGCCGGGCTCGGTTATTTCTGACTGCTCGTGGTAACTATCTGTTTTCGGTGACGGACGGAAATATAATCAGCACCTTTACCCTCATAAAGAGTTTCTAGCTTATTGGTCATCAAAAATAATTAAAAAAATTAGAAAATATTGCAGGAATATATATTCGGTTGGCGAATAATAGAAGAATAATTAACGCTATGAAAGCGAATAGATTTACTTTTGTCCGGATAAGGTTCTGCATCCTACAGTCTGACATAACTGTATATTGTAAAAAATACCATGAAGGTGTTGGCGGATTTTATGACCGCTAATGTTGTTCATGGTTTTTTGTGCCTGATTTCAGCCAGTAGATGATATAACCACGGGTGAAGCAGCCGAAAAACCAACCCCGTTCATTTATTTTTAAGGAGGGTCTAACATGCATATTCCCGATGGTTATTTGAGCCCGCTGGCAGCGGCCCCATTTCTAGCCCTTATGGTTCCGGTATGGGGTGTGGCGGTAAAAAAGGTCAAGGAGAAAGTAAAAAAGAAGCATATCCCGGTTCTGGCCATAGGGGCCGCTTTTTCCTTTACAATTATGATGTTTAATCTACCTATTCCCGGAGGCAGCTCTGCGCATGCTGTGGGGGCGGTGCTCCTGGCCATATTGCTGGGCCCCTGGGCGGCCTGCCTGGGGGTATCGGTGGCCCTGATTATTCAAGCTCTAATTTTTGGTGATGGAGGAATTCTGGCCATAGGTGCCAACTGTTTTAATATGGCTTTCGTGATGCCGATGGTTGGTTATTTTGTGTACAAACTGGTTAAGGGCGACGCCGATGAACACTCCGGTCGGGCGCTGGCAGCTGCAGCCCTGGCGGGATATATAGGGCTGAATATGGCCGCCCTGTTTACAGCGGTGGAGTTTGGGGCCCAATATCACCTGTTTCAAGCCGCTGATGGAACGCCCTTGTATTTTATGTATCCCATCAAAATAGCGGTGGCGGCTATGATGTCTGAACATATTCTCTTGGCCGGACCTGTAGAAGGATTGGTTACCGCGTTGGGATTGCGCTTTGTAGGCAGCAATTATCCCGCCTTGCTGGCGGAGCGCTCAATTTTAGGACGATATACGAATACGGAGGTGGCGGAGAATGTTTAGTAAATACCGTAACTTGTGGTTGGCTTTAGGAGCATTTATTATTCTTACTCCCCTGGGTCTCATCGCCAGCGGCACCGCTTTCGGCGAATGGGGTGTAGATCAACTGGAGGAAGAAGTCGGGTTTATACCCGCCGGGCTTGAAAGGATGGCCGATTTATGGAGCCATGCACCCCTGGCTGATTACGGCATAGCCGGCTTTGATGCCAGCTTTATGCAGTCGGCGGTGGGCTATATTTTCTCGGCCGTGGTTGGAGTGGCGCTGGTAGTTGGCATTAGTATGCTTTTATCGAAAATAGTACAGGAATAAAGGTACGGAGCTCAGCATGAGTAATAATGATAGAAGGATAGAACTCCCCAATTGGATGGGGGAACCATATGAAAACACAGCGGTCACGGGCCAACGCCGCCCTAATTTTCTGAGGAAAAGTATTCGCCAGATGAAACAAACCCTAGCAGATGAACTGCTTACAGAGAGTTGCGCCAATCAGGAGGGCGTGCTGCAGAGGATGGAGCCGCGCACCAAATTGATCGCAGCGGTATCGTTCATTATCATAGCCGGATTTGTCAGGAGTATACCTGTCTTGTTAGGCTTATGGGGGTTAACTGTGGTACTCATGCTCCTGTCTGGATTGCCTGTTTTTACTATGCAAAGACGTATCTGGGGCATTATTCCCCTCCTGACGCTTTTGGCATCTGTTCCCGCTATGTTCAATTTTATAATTGATGGTTCGCCTTTATGTATGATTTATCAAGCCCCCTATCCCTCTACAATGCTGGGAATTCATATTCCCGCCCACATCTATATCAGTCAGCAGGGCTTTACAGCTGCTATGTTCCTGTTTTTGCGGGTAGGGTTGTCTTTATCCATGGGGGTTTTACTGGTCATGACCACTCCGGTAGCCAGGCTTATTAAATCCTTGCAGGTAATGGGAGTACCCTCTTTGATGGTTATGGTCATTGAAATGAGTTATCGTTATTTAGTCCTGCTATTGAATTTATCAATCGAAATGTTTGAGGCGCGCCGCCTCAGAACCGTAGGGGTATTATCTATGGCATCTAAAAGGGCCCAGGTGGGCTCCTCCATTGCGGCCCTATTTGCCAGAAGTATGGAGCTAACGGATGAGGTCTATCTGGCCATGACAGCTCGTGGGTATACAGGCCAGGCGGTTAGCATTGACGAAAAATAATGAAGCAAGGAAGCAATGGGACGCTAGACAAGGGACGGTTCAATCATCAGACTGTCTTGCTCAAAAAAGACAAAAGAACCGTCCCCTTGTTCTGGGGAACCATCCGCTTGCTTGCTAAAGGGAGGAACCCCCACTTGGGTAAACCGCTATTTTTTTTAAGTAAGGTATCATTTGGCTATAGCTCCGCAGAGCCAATCTTTCGCGACCTTAGCCTGGAGATTAAGGTCGGGGAAAGGGTTAGCCTGCTGGGAGCTAATGGCTCGGGTAAATCTACTCTGCTGAAAATATTGTGTGGTCTGATTTTCCCTCAACAGGGTTGTTTCAAGGCCTATGGTCAGCAAATTAATGAGAAAAGTATGGAGGACGAAAGTTTTGCCAGGGACTACCATCGCAAGGTAGGATTTATTTTCCAGAATTCCGATGTCCAGCTTTTTACCACCCGGGTATGGGATGAGATTGCCTATGGACCTCTGCAAATGGGATTGAACCAGGCCCAAGTCCGACAGCGGGTCGAGGATGTGCTGGATATGCTCCAAATCCAAAACCTGCGGGAGCGATCGCCCCATCGTTTGAGCGGAGGGGAAAAGAAAAAGGTTGCAGTTGCTTCCGTCCTGGTTTTAAACCCCGAAGTATTAATCCTGGATGAACCTACCAGCGGGCTGGATCCTAAGACCGAAAGGTGGTTGGTTGATCTCCTCCTGGAACTTAACCGCCAGGGGCGCACCATTATTGTTTCGACCCATAACCTGGAATTGGCTCATATCCTCGCCACGCGGTCTCTCGTTCTTTCTGAATCCCATGAACTAATCTGTGACGGTTATACGCAGGATATCCTGGCCAACCGGGAGATATTAATGGCTGTCAATCTTATCGATGAATACTGCCATGTCCACGGCGAGAAAGAGCATGTGCACCGGTATACCCACGGATAAGTTTAAAAATAGGTGCCTGGCACAACTTATGGGCAAAAAAGGACCCTTTGCACGAGGCAAAGGGCTGAGAAAAAGATTGGGATTGGATACTAGAAGAAGTCCGTCCCGCTTCATCTCTAATCCCCCAGCATGTTCACACCGTACCCTTCCAAAATGAATGAGTTGGCTTTTTGCTGGTTTAAACCAGCAAGTGTAATGCTGTTGAAACATAAAAAGCCAGACCCGTGCAAAGGTCTGGCTAAAAGGCGCTATTTAAATAGCCTTCTTAGCTTACTCCTTTCCACACTGGGAGGCGCAACCGTTTCCCGTTACACCCAACGGCCTCATAACCATAGCGAACTTTAGGTAGTGAGACTCGGAGATTGAAGACTGAAACTAAATGACTAATTCTAGTTATCAAGATTCTACACCTTATTTGTATTTCGTGCAATAGTAAAATACATTTTTATTATACGCTCAATTTAAACTTAAGGGAGATAGAGCGCTACGAAGGGCCTGGCAATTTTAACTGAAAATTCCAAAATAAAATGTTACAGTTTTGCAGGATTTAGGAGATTTGCGTAGAATATACAAAAATCAAGGTTCCGTCTAATTAAATATTTATCTCCGAGCCTGGAATCCTAAGGAATAACTATGGTGACCAGGACGTTAGGGTGTGATTGGAAACGGCCATGCCTTCCATTGCGAAAAGGAGATGCTTGGGTTACGTAGGTTTTAAGCGAAAAGAGTTCATGAAGGGTTCAAATGCTTTAATTATGCGTCTAGGCTCGGCATTTCGTGTCGGGCTTTTTTAGTGGGCTTTCTTTCTGGTTGTGGAAATAGAAGCGGTTATAAGCGATTTTGTGAAAACAATTGCTAAATGCCCATTCCAGTTGGCAGTAGAAAAGCTTATTAAGCAAACATTGGACGAGTTCATGAAGGTTCTATGCTTATATTCATGCGTCTATGCTCGGCATTTCTTGCCGGGCTTTTTTAATGAATTAATTTCAATGAGGCTGTTGCCCTTGTGGTATATGTTTAATGATCTATAACGAAAGTTAACAATAAATACAGGTATTCAATGAAATATGAGGTAAAAAATGTGCATGAGTTATCAATAATGGAAGGCGTTTTGAAAATGGTCAGGGATAGTGCCGCGCAAAGCAATATTAATAAGGTACACAAGATCAATCTGGTAATTGGCAAGCTTACCATGGTTCTTCCTGATAGTATGCAGTTTTGCTTTCAGGTCCTGAGCAGCCAGGATGAGTTATTGCAGGGTGCCGTTTTGGAAATTGAGGAGAGAGATATTATTATCCAGTGTGCCAGTTGCGAGCAGCAAAGCACTTTAAATGATGGTTTTTCTTTTATCTGCCCGGGCTGCGGGGCGAGTGAGGTTGAAATCATAAACGGGCGGGAACTGTATCTGGATTACTATGAAGGAGACGAATGTTAATGGTGCAGATAAATATGGAGAGTAATCTCTTAGGTGCTAATGATCTCGTAGCCAGAAGGAATCGCGCCTTATTTGCCGATAAGGGACTGCTGGTTATAAATCTAATGAGTTCGCCTGGCTCCGGGAAGACTACCATTTTGGAGCGAACCATCGAATTTATGGATGGCCGCCTGAAAATGGGAGTAATAGAAGGGGATCTTTATACCGATCAGGATGCCCTGCGCATCGAAAAAAAAGGCGTTGAGGTTGTACAAATCAATACCGAAGGAGCATGCCATCTGGACGCGGGTATGGTGGGAAAAGCTTTTAACCAGCTGCCATCCGCAGATTTAGATATGGTTTTTATTGAGAATGTGGGCAATCTGGTATGCCCGGCGGAGTTCGACCTGGGAGAGGATTTTAAGGCCGTTGTTTTAAGTACAGCCGAAGGCAATGACAAGCCGCTTAAATATCCCCTAATATTCCATCAAGCTCGAGCCATACTGCTTAATAAGATCGATTTGCTCCCCTATACCGATTTTAATCTGGACAGGTTCAGGGAAGATCTTGCCCGGATTAATCCCTCGGCGACGGTATTTATGGTCTCGGGACGTACCGGAGAGGGCATAGAAAACTGGTATTTATGGTTGTTAGAGGAGGTGGAAAAGAAGAAGCCCAGATAAGATAGATAGGGATAAATACCTGCTTAGTTGGGATTGGGATTAAAACAAGAGGTATTAATAGATAGAAGCTAGTTTCTGTATTATGAAGATTGGGATCAAGAAGAGTATCCATGGAGAATAAATAAAGTGGGGGGAATGTAAGAAATGCCAAAGAAACTGAGCCGTCGTGACTTCATGCGCGCCTGCGCAGGTTCGGCTGCGGCCATATCCCTGTCGGGATATTTAGCACCCTATATGGCCGAAGCGGTAGCAGCCGGAGCACCACCGGTAATATGGATCCAGGGAGCATCCTGTACCGGGTGTTCCATATCTCTTCTGAATACTGTGCATCCCGATATTCAAAAAGTATTAACAGAGGTCATCAGCTTGACCTATCATCCCAATATCAGTGCTGCTGCCGGTGATCTGGCACTACAAGAGGGTATATACAAAGTTGCCAAAGCGAATAAAGGCAACTTCTTCCTGGTGGTGGAAGGAGCTGTTCCCACCGGTGCAGGCGGCCGCTATTGTATGGTAGGTGAGGAGAATGAGAAGCCAATCGTATTTGAAAAGCTATTGAAGGATATAGGCAGCCAGGCCCAAGCTATTTTGAACTTCGGTACTTGCTCAGCCTATGGCGGAATACCCGCTACCCCACCCAATCCAACCGAATGTGTACCGGTTTCATCAGTGATTAAGAATGTTCCTTTAATCAACGTGCCTGGTTGCCCCCCTCATCCCGACTGGATGATAGGGACAATAGCTCACGTACTTTTATATAAAGATATACCCGAGTTAGACAAATTCGGGCGCCCCAAGATGTTTTTTGACACCATTATTCATGATAATTGCCAGAGAAGACAGTATTTTGAAAATGGCATTTTTGCCAAGAACTTCGGTGACCCTGGTTGTATGCTGGAATTAGGCTGTAAAGGACCATTTGCTCACTGTGATGCTACCAACCGTATGTGGAACAATGCTACCAACTGGTGTGTTAAATGCGGGTCGGTATGCATCGGCTGCACCGAACCACAGTTCCCGGGCTGGCCTATGTACGAAAGGCTGCCTGAAATGCCCGTTGGCTCTGCCACATCTGTTACCGCTGATCAAGTCGGTGGAGTTCTCGGTGCGGCTGCTGTGCTAGGAATAGGTGGACACCTGGCTGGTAATGTAATCACCGGCAGAATTGGTTCCCATCAAGAAGCTGAAGAAGAAGTGAAAGCAGGTGAGAACTAATGGCGAAAATAATTGTTGATCCCGTAACCAGAATTGAAGGCCATCTTAAACTTGAGGTGGAAGTTGAAGGCGGAGTGGTTGTAGATGCCTGGACAGCCGGCACCCTGTGGCGCGGTCTGGAACTTATCATGCAGGGCAGAGATCCACGCGATTCCGAACAGATTATGCAAAGGATTTGCGGTGTTTGCCCCACAGCTCATGCAACCGCAGGTATTCTAGCCCTGGATTATGCTTTCGGTATCGAACCACCTCCCAATGGTCGGATTATTAGAAACCTGATTCTAGGTTCCAACTGGATTCAATCTCATATTCTCCATTTCTTCCATTTGGCAGCTTTGGATTATGTTAAGGGACCAGATATTGCACCTTTTAAACCTCGCTATGAAGCTGATTATCGTTTACCGGCTGATATTAACGCTCAGGCTGTCAACACCTATCTGGAAGCTCTGACCATTCGCCGCAAGGCTCAGGAAATGCTGGCTATCTGGGGCGGCAAGATGCCTCATGTACAGGCTATTGTGCCCGGCGGTGTATCGGAAGTTCCTGATACTTCCAAGATCTATAGATTTCTAAATTTACTGGAAGAAATGCAAGCCTTTATTGATACTAAATATGTTCCTACTGTCAAAGCGGTGGCAGGGGTTTATTCGGATTGGTTATCTATTGGAGCTGGCTGCAAGAATATGCTGGCTTACGGAGGTTTCCCCCAGGAAGAGGGAACGGACCATGTGAAAAAGAATAAATTATTCCCGGCCGGCACCTTTATTCAAGGTCAATACGGTGTTTTTGATCCCCAGCAGATAACTGAAGAAGTAACTTATTCCTGGTATAAGGACGATACTCATGGTACTACCCCTGATGTTGCAGTGATTAGCCCAGATGTAGAAAAGAAGGGTGCTTATTCATGGATGAAGGCACCGCGTTATAACGGGCATGCCATGGAAGTCGGACCGCTGGCGCGCCAGTGGGTTGCCAAGAATCCAGATGTGGTCGCTTTGGGGGACAAAGCTTTTTCAGTTATGGGACGTCATTTTGCCCGGGCGGTTGAAACTTCTCAGATTGGCCAAGAAATGAAGAAATGGGCCTTGCAGTTACAACCCGGACAGCCGGTCTGCACACCGCATCAACTACCCAAAAAGGAAGTAGTGGGAATGGGCCTTTGCGAGGGATCGCGGGGAGCTCTTGGTCACTGGCACCGGATTAGCAGCGATGGACGTACTATGGTATATAACGCAGTGGTGCCGACTACCTGGAATGCTGGGCCCAGAACTGGAAGTGGCGCCAGTGCGGTACGCGGACCGATGGAACAGGCCATAATCGGAACCCAGGTGGCAGATCCTAACAATCCGGTTGAACTGGTTAGAATAGTACGGTCCTTCGATCCATGTTTGGGATGTGCTATCCATGTTATGACTCCTGGTAAGAAGACTATCAGCCAGTTTGCCGTTAACTAGGGGGTGGGAAAATGATAAAACAGATGGAGAAAAGGCATTCTGCGTGGATCCGAATATGTCATTGGACCAATATGATTGCGATTACGTTTTTATGCTTGACCGGTTATTATATTCACGCTCCCCAATCCTTTAGATTGTTCAGCAATATGCATACACCCAGGACGATTCATTTCATTATGGCTTATGTTCTGGTGGTCGGAGTCGTATGCAGGGTTTATTACGCTATAGCAGCTAAGGATGCCAAAAATATTGTCTATGCGCCCGTTAAGGATACCAAAAAATTACCCAGTATGTTGAAATACTATATGTTTCTTGCTGATGACCATCCTTATTATGGCAAATATAACCCGGGTCAGAAGGGGATGTATACCGGGTGGCTGTTGATGGCTCTGATTCAGATTATCACCGGCTTTATTCTATACAAGCCTGCTTTGTTCTTAGGTATTTCCGGCTGGTTGGGCGGATTCATTGCGATTCGTCTGATTCATTATATTGTCACGTGGCTGTTTGTACTTACCGTACTCTTACATGTATACCTGGATGTGGCAGAAGGAATTCCAATATTAAAATCCATGTTTACCGGTAAGATACCGACTGATTTCCACCACGGTTATCATGAGGAAGAGGTCTAACACGACATGTAGCCTGAGAGTGGGAGGTTTGTGGCTTGAAACGAATCATGGTGTTGGGTATTGGCAACTTATTGATGCAAGACGATGGGATAGGGGTTCATGTCATAAGACAGCTGGAGGATTTGGATTTGCCTGCGCAGGTGGAATTGGTCGATGGGGGTACCCATAGTTACGATCTACTTGATTTCTTCAGCCAGGCAGATATCTGTATAGTTGTGGATGCTATGCGTGCGGGAGGTGAACCCGGAACTGTATATCGGGTCCCCCTGGAAGAACTGGGGTTGGCACCTAATCCCCATATTCATTCTTTGCATGAGATAAGCTTTGCTGAAGCCATGCATATGCTGCAATTGGAAGGTTACAATCCACAAGTGCTGGTTTATGGTGTGGAACCGCAATCAGTTGATCTGGGTTTGCAATTGACACCAGTAGTAGCCGAGCAGATACCGCTGCTGGTGGCAATGATTAAGAAAGACATTGTGGAAATGCTTCCTTAATTAACTGCGCATTAGGGATGGATACTTCGCCAGATTTATAGAGATTATTCGGGGGTGGGTTGCAGAATGAATATGTTTTATCAGCTGTGACCCACCCTTGAATCTGTTAGTGACTTTAGCCAGGTTGTTTTAAATAATAGACGAGCAAGAAACTTTAGCGGAGGCAGAGTTTTAGTGATGAATGACAGGGCATACCGCATTATTATCAAAGGGATTGTTCAGGGGGTTGGATTCCGTCCTCATGTTTACCGCCTGGCCACAGAATACAGTCTGACCGGGTGGGTGCTCAATTCCTCGGCCGGGGTTTTCATGGAAGTGGAAGGGCCTGAGGAATCGTTGCAATCCTTTCTGGATAGGATGCAGTTGAGTCCCCCTCCGCTGGCCGTTATTCGGAGTTGTACCATGCAAGCAATTGATCCGGTAGGTTATACCGATTTTACAATCAAGGCCAGTGATGACCGAGTCGAAAAAACCGTTATGATATCGCCGGACATCGCTATTTGTGAAGATTGCCAAAGGGAAGTACAGGATCATGAAGATCGTCGTTTTGAATATCCCTTTACCAACTGTACTAATTGTGGTCCTCGCTTCACGATTATTAAAGACGTACCCTATGATCGGGCTAAAACGACCATGGCCTCATTTCCAATGTGCTCGGAATGTCAGGCTGAATATGAAAATCCGCTCCATCGGCGATTTCATGCTCAACCCAATGCATGCCCGATCTGTGGTCCTCAGATCACCCTGGTAGACCCGCAGGGACAGGTGGCAAAAGAAGACGTACGGGAATTGCTCAAGGCTGGTTACATAGTAGCGGTAAAGGGTCTGGGTGCTTTTCATCTGGCGGTTGATGCCAAAAATCCTGCAGCAGTGAAACGCCTGCGGCAGAGAAAAAAACGCGATACCAAGCCCTTTGCGGTCATGGTTAGGGATCTGGCCACGGCCCACAGATATTGTACAATAAGCCCGCTGGAAGAAAGTTGGTTAAATCATACCTCGGCACCTATTGTAGTCATGGAGCGCCAAGACGATAATCTTTTAGCGGCAGATATCATTCATCCGGGGCTTAAAACCCTGGGAGTTATGTTGGCCTATACTCCGCTGCACTATCTGCTCTTTGACGATGAACTGGAGATATTAATTATGACCAGTGCCAATATCAGTGATGAACCTTTAATTATTGATAATGCGGAAGCTGTGGAGAAATTGAGTGAGGTGGCCGATTTCTTCCTATTACATAATCGGGATATATTTAACCCCTGTGACGATTCGGTTATGTGTATTACCAGCCTGGGGGCCCCCCAGTTCTTTCGGCGGGCCCGGGGTTTTGTCCCCCGGGGGATACCTATACCCCGGCAGTCAGAACCAATTCTGGCTCTGGGCGGGGAGATGAAAAACACTTTCTGCATCACCAGAAGCGGTGAGGCCTTTTTAAGCCAGCACTGGGGAGATTTAAATCATTTTGGAAATTATCTGAACTTTCAACATGGAATCAAGCGTTTCCAGAAGATGCTTAATGTGGAACCCCGGATTTTAGTGCATGATATGCACCCCAATTATCAGACTACTCGCTGGGCTCGGCAGCAGAAGGGTGTAGAGAGATTGGCAGTGCAGCATCATCATGCTCACCTGGCAGCGGCAATGGCTGACAACGCTTTGGAAGGCGAAGTTCTGGGGTTGATCTGTGATGGAACCGGTTGGGGAAGCGATGGCGCGGTATGGGGTGGGGAAATAATGCGGGGTGACTATGCGGGTTTTACGCGCCTGGCTCATCTCCAGTATAAGCCCTTGCCGGGAGGCGATCTTACTGCCCGGAAACCTTACCGTATGGGTCTGGTGTATTTATACTCTGCTCTTGGTGACTCAGGATTAGATACAATCGATAACCTTCTGCCTGATTTAAACAGGGAAGAAAAAAACCTGATATTAAGAAAATTAAAAAACGATTCCAACCAACTCATGACTTCTTCCTGCGGACGGTTATTCGATGCTGTAAGTGCAGTTTTGGGGGTTCGCAGCATAAATAAATATGAAGGTCAGGCCGCCATGGAACTGGAGTCCTGCGTTGATATACATGAAAAAGGCCATTATGGATATAGCCTGCACAAGGAGCAGGACTTGTGGTTAATGGATATATTGCCGATGTGGGGTGAATTACTGACTGATCTGCGGCATAAGAAACCTGTGGGCAGCATGGCCCAGAAATTCCATCTGACACTGGTGGAGATGTTCTCAGCTATGCTGCTGAAACTCAGGGATGAGACCGGCCTCAATCAGGTGGTTCTAAGTGGGGGTGTCTTTCACAATCAGGTACTGCTGGTAAGACTAACCCGATTATTAACAGAGCAGGGTTTTAGCGTGTATAACCACCATCAGGTTCCAGCCGGAGATGGGGGTATATCGCTGGGACAGGCAATAATAGCTAGTGAGGTGTATAAAGGATGTGTTTAGGGGTACCTGCTAAAGTAATTGAATTAATAGAAAATCACGTGGCCCGGGTGGATGTGAACGGCAACCAAACCGAAATCAGTATCCGACTTACCCCGGAAGTAGAAATTAATCAATATGTGTTGGTACATGCAGGCTTTGCTATGGAGATAATTGATGAAAGCATAGCCCGGGAAACCATGCAGTATCTGCAGGAATTGATTTCCTATGAGTAAATTAAAAAACTATCAGCAGCAATTATTGCAGGCGATTAAAGCTGAGACCAGGCAAGTATCTTTGATGGAAGTCTGCGGGACACACACCATGGCCATTGCCAAAAGTGGGATTCGGGAACTATTGCCGCCCAATATCAAGTTGCGGTCCGGACCAGGTTGTCCAGTATGTGTGACTTCCCAGGGGGATATTGATGCTGTAATAGAGATGGTACAGAACCAGGATATAATCCTGGTAACTTTTGGTGATATGATGCGGGTGCCTGGTACCAGAAGTAGCTTACAGGAAGAACGCAGCCAGGGTGCTGATGTAAGGATTGCCTATTCACCCTTGGATGCTCTGAGAATTGCCCGGGAAAATCCCTCTAAAGAAGTGGTATTCCTGGGAATTGGCTTTGAAACAACTACCCCGGCAATTGGTATTACCATAGAACAGGCCCGGGAAGAAGGGCTTGCTAACTTTTCGGTCTTCTCACTGCACAAATTGGTTCCGCCGGCCCTGGAGCTCATATTTTCTGATTCCGAGATTATGGTGGATGGTCTAATCTGTCCCGGTCATGTTTCGGCAGTAATCGGGGTAAAGCCCTATGATATTCTGGCCGCCCAATACGGAAAACCCTGTGTTATTACCGGTTTTGAAACTCTGGATATTCTGGAAGGCATTTACATGCTAATCAGACAAATCCTCAGGTCGGAAGCAAAAGCGGAAATTCAATATCGCCGGGTAGTAAAAGAAGAAGGTAATCCTATTGCCCTACAGATCATCGAACGGATTTTCAAACCGATCCCGGCTAGATGGCGTGGTTTAGGAGTTATTCCTGCCAGCGGATTAGGATTAAGAGAAGCATATGCAGGGATGGATGCCCGACTGAAGTTTAAGATTCGAGAGATGGAAGAGATACCTATCAAAGGCTGTGCCTGCGGGGAGGTTTTAACTGGTAAAATTACTCCACCCGACTGCGCCTTGTTCGGCCGAGCCTGTACTCCGCTTCAGCCAGTAGGGCCATGTATGGTATCCCAGGAAGGCTCCTGTGCGGCCTATTACCGTTATACCCCAGCGAGCGAAAGGAAGAGATTAGATGAAAACAGGTAGAGTGTTAATGGCGCATGGCAGCGGTGGTCTTATGAGTCAGGAGTTGATAGAGCAAGTATTCAAAAGGACCTGGAACAATCGCTTCCTCGATCCCATGTTGGATGGAGCTTTGCTTGACCTGCCCCCGGGGCGGGTGGCGATGTCTACGGATTCTTTTGTCATAACCCCCCTATTTTTCCCGGGAGGAGATATAGGTAAGATTTCTATATGTGGAACCGTCAATGATCTGGTGGCCTGTGGAGCACGTCCTCTTTATCTATCGACAGCTATGATCATCGAGGAGGGGTTGCCCCTCGCTGACCTGGAGAGACTAGCTCAATCCATGGCTGCTACTGCCCGCGAAGCTGGAGTCAGCCTGGTAACCGGGGATACCAAGGTAGTCGAAAAGGGCAGTGCTGACCGTATCTTTATCAATACCACGGGCATTGGCGTTATACCAGATGGGATAGATTATCGACCCAGCCGCATTCAGACTGGCGATCAGATCATCGTGACCGGTCCGGTAGGTGATCACGGGTTGGCTATTCTTGCCCAGCGGGAAGGTTTGCGTTTCGCCACTCCAGCCGTGAGCGACTGTGCAGCTCTGGTAGGGATCGGAAAAGTATTAGAAAAGTATGGTGCCGATGTCAAGTGTATGCGGGACCCCACCCGGGGAGGTTTGGCGACGGTATTGAATGAATTAGCCCAGCAGTCGGGAAAAGGTATGGTGGTGGAAGAAAACCTTATACCGATTTCTCCGGTTGTACAAGGAGCTTGTGATATGCTGGGTTTGGATCCACTCTATATGGCCAATGAGGGCAAGATGGTTATCATTGTGGACCCGGAAAGGGCGGCGGAGATAATAGCGGATTTACAGACGGTACCGGAAGCTGCCGGGGCTGCCCTGCTGGGTGAGGTTAGGTCCGAACCAGCAGGTATGGTCTTAATCCAGACCGAATTAGGTGCCCAGCGTATTCTGGGCATGTTGGAAGGAGAGCACCTGCCCAGAATCTGCTAGGGAATACAATCAAGGGGACGGTTCTCCTGATCGTTTAAGTCTGGCTTTTAGGCATTATATACTTCGTGATATGTCAGGCCAGCTATTCGTACAATTTGTCTGATGCTGAAACCTTCAATCCCCTTGAGTTGCCCGATTGCTCCTCTCCGCTCCATTTATGGATCCGTTGCAAAGAAGGAATCGAAAGGTCTTTTGGATAAGGGCTAAGGGAGACACCTCACCACAGTTAGTAACTGCCTTCCTCCTCTGTGACCACAATGGATGCTTCGGGGTTAAAAGGATTAGTGCGCACCGCGAGTGAAAAGAGATAAGGATAGTTCTGATTCAAGCTCGCAATATAGTCCAGCCATTGATTAATTAACAATACATAAACGCGACTGATGTCACCCCTTAAGTGAGCATAATCACTCTGCGGCAATTGCCTTAAATCAGGCCTGCTGGCCAATTCCTCGGTCAGGTGAAATACAGCTCGCAGGAGTTGTGAGAATGACTCATGTTCCAGGAGGTTGGGATTTTCCAGCATGCGCAGGAGATGATCTCTCTTTTGGCATAGAAAAGAATCAAGCTCCAGTAGTTGTGAGGGCAGGATAGTTTTGTCCAGATTGATGTCGTGGGTATTTCTTTTAGCCTGCTCAAAATCTGATTTGATCCAGGCTGAATTCATTTTCAGATGTTGTCCAAAATTCTTGGCCTCAAGGTCAAACGAGGCCATAAATCTGAGAAGATCAGTGCCCACATCACTATAAAATGCGCCGATAACCATATTCAGTTTTTGCAGGCGTATATTCTTATCCCTTTTCCCCATCAACTGATTTAATACAATTGTCACCAACGCAGTGGAAATCGGTAAAAACCCCATCTGAGCTACAAAGTATTTGAAAATAAAGACCGAGTCGCCGAAGATTAGATAATGTATGTAATAAATAACCACAGATGTCGCCAGGAAGGACAATGCCAGAGCAGCCAGCCAATTAGCGCGCTTCAAATTCACCCCATCCCTTTCTTCACCATAACCTAATATAAATAGTACGGACTAACAAATTAATTGGGATTATCAATAACAGCCATGGTACAGCGGGAGATACAAACCAGATGTTCGGCTTCATCATAGATGCGAACATCCCAAACCAGTGTCGACCGCCCCACATGAACAGGAATTCCTACGGCTTTAACATACCCTTCGCTAACGCTGCGAATATGATTGGCATTTATCTCCAAACCAACTGCCTTCTGGCGTTCTCGGTCAATGAAGAGATAACTTCCTGACGATGCCACCGTCTCCGCTATAACCACCGAGACTCCCCCGTGCATTATCCCAAAGGGCTGATGGGTTTTAGGGGTGACCGGCATCGTGGCTACCACTCTTTCTCGGGAAAACTCAATGACTTCAATCCCCAGAGTTCCCATAATGGTCTGACCCCATTCAAAATCCAAGTTGTTCAAATTACAAGTCCCTTCTGTTTTCTGGTAATTATAACATACCACCCAGTTAAGCTGCAAAAGCCTGCTCAAGCAAACGTACATTGTACGCCTCAATCACAGGCTTCTATCGTTCGGGGCTATTTAGTTATCCACCGATCATGATGCCGATAATATTAGCATGTAACCGATTAGGTTGGTGCGGAACCGCATATAACCACCTGCGGCTCAAAATAGCTTAAATTATTTGTTGATAATCATAGTCCATTCGCCAGGACTCTCATTGATTAAGTTCACTTTAAAGCCCTGTGAAACCGCGAATTTGCTCACGTTTTCTTGAGATACTTTGCTGTTGCCGGTAATCTGTAATTCCTGGCTTCCCTTATCAAGTGCCTTCTTGGTCTTGAGCACTGGCAAAGGGCAGCTCAAGCCTCTAACATCAAGAGTATCCATATTAAGCATCCACCTCCCTATAAGCCCAGCCAATAATGCTGACAATTACTATTCCAGCTATCAGAGCAATTTCACCAAAAGAGGTGCTGCCCTTGCCACTGGAAGCTAGCATAAAGTTGTGAGCTATGGCTGCACCGGCCATCATTCCGACCACCGTCACGGCCGCATCCATATCGCCCTCGCTGCCCAGGATCATCTGTCTTAATGGACAGCCACCCAGCAGGACCGCGCATTGGCCGACCAGGAATAAACCCAGGAAATTAAAAATATGGTTGGTATGGGCAACCGGTTGGCCGGCAAACCCCAGATTGAATTTACCCAGATAGAGATTTAAAACCAGTACTGCCAGGAAAATACCGCCATAAGCTAATAAAAGCCCGGTTTCCCTGATCAAGAAGAAATCCCTGAAACCGCCGCTCAAGCACAAACGGGCTCTCTGAGCCAGGATGCCAACCACAACGCCAGCTCCCAGAGCTATCCACAGCGGAGCGCGCAGGCTGCCCGGGGCTACGGTACTGAAGAACAAAGGTCCACCCCCGGCCGGATTGAAGCTTATGCCCGCCAGCAGCAGAACCAGCAGCAGAAGCGTAGCTCCGACGTAAACGTATCCACCCGCTGAGGTGGGCTCGGCTTTGGCCGCTCCCAGGTTAAAGCCCCGTTTCAGGAAAAATATACCCCACAGGATTCCGACTATGAAACCAGCCAGACCTACTACGGCATTAAGGTCACCGCCACCCATTCTAAGAATATCCCGCAGAGGGCAGCCCAGGAAAACCAACGCACCAATCATCATAAAGACACCCAACAAGAAACGCACCAAAGTTGAAGAACCACCCCGGCTCTTAAACTCCCCGGCGGCAAATGCGGCCCCAAAAGCCCCAATAACCAGACCGATCAATTCAGGCCGTACATATTGAACTGCAGCAGCCCGATGAAATCCCAGAGCGCCGGCAGTATCACGTAAAAAGCAGGCAATACAGAACCCCATATTGCCCGGATTGCCCTGGGCTACCAGAAGAACCGCTAATCCTCCAATGATAAGCCCGGTGACAACCATGAAAATTTTCCCCTTGTCCAACCACAATCACTCCTTTTTTAAAAATTGTCTATCAAATACATATTCTAGACTAAAACAAATTATCCTGCATATCAAGTATAAAATATAGTTATATATGGACGCGATATAAATAACTAAAGGTTATTTTTATAATGAAAGTATATATGATAGATTATAAATATCATTGGAAGGAGTGGAGCAATCTAATGCTTGATGAAATTATGCAGGGTTTTGCCAATAGCCGCGAAGCGAATATGATCAGAATTAAGGAGGCTAAGGATAGCGGGCGCAAGGTGGTCGGTGTTTACTGTGCCTACTGCCCACAGGAACTCATCCTGGCGGCGGGGGCAATACCGGTGGGACTATGCGGTACCAGGCAGGAACCCATCGCCGCTGCGGAAGAGCACTTGCCCCGTAATTTATGCCCATTGATCAAATCCTCCTATGGATTTGCAGTTTCTGATACATGTCCCTTTTTCCACTTTTCTGATCTTGTAATAGGGGAGACCACCTGCGACGGAAAAAAGAAAATGTTCGAAATTATGCAGGATATTAAACCGGTCCATGTGATGCAACTGCCCCACCTTAATAATTCTGAGGCTTCATTCGCTGCATGGGTGGAAGAACTTAGAATTTTAAAATCATATCTGGAAGAAGAATTGGATGTTGAGATAAGCGATAAGGATATCTGGAAAGCCGTCGATGTAATTAATCAGGAAAAGAGAGCTATGAAGGCTATGTTTGATCTGAACCGGGCGGATCCTCCCCCACTGACCGGGCTGGAACTGCTTACATTTGCATGGGCGCGGAGTTTTAGCAGTGATAAGGGGGAAATGATTGATAATCTAAATGAATTGGTCAAGGAAGTTAGTCTCGGCGCTAAAACTGCCAGTACTCCTGCTCCCCGGGTACTTCTAACCGGTTGTCCGGTAGGACTGGGAAGTGAAAAGGTCATTCGTCTCACGGAAGAATTGGGTGCTCATGTCGTGGCTATGGAAAACTGTTCGGGGTACAAAACCCTTGAGCTCGAGACCGACTGTTCTGGTGATGATCCTATTGTTGCCCTGGCGGAAAAATATCTGGCTATTCCCTGTTCTTGCATGAGTCCGAATCCCCATCGCCTGGAACTTATAGAAACGATGATTGACGATTTTACGGTTGATGCGGTAATTGATTTGACCTGGCAGGCTTGTCACACCTATAATATTGAAGCCTACGAAGTAGGTAAATTGGTCAAACAAAAAGGACTTCCCTACCTCCATCTGGAAAGTGATTATTCCACATCTGATCTGGAGAGTTTAAAAGTACGCATTGAAGCTATGTTGGAGATGGTGGAGAGATGATTGGTATAGGTATAGATATAGGCTCGGTGGCCACTAAAGGTGTCATTATTGACGGCGCTTTACAAAGGAGGGCTATAATTGCCACCGGTTGGAGCCCGCGCGATGCTGGACAGGCAGTCATCGGGCAGCTCCTGGATTTATCCGGGGTCGACCGTTACGAAGTGGAGCAGATATTTGTAACCGGTTATGGCCGGGTAGCATTTGAAGAGGCCGATAAAACTATTACTGAAATTAAGTGTCATGCGCGGGGTATAGCAGAGCTTTATCCCCAGGTTCGCACTATTATTGATATTGGGGGGCAGGATAGTAAAGTCATTCGGGTTGGTGATAACGGCCAGGTAGTGGATTTTGCTATGAATGATAAATGTGCGGCCGGGACCGGCAGGTTCCTGCAGGTAATGGCCACCGCTCTAGGCCTGGATGTCAGCGAGCTGGGTGATGCTGAAGATCCTGCTCAGATGTTATCCATCAGCAGCATGTGCACTGTTTTTGCTGAGTCGGAAATTATCGGATTGCTGGCCCGGGGTAACCCTAAAGGCGGAATAATCGCCGGCTTACATCAATCAGTTGGTAAAAGGGTGGCCGCTATGGCCAGACGCATGGGCGTAAAAGAAGAAGTAGCCTTTACTGGCGGTGTAGCTATTAACCGGGGCGTTCAACGAGCTCTGCAAGAAGAACTGGGCTGCGCGGTAATCGTGTCAGATGCCTGTCAGTATACCGGTGCTCTCGGTGCGGCGCTATTAGCCTGTAAATCATAAATCCAGGAATCGAGATACCATTTCCCCCAGGGAAACGTATGGGGAGTAAACCTTTAATACGTCAATTAGTAATCCGCCCTCCGAATATGTATATGTAATTTATGGAAGGGGTATAATAAATTACATAATTAAAGAAAGGGGTGATGGATATGCAGGCTGGAGTACGCAATAATTTGACGGGAACCATAGTTGACATCAAGCAGGGTGATATAATGTCAGAGGTTATTACCCGGGTGGGTGATAACGAAATCACTTCGGTAATGACCACCAATTCGCTTCGTGAGGTGGGATTCAAGGTTGGGGATACATCAACTGCCTTGATAAAGGCCGTCAACGTTGTTCTGGTAAAGTAAAAATAAAGATTACACTAAAAACCCCACCATTATATGAGTGGGGTTTTTTATTCGGGTATAAATACCGGTTTATTACTTATATTCTCAATCAGACATTTGATCTCCTGCATCCTTGCATGATCGGGAGGGCTGATCTCGTCAAGTTGGTAGGTGAGTCCCAGCAGCTTCCACTTGTGACTGCCCAGGGAATGGTAGGGGAGAAGGTCGACTCTGGCTACACTGTCCAGGCCGGCAATCAACTCAGCCATGGTCAGAAGGTCTTCCTGGCCATCAGTAAACCCGGGCAGGATAACGTACCTGATCCAAATGGGAACCTTATGAGCATTAATGAGATGCAGGTTTTCGATATTATGAATATTGCTGGCACCGGTAAGGCTCCGGCTCGATTTATTGTTTAGGTGCTTGATGTCAGCTAAAAAAAGTTTTGTGAAGGGCAGCAATTCAAGTACGGTTTCAGACCCTACATACAGAGATGTATCGATAGCAGTATGAATGTCATTTTCCATACATCTCCTGGACACTTCCTTCACAAACTCAGCTTGCAGAAGCGGCTCACCTCCCGAAAAGGTCACCCCCCCTCCCGAATTCTTGAAATAAGGAACACTGTGCGAAATGATTAGCATGATTTCTTCAACAGAGTAATCCCGTGCACTTATTGCATTTGGATCCCAGGTATCCGGGTTGTGGCAATATTTACAGCGCAGATGGCAGCCCTGCATAAACACAACCGTTCTTAGACCCGGACCATCCAGAGTGCTAAAGGTATCAATAGAATGGACTTTCCCTCTTGTCATCGACAAACATCCTTCCTTTACCGGGTATTACTGCCAACCTCATTAATATCTCAGTCCTATTATCTGATAAGTATGGATTATTTAATCGCATTTAAAAAAACATATAATAAGAACCCTGTAAAAACGACCATGGAGCGAACACAGTTTTACTTTGCGGAAATGTTTTCTCAGATATTTTGTTATAGACAGAAGTTATTCCATCGTTTAAAATAATTTGGAACAGAAGTTAGACAATGCATAACTAAAAGTTATCTGCACTTTATGCTGCTATCTGCGATTTTGGTCGCCGTTAATACCTATCGGGTTGGCTAAAGTCGCCATCTAAAATGAGTGAGGAGGAATTTTGTATGGCTGATTATCGTCAAATGTGGACCGGCCTGGACATGGATCTGGAAAAACATGATGTTCTATGCGAAGTGCTGCCCGAAGCTTTTGGGGGAGTGTATCTTTCACAGAAGAATCGCCCGCAGGGTATGGAGTTTTATGACTTTGTAGTATCCGAGATTCATGGGGTTAGACCGTCCGAACTAATCGAACACCAAAAGGCGGGTGGCAAAGTATTTGGAACCTTCTGTGTATATGTTCCGGATGAAGTAGTTTTTGCTGCCGGCGGCATTGCCACCGGATTATGTGGTGGATCACAATTCTGGGTTTCCGGCGGGGAAAAGGTTCTTCCTGCAAATACTTGCCCGCTTATTAAAGCATCTGTGGGGGCCAGATTAGATAAGACCTGTCCTTTTTTCCGTATTGCCGATATGTATGTAGGCGAGACAACCTGTGATGGCAAGAAGAAGGCCTGGGAAATACTTAGCCAGGAAGTGCCGATACACGTCATAGATATTCCTCAGATGAAGCGGGAAAAGGACATCGCTGCTTTCCAGGCAGAAATCATGGAATTTATCAAAGTGGTTGAAGATTTTACCGGCAACAAAATTACGCCCGAAGCTCTAGGCGAGAGCATCAAATTGATAAACAACAAAAGAAAAGCTTTGCAGCGTGTCTATAATGCTCGTAAGGCATCACCCGTTCCAATCAGTGGCAAGGACGCCTTGCTGGTTACCCAGATCGCATTCTATGATGACCCCGCGCGCTGTGCTCAAATGGGCAACCAACTGGCTGAGGAATTAGAGGAGCGTATCAGCCGGAAGGAAGGGGTTTTCCCCGCCGACGCCCCGCGCATTCTGCTTACCGGTACCCCGCTGGCCATTCCCAATTGGAAATTGCATCATATTATAGAAACAACCGGAGCAGCGGTGGTGGTAGAGGAACTATGTACTGGAACTCGTTATTTTGAGAATCTGGTTGATGAAAGTGCTGCAACTATCGAAGGGCAGGTAAAGGCCCTGGCAGAACGTTACATGAAGACCAACTGTGCTTGCTTCACACCTAATCCAGGCCGAATCGACGATATTGTGCGGCTGGCCAATGAATATAAAGTAGATGGGATTATTGATACTAATCTGCAGTTCTGCAACCTGTATTCAACCGAGAGTTACCTGGTTAAACAGGCGCTTACTGATAAAGAGATACCAGTTCTACATCTCGAGACAGACTACAGTGAGCAGGATTATGAACAATTAAGAACCAGGATAGAAGCGTTTCTGGAGATAATCAGAAAGTAGGTTAGGTTGTTGGGAAATACTGATTATGACTGGTATATTCTTTTCCCCAACCATCATGAGGGGCTAAGACTAAGCAAAGAATTAAAGATGCGGGGAATCCAATATACCATAACCCCGACTCCACGGGCTGCCAGCACCAGCTGTGGAATATCCCTGATTATTCTCGAAGCAGAGCTGCCTGCAATTAATAAAGTAATAGAAGATCTAAATATTAGGATCGAAAAAATAGTTAAACTTCCAGCCAGGAAGAACTGGCAATTCAGGGGCTGCTGATATGATCTAATGCTGAGCTGGAGTGAAATGCTCCAGCTCAGGCTGTTCACCAAAGCCGACCTCTGCATCTACAGACTTTTGTAAAAGGTGCGCATGATAATTTCCTCCTGTTGCTCCCGACTGAGCTTGATGAAGTGTACCGCATAGCCGGAGACTCTGATGGTGAGGTCGGGATATTTTTCGGGATGTTCCATCGCTTCCTGCAAGGTTTCCAGGCTGACTGCATTGATATTGATATGCTGTCCGCCCTGCATAAAATATCCGGCTAGAAGAGCAGTCAGGTTAGAGACTTGTTCCTTTAAGGTGGTTCCCAGTGCAGAAGGAGTGATCGAAAAGGTATATGAAATACCGTCGCGGGCATATTCATAAGGTATTTTGGCCACCGAATTACAGGCCGCTATAGCTCCATATTCCTCCCGCCCATGCAGCGGGTTGGCGCCGGGAGCTAGAGGTTCGCCACGCTTTCTGCCGTCGGGAGTGGTGCCGGTATGCTTGCCATAAACCACATTGGAAGTTATAGTCAGGACTGATAGGGTATGCTGGGCATTTTTATAGGTGGGATACTTTTTCAGCATACGGGTAAAAGTCTTGACCACATCTACGGCCAGCGAGTCAACCCGGTCGTCATCGTTGCCGAATTTGGGGAAAGAACCATTAACCATGAAATCGGTAATAATTCCTCTCTCATCTTTAATCCCTTTTACCTGCCCATATTTTATAGCACTCAAAGAATCTGCCACTACCGATAGACCAGCAATGCCAAAAGCCATGTAGCGGTGGATATGGCTGTCATGCAGGGCCATTTCTATTTTTTCATAAGCATAACGGTCATGCATATAATGGATGGCATTCATGGTGTTTACATAAAGGGAACTGAGCCAATCCATCTGCATCCGCAAGCGACGCAGCACTTCTTCATAATTCAGATATTCATCCGGATACACAGGCATTTCCAAGCCTACCTGCTGGCCGGTGATCTCATCCCGACCACCGTTTAGAGCGTAAAGCAGGAGCTTGGCCAGATTGCAGCGGGCGCCAAAAAACTGCATTTCCTGGCCCATTTTCATGGCTGAAACACAGCAGGCAATTCCATAATCATCGCCATAATAAGGACGCATGAGATCATCGTTTTCATACTGGATGGAACTAGTTTTGATGGAGATAGAGGCGCAGTAGTGCATAAAGGGAGCAGGTAAATGCTGGGACCAGAGCACCGTCATATTCGGTTCCGGTGCCGGGCCCAGGTTTTCCAGAGTATGGAGAAAACGAAAGCTGGTTTTAGTAACCAGCGATCTGCCGTCTATATCAGCGCCGCCAATGGATTCCGTTACCCAGTTGGGGTCGCCGGCAAAAAGGTTGTTATATTCAGGTGTTCGCAGGTGCCTAACCAGGCGCAGCTTAATAACCAACTGGTCGATTAATTCCTGGGCTTCAGCTTCATTCAAAAGACCAGCCTCTAAATCCCTGGTAATAAAAATATCCAAGAAAGTAGATGTTCTGCCCAGACTCATGGCCGCTCCGTTTTGTTCCTTGATGGCGGCCAGATAGGCGAAATATAGCCATTGTACCGCTTCCTGAGCATTGACAGCGGGAGAGGAGATATCGAATCCGTAAGCAGCGGCCATTTTCTTCAGTTGCTGCAAAGCTTCAACCTGATCAAAGATTTCCTCCCGCAATTGAATCCTATCTGCCGACATCGACTTATTGAGCCGACTCAGATCTTGTTCTTTGCTGGCGATAAGAAAGTCTACTCCATAAAGCGCTGCCCTTCGGTAATCGCCGATAATCCTGCCCCGTCCGTAAGAATCAGGCAGGCCAGTAATAATGCCTACCCGCCGGGCGGTTTTCATCTCCGGGGTGTAGACGCTAAAGACCCCATCATTATGAGTGCGCCGATGCACGGTAAAAAAATCCTGCCAGCGTTTGTCCATCACATAGCCGTATGCCTGGCACGCTTTGACGGTTGTCTTCAGCCCTCCGTACAGGTTAATTCCCCGTTTAAGAGGTTCATCAGTTTGTAGTCCGACAATCTTTTCCAGAGTCCTATCAATATATCCAGGCTCATGACTTGTAATTGTGATGGGGATATGGGGATCAACTGCCCACATTCCACCCTTATTATGTTCCTGAAGCAGTAGTTGCTGGCATTCACTCCAGAGCTGACGGGTAGTAGGGGAGGGTTCAGCTAAGAACTGGTGGTCGCCATCATAGGGGGTATAGTTTCTCTGAATGAAATCCCTGACATTAATCTCCTGCATCCAATGACCAGGGACAAAACCTTGCCACGCTTTCATAATATGCACCGTCCTTTTCATAATTCTTTTTATATTATTGGAAAGGGCAGCAGAAAATAATCAGAAGGAGGGTCAGGCCTGACAATCATAGCTGGCTCAAGACCATGCTGGCTATAGCAAAATAGATGAGCAAACCTAAAACGTCCGTTATCGAGGTAATAAGGGGATTACTGGCTACGGCAGGGTCTAATCTCATTTTAGTTAGTATAAAGGGCAACATAACACCTATCAAATTTGCAGCTACAATAATGGTTAACATAGTAAGCCCCACGATTAAACCAATTTCCAAGCCCCCTCGAAGAGATCCAAATATAGCGGTAATTATTCCCATGCATATACCCAGTGACAAGCCTACCATCAGTTCTTTAGAGAAGACTCTTAACCATTCATTCACACTCACATCGTTGGTGGCTATGGCGCGGACCAGCAGTGTAGATGCCTGAGCCCCGGCATTACCACCGCTGCCCAGCAAAAGTGGGATAAATACGGTGAGAACTATAAATGCTTGCAGGGTTTCTTCATATACGGCAATTATTCCCGAGGAAAGCAAGCTTACGAAAACCAATGCGATTAACCAGCCAATTCTCTTGCTTACCAGATCTTTAATGCTTGACTCTTGATAACTGCCTTTCAGAGGTGTTACGGCAGCGGTTTTATGAAAATCTTCGGTCGCCTCTTCCTCCGCAACATCCATTACATCGTCAAAAGTTACTAAACCTAAAAGTACACCGTCAGAATCAACTACCGGCAAAGAAAAGACATCATATTTTTGCATGAGCTTAACCGCCATTTCGCGGTCTTCAAATGCGCTAAGACTAATAAAGGACTTGTCCATGATTGTTTCCACCGTTGCCTGCGGGTCAGCTAAAATAAAAAGGGACAGTTCCAGAGAATCTAACAATATCCAGGATCTATCAGTAATGTAGATAGTATGAAGGGTTTCGCTGTTGCGTGCTTTTACGCGTATGTGATTAATAGCTTCCTGAATGGTCCATTGTGGCCTTACAGCTACATAGTCGGGAGTCATAAGCCGGCCCACACTCTCTTCAGGATATCCCAACAAGTGTCGGGCTTCTTTCAGATCAGCCGGGCTTAACAAATTAAGCATACGTTGAGTAACCTGACCGGGTAACTCCTCGAACAGAGTTGTCCTATCGTCGGGACGTAGGTTGGCCAGCAGATAGCGAGTCTCTTCATTGGTCAAATCGCTGAGCAAGGAGTTGCGATCATCTTTTTCCAGGTAGGAGAAAACGTCAGTTGCGATCGACTTGGGCAAGAATCTAAACAATATTACCCGATCAGACTTTTCTAATATTATTAACAGTGATGTAATGTCTGGTATAAGGTAGTCGCTCCATGTAAGTTGTCTTATTTCGTTCCATCGCTTTTGACTTATTAAGTTGGATATATGCTCCTTCAAGTTTTCCATAAACCATACCTCGTCAGTCATACGCTTGAAATACGAATTACCGTTCCTATGGTATTTTTCATATGAGATTACGGATAATATCGTCCTTTTCACCGTACATGTAATCAATAATAGGGATTTGAATCATGGTGTAAGCGCCCGGTTTTTGCTTCAAGCTGGCGCGGGCAGAAGCAACCATAATCTGCGCAGTTAAGGCCGGGTTATTTATCTTCATTGAATAGCCCAGCAATTGATTATGGGTTAATCCAGAAACGCCTTTGCGCTCCATGTTAACCCCATGTCCCACGTCCAATAACAGGCTCACGTCTGATACCTGGCTCACAATAGTCTCGTCTTTGGCAAAGTAGGGATCTTTTTTTATGGCGGTTGCAACTTCATTAAAATCTGCCCCGGTTTGCAGCTGAACGTAAACCATACGGCGATGGACACTGGTACCTAAAGGGATAGTCATGGAAAGAGCATTCTCCACCCCGGGAATTGCTTTGGCTGCCACGGTATGGCCCATACTCATGCCGGGTCCAAAGTTGGTATAAGTTATGCCGCGCGGAACCATGAATTCAAACATACAACGCACCATGGAATCTGTACCAGGATCCCAGCCGGCTGAATTTACTGCCACTGAATTGTTTTTAATGGCAACCTGATCTAATTCAATACGTAAATCAGCCAGCTGACCATGAATATCATAGCTATCCACCGTATTAATACCTTTAGCCAATAGTCTGGCGGCTACTTCCGGGACTGCTCGGGTAGGGATGCATAACAGGGCCACATCTACCTCGGCCAATTCCTCGATTGATTCGACCAGATTATAATGTCGAGCTGCTGCCAGACGTGAACCATCGAGTTCGGCAATGGGTTGTACGATTCCTGCTAATTGCATATCTGGTGAAGCTTGCACGGCCTCAACTGCATGTTTGCCAATATTACCATAGCCCAAAATTGCTACTTGGGTCTTCTTTTTCATAAATATATCCATTCCTTTCGCTTCGCTCAAGCCACCTTAGTTCTATTTTATAAACCCTTACTATAGGGTATAGAAGGCTGGTCCGTGAATCAAGGGGACCAATAATAATAATACTGTATACATCTGTAAATAACAGACCAGGTCAGCTTGGAGCCATTCTTTTAATTTCACCAATCACTTCTACTTCTATCATACTTTTACCATAATTGCTCCCCATAATCAAAACATAACCTAAATCCAAACTAGAATATGTAGAAAGAGAAGGGGACAGGTTGACAATTACTATGGCGACCCCTCCAATTCCAGATGACCCTGATTACTGGAAGTGATAAAATGAATGGGCATGAAAAATACCTTGGTATGGTTGGTGTATAAATGATCGTTTTGCAAATAAAGAAGTTGAGTAAATCATTTGGGGATCAAGAAGTATTAAAAGGGGTCAGTATGTCCATCCAAGAAAAGGAACGGGTGGGGCTGGTGGGGCTCAATGGTTCTGGAAAGACGACCTTGCTGCGTTGTATGACCGGAGAATTGCAACCGGATGCCGGCGAGGTCTTGATTTCATCAGCATTATCGCTGGGCTGCCTGGAACAGATGCCTGACAGCCAGCCGGGCATGACCGCCTGGGATGCGGTCATGGAGAGCTTTGCCGACTTGATCGATAAGCGCCAGCAGATGCGCGAATTAGAAAATAAAATGGGCCAGGCTGGATCAGAACTTGACAAGCTAATGGAACAATATGCTCGAATTACTGAAGAATATGAGCAGGCTAATGGTTATGCCTGTGAGAATATGGCGCGGCGGATCCTAATCGGGCTGGGGTTTGACAGCGACGAATTTCAACAGCCACTCGCTACATTTAGCGGTGGCCAGAAAACTCGACTAAATCTGGGCCGACTCCTGGCACTGGCACCGGATATCTTGCTTCTGGATGAGCCGACCAATCATCTGGATATGGGTTCAGTGGAATGGCTGGAAGATTTTATAAAAGGCTACGCCGGAACGGTTCTGGTAGTATCACATGATCGGATGTTCCTGGACCGGGTTGCCACTCACATAGCTGAAATTCGGGGTGGGGAGCTAAGAGCCTATGCGGGCAATTACAGCGCTTATCTGCACAAGAGAGCGGTTGAGGATCTTGCTGAGCAGCGGGCTTATGAAAAGCAGCAACTACATATTCAGCAGACCGAAGATTACATCAGACGTTTCAAGGCCGGCATAAAGTCCAAACAGGCCCGGGGCCGCCAATCACAGCTGGATAGGCTTGAGCGTATGGAAGGGCCTGTAAATGAACGCAACCTTAGAGGACTACAATTAAATATGAACCAGGAGAGCGGAAACGATGTTCTAACCGTAGAGGGTGTGAAAAAATCCTACCAGGATAGTCTATTAATTAAGGATATTAGTTTTAAAATAAAAAAAGGGGATAAAATAGCCCTTATAGGCCCCAATGGCTGTGGTAAAACCACCCTCCTGAAAATAATTAGCGGGCAAATACCGGCTGATCAGGGAGAAATCAGGCTGGGCAGCCGGGTGGAGATGGCCTACTTCTCTCAGGAACATGAAGATCTTAATCCGAATCAGACTGTGCTTGATGAAATCGTATCCAACTTTGACCTTACCCTGCAAGAAGCTCGAACTGCGCTGGGAGGTATGCTCTTCAGCGAAGACGAGGTTTTCAAGCTGGTCGGCGATTTAAGTGGTGGTGAATTGGGACGGCTGGCTTTTCTAAAGGTTATCCTGTCCCGGGCCAATTTTCTGCTTTTAGACGAACCTACTAATCATCTGGATATTGCCAGCTGCCAGGTGGTCGAAAGTATGCTGGCCGATTTTGAGGGTACTGTCCTGGTGGTGTCTCATGACCGCTATTTCATTGATCAAGTGGCAGACCAGGTGCTGTCCATAGAAGACGGTCGGGCAGAATACTACCGGGGTAATTACAGCTATTATCATGAGAAGAAGCAGGAAAAAGAAAAGAACCTGCTGGCAGAGCAGCGGGAAACCAAAGAAAAGGTGATCCGCCCTGACATGCAGTTGCGGGAAGAAGAAAAAGAACGTAAGCGAATTTGGCGGGGGCTTAACCAGGAACTTGATGCTATAGAAGCCAGCATCATGGAGATAGAGCAAAGGAAAGCTGAATTAGAATCACTCCTATCAGATCCTGGCACTTATAATGATGAGGAAAAAGCTCGTAACTTAAATACCGAATACCGGCAAATAGAGCAATCCCTTCGATCAAGCTATGAACAATGGGAATATTTACATGAAGAATTAGATAAGTATGCCTGAGATAAGCTGCCAGGAACGGCAGCCTGAAGGACCGAGTTATCGGCGACTTGCTAATAGATGGGGCGACCGGCCTTGGGTAGAAAACCGTGCATTGCATAACAATCATTAATGTAACAAAAGTACCGTCCCAAAAGGACCGTTCCTTGTTACACAGAAAGGTATGAATATGGAATTTTTGCCGGTAAGTCAAGACGACATAGCCGGAAGAGGCTGGGAAGAGCTGGACGTAATTATCGTCAGCGGGGATGCTTATGTAGATCACCCGGCCTGGGCGGCTGCCATTCTGGGAAGATTTCTGGAGTATAAGGGCTACCGGGTAGGTATTATTGCCCAACCGAACTGGCGCAATCTGGAGGATATTAAGAGCCTGGGCCAGCCGCGCCTGTTTTTTGCCATATCAGGCGGCAATATGGACAGCATGGTCAATCAATATACAGCCGATAAGAGAAAGCGCCGGGAAGATATGTATTCGCCCGGGGGGCAAACCGGTCTGCGGCCTGACCGCCCCACCATCGTATACAGCAATCTGGTTCGTCAGGCCTATCCCGGGGTGCCTGTCGTAATTGGCGGGGTGGAAGCCAGCCTGCGGCGTTTAGCCCACTATGATTATTGGAGCGATCAGGTACGCCGTTCTATTTTGATGGACAGCAAGGCGGATCTGCTGGTTTATGGCATGGGAGAATACCAGCTTCTGGAGATAGCCCAACGACTTAAGTCCGGGCAGGACATAGCCTATATGCGTAATCTGCGCGGAACCTGTTTTATTACCAATAAAATGCCTGACAAAGTAATTGAACTGCCGTCATTTGAAGAGGTGACCGCAGATAAACAAGCCTTTGCCAGGGCTACCAGGATGATGCAGGAGGAGATCAACCCGTATTGCGCGCACACCTTGGCGCAAAAGCACGCTGATCGCTGGGTTATTCAAAACCCACCTGCATTACCGTTGGCCACTAAGCAGTTGGACGAAATATATGAACTGCCTTTCCTGCGCCGCAGCCATCCACGTTATGAAAAACTGGGGGGAATACCCGGTCTGGAGCCGGTGCAGTTCTCCATAGTTACCCACCGGGGTTGCTTTGGGGGTTGTTCCTTTTGTTCTCTGGGCATGCACCAGGGCAAATTTATCCAGAACCGCAGCCCTCATTCTATTGCTAATGAGGCATCCCGCGTGGCGGCTCACCCGGACTTCAAAGGCACCATCCCCGATGTAGGGGCACCCTCCGCTAACATGTACGGCTTAAAGGGGCTGCAGGAGGAGGTCTGCCACAGTTGCAGGCGCAGCAGCTGTGTGTATCCCGGTGTATGCAAAAATTTAAATACGGACCATACTCCTTCGGTAAAGCTATGGCAGCGTTTGCGCAAAATTAAAGCGATCAAGCACCTCTTTATAGCTTCCGGAATTCGCTGTGATCTGGTCTTGCGCGACAAGTCCGGCCGGTATCTGCAAGATTTATGCAATTACCATGTGGGCGGACAATTAAAGATAGCTCCCGAACACGTAGCTGATCGGGTGACACGTTTGATGCATAAACCAGCTAAATCAGAGTATAAAAGGTTTATAGACAAATTTAAACAAATCAATCAAAAGTTAAGTAAAGACCAATATCTTATACCCTATTTTATCTCTGCTCATCCGGGTTGTGATTTACAGGATACCGTACAGCTGGCTGAGTTTGTACGTGATCAACTGCAATATTATCCGGAACAGGTGCAAAACTTTACCCCCACCCCCATGACGGTTTCTACCTGCATGTATTATACTGGTCTTAATCCTGAGAATGGGAAGGAAGTTTACGTGCCCCGTCAGGAGCGGGAACGTAAAATGCAGCGGGCATTGCTGCAATATCGCAACCGGGCCAACCAGAACCTGGCTCGGGAAGCTTTGCAGATCTGCAATCGGGAGGATTTGATCGGTTCCGGTCCCCGTGCTCTGGTAAGGGGCAAGCCTGCAGCGGCGATCCCGTCTGTCACTGCTGCCCCGGCGAAAAAGCGCAGGCCAGGAAACAAAGATAGCAAAAAGAGAAAATAGTTATGTCCAAGATTTTGCAGGAGGTATAGGGTTGAAAGATAGTAAGCTCGAAAGAGCTATATTAGTAGGGGTTAAATTGAAAAGAGGGCAGGACTTCGATTTTGAGTCTTCCATGGATGAACTGGAGGGACTGACTGAGGCGGCCGGGGGAGAGGTAATCGCCACCATGGTGCAGGCCAAGGATCGCCCTAATAGATCGACTTATATTGGTAAAGGGAAATTACTAGAACTAACCAATCTGGTGGCAGAGTTGGAGCCGGACTTGGTCATTTTTGATAGTGAACTTTCTCCAGTGCAGCTGCGTAACCTGGAGGAGGCCGTCGAGGTGAAAATAGTTGACCGCACCATGTTGATTCTGGATATTTTTAGCCAGCGTGCTCAAACCAGGGAAGGGATACTGCAGGTGGAATTGGCTAACCTGGAATACCGCCTGCCGAGGTTAACGGGGCGAGGGGTAGAAATGAGCCGACTGGGTGGCGGCATAGGAACTCGGGGAGCCGGTGAACAAAAATTGGAACTGGATAGAAGACGTATTCGCAATCGCATTCGGGATATTAAAAAGCAGATGCAAAAAATAGAGAGCACCCGCCAACTGCATCGCAAACAGCGGCAGCGGGTGGGGTTGAAAACAATCTCTCTGGTAGGTTATACTAATGCAGGAAAATCATCACTTTTTAACACCCTGTGCAAAAGCGCTCACCGCAGCGGCACAGAGCAGGTCGAAGCGGACGCAAGACTGTTTCAGACCCTGGATACCACCACTCGCAAAATTAATCTACCCTCCGGAATGGAGGTTCTTATTACTGACACCGTAGGATTTATACAGAATTTGCCCCATCACCTGGTGGCTGCTTTTCGTTCCACCCTGGAGGAAGCGGTGGACGCCGATATTCTGGTCCAGGTAGTAGATGTGGCTGCCGAAGATCATATGGAAAAAGTGCAGGTAGTTGAAAAGGTATTGCAGGGGCTGGGTGCCGAGCAGGAAAAGATCCTTACCGTGTTTAACAAGGCGGATCTTATAGACTATAACCCGGTTCGAGAGAATGGCAGTCATTTCGTGTCTGCCAAAACCGGCTCAGGCGTTGCTGACTTGCTGCTTAGGATCGAAGCAAACCTGTAAAATGTGGGGGCAGGTCTTGACCCCAGTAGTGGGATTGGATGAGGAGAGTTTTTATTATGGCTATTTTTACAAGTAAAAAAGGCACCGTTGGTGTGTTTATAATAGTCTTCGCGGTTATGATGGCTTTAGGGGCTGTTTTGGGCGGACAACTAAATAGTATATTTTTTGAATCGGTCCAGACCAAAGAGACCAAGGGAAAAACAATCAATATTCTGGTTATGGGCATAGATGCCCGTAATGCCAAAGAAAATTCGCGCAGTGATACCATGATAGTGGCCAGTATAGATTCCGTCACCAAAAAGGTTGCCATGGTTTCTATACCTCGTGATACCCGTATTAAGAACTCAGCCGGTAAATACGATAAGATCAATAGTGTCAATTACCTGGAAGGACCGGAGGCAGCCTGCCGGGAGGTGAGTAAACTGCTCGATGTGCCTATCGATTATTATGTAGTTACTAATTTTGGTGGTTTTGGTGACATTGTCGATGCCCTGGGCGGAGTGCATATCAATGTGGAAGAAAATATGCGCCATGCCGATCCCGTTAACCCTGCCTTGGCCATAAATATATCCAAAGGTTACCAGTACCTGGATGGCAAGCAGGCCCTGGCTTTTGTGCGCTACCGGGGCGGAGCAACTGCCGACATTGGCCGTACGGAAAACCAGCAGAAGTTTATCAAGGCTCTGGCGGCAGAAATGATGCAGAGCAAGACTATACTGAAACTGCCCCAGCTTATTCCTGAGATCAAAGAAAATGTCCGTACCAACCTGCCGCTGCAGGACATGATCTACCTGGCTAATATGGCGCAGAAGTTGGATATGGAGAATATTGCAGCCCAGACTCTGCCCGGCTATTTTTATCATGATAATATCACCGGAGCCAGTTACTGGGAGGCAGACAAGAAGATTGCCAGTATTCTCATAGAATCTCTATTGAGAGGGGAGACTTTCCAGGTCGTTGGCGAGGCACCACCAGGGGCGCAGCCGGCCAAAACCAATCCGGTTTCAGCAGCAGTAGCCCAACAGCAGGCAGAAATTAACCAGACACCGGCCAAGGTTCCAACTGACGCTCAGGAGCCAGGGACTGAAAGGCCCGACGATGATCCTAATGACACCACAGTGGATGATACAAAACCAGACGACAATCTTCCGGAGAATCCGCAGGGTGATGGGAAATCGGACCCCACCAAACCTGAATCGGAGCAGCCTGCGGATGAAATCGGCCATCCAGTTCAACAGGATACTGATAAGCCGAATCCCGGGCCCGGGGCGACCACCCCGGTTCCCGAAATACGTCCCTAGGAATACCTGCAGCCTCAGAACGGCACAGGCTGGATTACCAGGCTAAAAAATCTCCTAACGATTTTCCTGGGCATAGCAGGCCAATATCTCTCCGTAATACATGACATGATAATCATCGTTCGGATAGGAGTTGGCCCGGATAGAAACATCCAGCTTTTCTGGATCTATAATCTGTTTAAAAACTTTTTTGCATTCGAAATTTAGTCCACACCCCTTAATTACAGGACTTGCCACGGTTTGAGCCGCCTGGATTGTCAAATCGGCTGCCTTAAATTTATCAATGTCGCGGCCTGATTTGGTGCCGGTGATGGCTAGGGCCTTCTTCATTTCACCAAAAGACGGCAAACTCACAGTAAAATCTTGGGCTTTATCTATCAAATCATAAGTATAACGAGAATAGCGTACCATAACCATCAGGATAGGCTTTTGCCATATATAACCGATGCTGCCCCAGCCAATCGTCATGGTATTCAAACGGTCTCCATCTTTTACGGTTAAAAATGCGCCTCGGGGTAATTGAGTGAGGAATTGTTGGGAATATTCCTCATAGGCAAGTTTTTTGGTCATATCTTCTTAGACTCCTTTCAAAATAAGGCGGTGCAGGCACCACCCGGTAATGGAGGGTGAAGTAATGGCCCCCATTTTAGTGTTGCTTATAAAGTATATAACAAAGTATCACCACTTAGCATTCTTTCTATATTAATACAGGCATATCAGGCTGGCATTGGCATTATTATAGAATGGAAACTGAAGGAGGCAAATAAGATGAGGAAACGGCTCATTATGTGGACCGCCTTATTGCTATTACTGGGGTTGATTGAGTTGGCTGCCGCTGCACCATCAGGCACGGGAAACAGTAAAGCCGATTTCAGCGGGGTTTACGATATAACTTTCACCACTAAAGAGGGACAGCAACAGTCGGGGCCGATGATGATGGAAGATCTGAAAAATGGCCAATTTGAACTCAGCGGGGATTTCCAGGGATATCCACTCCGTATTGAAGGGGAATTGACAGGTGATGTTGAACAGGGGGGCGCAACGGGCCGCTTTAATATCAACAAGTTCGGAATGGTCAAGGCCCAGGGCGAATTTACAATCCGCAGTGTGGATAACCGGTATCAACTGCAGGGGCAGCTTGACGGATCTTATTCTTATATGGGCAAAAATGGGCAGATTGTTGGCACTATGACCGGAAGCCGCCGGGAACCAATCACCAGCCCAACCCCGACCCCGGATTCCGTCCCGCTTCCCGAGCAGGAAGCGGCTCGTTCTCCGATAAAAACGGTGGCAGCATTAGCCGGGCTGGTCATTCTTATAGCTGCCCTAGCCTATGGGAAGAGGAGAAAACGAGCGGGAGTATGAACAGCGTTACCTTAATCCCGGAGAGAGCTGGACTTTGAGCCGCGTTGGGCTCAAGCTTCCATAAGCTCAATACGCTCGCCATCCGGACCGGTTAAGAAAATTATCCTTTTCCCATCCATGACCAAGCGGGGTTGATCAGATTCAAACTCGATTCCCTGTTCTTTCAAACGGCTAATAGCCAATCCAATATCCGGAACCGAAAAGGCGATATGATCATAAATCCCGGTTCCGCGCTGCATTGACGGAGCCGGGAGATATTCCAGCAGCTCAATAGTCAAGGGACCAGATTGTAGATATATTATCTTGAGTGCCTCACTTATAAAACTATCCTGCGCCGTAAAGCCCAGTACTTGAGAATAAAAATCGGTGGAACGTTCACAGTCTTTCACTACCAGAGCCAGGTGAGCTACCTCGTACATATCATCCATCCTTCTCGAGATTATTACGGGTCACAGTAAATGAGCCAGGAGGACTGTCCCCCCTGGCTCATTTATTATAGGTCATAGTATAGTTCAAACTCCATTGGATGCGGTATTTCATTAACCTTGCGAGCTTCTTTGCGCTTGGTTGCGATCCACACATCAATCAGTCGTTGGGGGAATACGTCGCCTTGCAGCAAGAATTCATGATCTTTTTCCAGTTCATCCAAAGCCTGATCCAAAGAAGTCGGCAACCCTTTAATCTTAGCCTGTTCTTCAGCGGGCAGATTATAAAGGTTGATATCATAGGGGCCAAAGCCTTCGGCAGTAGGATCGATCTTATTCTTAATACCATCCAGACCTGCCATTAGCAATGCCGCAAAGGCCAGGTAGGGATTACAGGTGGCATCAGAGGAACGGAATTCAAAGCGTTTTTGATAACGACTCTTGGCATAAGCAGGTACCCGGATAACAGCACTGCGATTGGCAGTGGCAAAAACACAGTTTACCGGAGCTTCATAACCGGGAACCAGACGCTTGTAAGAATTGGTGCTGGGATTGGTAAAGGCCAGCAGCGCCGGGGCATGTTTCAGAAGCCCGCCGATAAAGTAGAGGGCGGTTGTACTCAGATGGGAATAACCGTTTTCATCATAGAAAAGAGGTTCCCCATCTTTAAAAAGGTGCATATGCACATGCAGGCCATTGCCGGCTTCAGCAAAGAGTGGCTTGGGCATAAAGGTAACGGTTTTACCTTCCTGAAAAGCCAGGTTTTTTATCAAATACTTGGCCAGCATAGTTTTATCAGCCATATTCTTCATGGTGCTGAATTCAACCTCGATTTCTATCTGGCCAGGACCGCCTACCTCATGATGGTGATACTTGACCGGGATATTGCTTTCGTCCATAAGCAGACACATGCGGGCCCTTAAATCATAGAGAATATCCTGCGGGGGTGCGATATGATAACCGCCTTTGAGGGGAATCTTATAACCCAGGTTCTGGTGTTCATCATCGCCACTATTCCAGATGGCCTGTTCGGCATCGATGGTAAAACCGGTCTTCTGGGGTGAGCATTCATAACTGACATGATCAAATACATGGAATTCGAATTCGGGACCGATACGCATTTCATCCGCAATACCGGTGGACTTCATATATTCTTCGGCTTTGAATGCAATCGAACGGGGATCCTGGTCAAAACGATAGTTGTCAGGTGAGGCAATAACGAAGATATCACCAATCATACTTAGAGTAGGAACATCAGTAAATGGATCTCGGACCGCGGTGCTGATATCGGGGATAAACACCATGTCGCTGTTTTCAACGGGTGCAAATCCATAATTAGAGCCGTCAAAACCTATACCAAACGTCAGAGTGTCAGGCTTAAACCTGGCAGTTGGTATGCCAAGATGCCGCCATCTGCCGATCAGATCAATCATCTTAAAATCGATCATAAGAATATGGTTTTTGGTACAGTAATCCATTACTTCCTCATAGGTGCCAAACAAAGAAACACGCCTCCCCAAAAATTTTAAAATATCGTGCAAATTATAACAGAGTGTTCAAGCTTAGTAAAGATTTAAGTGCCTGGTATACTATGTTAATGAAATCCTCTTACCATCTATAGTTAAGACAACCATAGACTACCTGGTTTGGATATATGGAACCATTAGTATAGAATAAAGCTATTATAGGAAAATTAAAATGAATGAATTATAGGAGGTAGGATCTTTGGTAGCAAATGCCATCCAGAAAAGAGAAAAAATCGCCAGCGAATTCAAATGGAGGCTGGAAGATATTTATCCAGATGAGCAACTATGGGAGAAAGATTTTGAATCGATTAAACAACTGGCCGGGGAGATAGAAGGATTAAAGGGAACTCTATCCGGATCGGCCACCGCCTTATGGAAGGTTTTACAGCTGAGTGATGAACTGGGGCGGAAATCGGAAAAAATATATGTATACTCCCGCATGCGCCGTGATGAAAATAACGCCAACCACCATTACCAGGCTTTATTTGATAGAGCCCAGAGTCTGAGTATCGAGGCAGGCAGTGTTACTTCCTATATCGTACCGGAAATACTGACCATCCCGGAGGCTGACTTACAAGCTTTTATGGCGTCCAATCAAGACCTGGCCGTATACCGACATTCTATTGAGGAGATCCTGCGGCAGAAGGACCACATCCTTTCACCGTCAGAGGAACGCCTGATGGCCATGTCGGCAGATCTATCCCTGGCCGCCAGCAGTATTTTTACTATGTTAAATAATGCTGACATCAAGTTCCCGGTGATCAAGGATGAAACCGGACAGGAAGTCGAGTTGACCAAAGGCCGCTACGGCAGTTTTATGGAGAGTTCTGATCGCAGGGTTCGCCAGGATGCCTTTAAAGGTCTGTATTTGTCATATAGTAATTTGATAAACACCCTGGGGGCCAGCTTGAGTTCCAGTGTCAAAAAGGATATATTTTACTCCCGGGTTAGAAAATATACATCAGCGCGGGAGGCTTCCCTGGATCAGGATAATGTGCCGGTGGAGGTCTATGATCGGCTTATCGAATCGGTACATGCCCATCTTGATTTGATGTACCGTTATATGGCCATTCGCAAGCAGGTACTGGGGCTTTCTGAATTGCACTTCTACGATATTTATACACCTTTAGTTCCCGAATATAAGATGGAGATACCTTATGCGAAGGCCCAAGAAATCCTGGCCCAAGCGCTGCGACCGCTGGGGGCGGACTATATATCCCGTTTAAAGGCAGGTTTTACCGGAGGATGGATTGATGTATATGAAAATGAGGGCAAGACCAGCGGTGCCTATTCCTGGGGATCTTATGACACCAATCCCTATGTTTTAATGAACTATGATAATAAATTGGATGATATGTTTACACTGGCTCATGAGATGGGGCATTCTCTGCACAGCTCCTATTCTAATCATGCCCAGCCTTATGTGTACAGTCAGTATTCCATATTTGTGGCCGAGGTCGCTTCCACCGTCAATGAATCCCTGCTGATTGATTATCTGTTGCAAAATAGCACCGATAAACAGGAGAAAATATACCTTATCAATCATTACCTGGAGCAATTCCGGGGAACAGTCTATCGCCAGACTATGTTCGCCGAGTTTGAAAAGATAATCCATGAGCGGGTGGAACAGGGTGAAGCGCTTACACCCGAAGCATTGAAGCAGATCTACCGTGACCTAAACCGCCTGTACTATGGCCCGGAGATCGTGATGGATGAAGAGATTGAACTGGAATGGGCCCGGATACCACATTTCTATTCTGCTTTTTATGTTTATAAATATGCCACCGGTTTTTCGACGGCGACTGCCCTTAAAGAGCAGATTATAAGCGAAGGGGAACCAGCCGTGGCCCGTTACCTGAACTTCCTGAAATCAGGCGGCAGCGATTATCCCATTAACCTGCTGCAAAAAGCCGGGGTGGATCTTTTGACTCCCGAGCCAGTAAGCGACGCCCTGCAATATTTCGGCAAGTTGTTGGACCAGTTGGAGGAATTGCTGGCTTAGAAACATTGCCGCTATAAATGATACTATGATAAACGGGAATTCAACCTATCGATGCAGCAAGATATTAGGAAGCAAAAAGAACGTCTCCTTGCTTCTTATACTATAATGAGCGGGAATTGAGAATAATGATTTAGAGGATATTATTAGTAGGATAGGGGGCCTAATTCATTTTGACCCATAACAATACTGAGGCAGTTTTCGATGCTAAAATGAAAAGCATTATGCCTTTCCTCAAGGACTATAGTAATTTTGATTTAGTTATTGGTATACCCTTTTACAATGAAAAGGAAAAGCTGCCCATAATATTAAATTCAATCGACGAGGTTTTACAGAGCTGGATTGGTAAAAGACAGCTCATTGTCTGTGCCGGCGATTGTTCCGGGGAGCAAACCCTAAAAGAAATCCAAGGCCTGACTCTAAAACATCCGCATCTGGAATTTCTGATGCCTCCTGAAGCCAGCGGAAGGGGAATGAGCATCCGCGCCTTTTTAGAAATTGCCAAAACCCTGGAAGCGGATTTATTGGTATTCAGCACCAATATGGGGACTGAAGCAGGGCCGGGTATTGATATCACCTGGTTGGATAGCCTTTTGAGTCCTATTCAGGGCACTTATGATATTGTGTTGGGTAGTTTGCGGCGCTACTTTGGCGTTGACAGCATCGCCTACCAATTTGCGGCACCCATACTGGAGTCTTTTTATGGCAGCCGGGTAGGTGACCCACTGGGGGGAATATATGCGATTTCTCATGATTTCATTGAGGAACTGGCCGGAGAAGCGAAATTTTGGACTGGAACCATAAATGGCTATGGTATAGATTTCTGGTTGATTACCCGCGCTCTGGTCTGGAATAAGGAACTGTGTGAAGCAAATCTGGGCGGGGTAATAAGATCCCAGGACCTGGAGCGCCGCAACCTTATTTTCCGGGAATTAGTCATGACTGTCTTCGAGAGCATCCGACGTGACAGCGCCATATGGCTGAGGGAGAGGCTGATTATAAAAGTGGCCGATATCCTGACGCGCAGTGAGGTGGGAACACCTGATACAGTGCATTACCCCCTCAATGAGTTGCTGAACAATTTTTACAAGACCCGTACTGAATATCAGGACATCGTTGGCCAGAGTTTGGAGCCGGAACTCATTAATGAAATAAATCGCATTGCGGAATTAGAGACCGGACAATTTAATTTAAGTGATGAACTGTGGGTATCAAGTATAATGGGCCTTCTGCTCAACTACATCTTTGGCCCGGAAGAGAGGCAGCAGGAATCACTAGAAGCTTTGACTGCTTTTTATAATGGAAGGATCGCCGCTTATGCCAACCAAATATCCAACGTTCGCAGATTAACCAACAATTTTTCGCCCGCTGAACAAGACGATATCCTGGTACGCAAAATGGAATCCATGCGCCAGCACCTTACCGAAGAATTCTGGAGACAGAAGCCGCTGATTAACCAAAGGTGGCTTAACAAAACCGAACTGATCAAACCGCCTCTCATCCCCCTGGGATATATGGAGTATGTGCCAGGCAAACCGGTGGTGGTACCGAAGAAGATTGTGGGATTGGACAAACGGGTGGTCCAGGTTGATGATGTTTTCAAAAGACTCCGGCAGCGGTATGAGGATAGATTTAATTCATTTATTACCGACGGTCTGGGGCTAAAAAAAGAGGCTGATTCAGATCACATTATCGCCGCAGTGGAAAACTTCATGCTGCAAGCGGAGAAAGCCCTGGAGCAAATGCTGCCCGGTGATCTCTATACCAGTGAAGGTGTGGAAGAATTTGTGACGGCTCTATTTGAGCTGGTGCCACACCAGAGCATGTTCACCATCAGTTCGGATCTGCTGCGGGAAATGATAACGCGTTTCCCACCTGTAAACCTGATGGTACCGCTGGGATACTATAAATCTGCCGATTTGATTGCCAAAATGGATGTTCGTGATGCAGTTAGTTATGCTAATCTGGTAGAGAGCTGGAGTTATTCAGACCGTGATATTAATTGGTTGGTGGATCAGCTCAGACCGGCCAGCTTTGAGTGCGTTGACCTCAAACCGCTGGTAATCAGTGATGATTTACCTTTTGCTACTACATCACACACTCGCATATCTAATTTGAACCGGATAACGGGGCGGGTTACAATCCGGCCTCTGGTAGCCAATAAAGGGGGCAAATTTCCCCGACTGTTATATTTGACGGCCATAATCAGGCGGTTGGGGGTTGCCGAGCAGTTTTCCCGTTTAACCAATCAAAATGTACATGAAAGAAAAAACATCGGGGTCAAGACTCGTAATGCCCTGCTGGGTTCAAGGCAGGGTGATGATTTTTCGGCCACGGTCATATTTGAAAACGTTCATCACCGCCTGCTGGTGGAAAACTTAAGAACTATTGCCACCCGGTTGGCGGAGGAAGGTTCTGATGATACAGCCCGGATCTTTAAGCTGATGGCGGATGGATATGGACTCAGCCAGGTTCTGGAAAACGGCGTTTTCCTGACTTGTACCGCCTGGAGCTGGGCCAGTTACAGCAACAAGGGTGGGCTTAAGATCCCCGCTCCCCTGACTACCAGCATTGAGTCGCGCTGGTTTAACCATGACTTATTGGAAGCCCTGTATCAGGAGTTAGGTTACGATCAGGCTGAAATTATGCAGACCGCCTTCAGGATGATCCATGCGGGTAAGAGCGGACATAATCTCCTGGATAGCCTCCTGCCGGCCCGTCCTAAAGACGTACCCGTGGTCATCCAGGAGTCCACCAATGAGCCCAGCAAAACGTTACAGCGTTATGAAGGAAACCCTTTGCTGGAGCCAAATGGGGCGCATGACTGGGAGTCAAAATATGTGCTGAATCCGGGTGCCCTGCGGATCAAAGATAAAGTATACCTTTTCTATCGGGCCGTGGGCAGTGATGATATCTCCTCTATTGGGCTGGCGGTGACCGACGGTTATCGGGTCTTGGAACGACTCCCGCGGCCGATCTTTTCACCGGTCATACCGGAAGAGAAGATGGGGTGTGAGGATCCTCGCCTGATTATAATTGGGGAGCGGATCTGGATGCTTTATACCGCTTATGATGGTAATATTGCTCAGATAGCGGCGGCCTCAATAAAAGTGGAGGATTTCCTGGAGCGCCGTTTTGAGGCCTGGCAGAGAGAAGGATTGGCCTTTAAAAACATCTGGGATAAGGATGCTATACTGTTCCCGGAAAAAATTCAAGGTAAATATATACTATATCATCGCATCGAACCTTCCATGTGGATTACTTATATGAATGAACTGAAATTTCCCTGTCGGGAACAACATGCCATCATATTAGGGCCCCGACCGGGACGCATGTGGGATTCGCTTAAGATTGGAGCTGGGGCCCAGCCCTTGAAGACTATTTATGGCTGGCTGCTCATATATCATGGCGTGGACTATAATTACGTTTATCGCCTGGGAGTAATTCTGGTTGACTTGGCAGACCCCCAGCGCGTGCTTTACCGTTCTCCCAATCCCATTCTGGAACCGGAAGAGGAATACGAAATCGGTCTCGATGGAGCCTGGGTACCCAATGTAGTCTTTACCTGTGGGGCCGTGGCCGGTTCGGATAAAGAAGTGCTGGAGGATGACGACGAAATACTGGTCTACTATGGAGCGGCTGACACCAGTATTGGGATGGCACGGGCTGCCCTGGCTGATCTGATCCCGGAAAACTTCCGCCGGCTCCCCTAGTATGTATTTCCCTGTTTAACAATACAGCGTAAACTGATTCAAGAATGCGCAGGAAATCGGTGCTGTTTGTAGAAATGTATATATAAGTTGCCGCTTTCGAATAAGTCCGGGGCCTGTCCCCGGACTTCTCTTGACTAGGGTTGTTGGAGGTAAATAATGAAATCATTAGTATTAGCAGAGAAACCCAGTGTAGCCCGGGAGATTGCCCGGGTGCTGAATTGTAATAAGAAGAATAAGGGCTTTATTGAAGGACCCAACTATGTTGTTACCTGGGCTCTGGGGCATCTGGTAACCCTGGCTGAACCCGAAGACTATGACCAGAAATTAAAATCCTGGCGTATGGAAGATCTTCCTATGCTGCCGGATAAAATGAAACTAAAGGTTATCAAGCCCACAACGTCACAGTACCAGGTGGTCAGGAGCCTTATGCAGCGCGGGGACATCAAAGATATGGTTATTGCCACCGATGCCGGACGCGAAGGCGAACTGGTAGCCCGCTGGATCATGGCCAAAGCTGCCTGGAAAAAACCGTTTAAGCGGCTCTGGATTTCCTCGCAAACTGATGCTGCCATCCGGGAGGGTTTTGCCAATCTGAAAGCCGGCAGTGCCTATAACAACCTGTATGATGCGGCGGTATGCCGGGCCGAAGCAGATTGGCTGATAGGCTTAAATGTGACCCGGGCTTTAACCTGTAAATTCAATACCCAGTTTACTGCCGGTCGAGTGCAAACGCCCACTCTGGCTATGATAGTAAACCGGGAACAAGAAATTCAACAGTTTAAACCGGTTGATTACTGGACTATCCGGGCTGATTTCGAAGATTATTTCGGCGATTGGCGCGATAAAAAGGGGCAGGGCCGGATATTTGACCACGATCGGGCCGAAGAGGTCATAGTGAAGGTACAGGGTCATAGGGGAATTATCACCGAAGTGCGGCGGGAAGCCAAGAGTGAACCTCCACCACTGGCCTACGATTTAACCGAATTGCAGCGGGATGCCAATCGACGTCTAAACTTTTCAGCCCAGAAAACCTTGTCGGTACTGCAGAACTTGTACCAGGAACATAAATTGGTGACCTATCCGCGCACCGATTCCCGCTACATAAGCAGAGACATCGTACCTACTCTGCCTGCCCGCCTTAAAGGTATGGGCATCGGTCCCTATGCGGATCTGGTCAAACCCCTCCTGCAGAAAAAGCTGGCGCCGGGCAAAAGGCTGGTGGATGACAGCAAGGTGACAGACCACCATGCCATCATTCCTACCGAACAGCCATTAAAAACTGCCTCTTTGAATCTGGAGGAGAAGAAACTTTATGACCTGATTGCGAAACGGTTCATCGCGGTTTTATATCCTCCTTACCGTTATGATCAGACGACCCTGATCACAGAAGTAAACGGGGAACGTTTTCACTCCCGGGGTAAAGTGGTGCAGGACCCGGGGTGGAGAGCAGTTACGACCACGATTGCCGAGAAGGATGAACATGAACAGGAAAAACTGCCCGAGCAGGCATTGAGTAGACAGGAAAAGGGCAGCCCGAAGCAATTGAAAAGTTGTAAACTGAATAAAGCCAAAACCAAACCGCCCGCCCGTTATACCGAGGCCACCCTCCTGACGGCCATGGAAAGCCCCGGTAAATTTATTGCCGATGAGGAACTGCGCGAATCCATGAAAGGGAGTGGACTGGGAACACCGGCCACCCGCGCGGATATAATCGAGAAGCTCTTAAATACCTTTTATATCGAACGCAATGGCAAAGCACTGGTGCCCACTTCCAAAGGCATCCAGTTGATTCCTTTGGCTCCGACTGCCCTGAGGTCTCCAGAACTTACCGCCGAGTGGGAAAAGAGTTTGACTGATATAGCCCGGGGTCGGGGCAGCAAAGCTGAATTCATTAAAGATATTCGCCAGAACGCCCGGGAAATGGTGCAGGGTGTCAAGAATGATGATACTGCCTATAAAGCCACCAACGTTACTAAAAGCAAATGTCCGGCCTGTGGTAAAAACATGCTCATTGTAAATGGCAAGCGCGGTAAAATGCTGATCTGCCCCGATCGAAGCTGCGGGCATCGGCAACCGGAGAAAGAAAATGAAAATATGAGCCTGGGCAGCTCTAAAAGAGCCCGCCAGATCAATCAGAAATTAATAAATCAGTACAGTGACAAAGAAGAACTGGGTCAGAGTTTAGGCGATATGCTTAAAGCGGCGCTGGAGAAAAAGCGCTCGGAAAAATAAAGGTATCAGGGGCAAATGCTCTATGTCCTTCTGAGCACAGCGAAGAATCTCAACAGAACCGTATGGGGATAAGATTCTTCGCTATGCTCAGAAGGACAAGTTTCGCATAGTTTAGGAGTTACATCTCTGTAGAAATGACATTAACATATTTTCTGGGAGGCTTTATTCACCTTCAACTCATAGTCTAGATTAGAGCTGATACTGCCTTCCATGAGAAGTTCGGTTAGCAGCAATGACAACACTGCTTCGGCGCCCTGATTCTGATTAACTCCATCCGGGGTGAGAGCATCATGGCAGCCTCCGGTATTCTCATTATAAAGAGGCAGACCGTGAATATTTTTCCCCTCATACCATTGCCAGGCCAGGTTGGCCAGCTGTAAGTATTCTTGCTTGCCCAGATTCTGATATGCTTCCCGGCAGGCAAAGGCTATCGAGGCTGCATCTACCGGCTGCTGGTCAAAAAGCGGCGCCCTGCCACCGCGATGATACCAGCCCTCATTGCCGATTATATTCAGATAACCAGCGCTGAATACAATCCCGTTAAGGAAGTTCAAGGATTCATGGGCTATTTTCAAGCATTTTTTGTCACCGTTAAATGAATATACACAGAAAAGGGCCTGGGGCAGGATGCCGTTGCAATAGGTGAGATAATCCTCAAACCACATCCAATCCCGGCTGCGATTCTTACCATACAGGCTCATTAATGCCCCGGACAACTTATTCACCAGTTCATGGAGGTGTTTATCAGTACACGGGATCTTTCCCTGGCATAAACCTACCAGCGCATAAGCAATAGCCCGGGGAGAGGAGAAACCAGGTAAATAAGCCAGCTTGGTGATTATTAGTCGGCTGGCCAGGGCAGCTATATCAGGCCATTCACTGCGGGTAGCCATACTACAGGCCAGGATAGCCCGGCCGATACTGTCCTCAGAGTCAAAACGGGAGTAATATTGCCCATCCAGGAGAAAATTACTCCAGCTTCCATCAGGTCTTTGTGCCTGCGCCAGGAACTTCATATAGCGATATGCATAAGGATAAGCTTTTTTCCCCATATTAAGGGCGACTAATAAAGCCCGGGCATTATCATCCAGGGTATAACCGCTCCTCGGATCAGGGGTGCCGCCCCGGGAGAACTGCAGCATACCAACCTCATCGGTCATGTTAAGGAGATGTCTATAGTTTGACATAACTCAACCTGCTTTCTTCCTGGTCCGTATGATCATCTAGAATCTGTCTGAAAAAGCGGCTGTATTGCTTGCCCACGTTAGGCCAGGTCCAGGTATCACCAACCTCGAGGGCTTTTTTCTGCAGCTGCTTCTGCAGTCCTTTATCATTCAGAATACTTTCCATCAGGGTGGCCAGCTCGCGCGGTTCGATCCCCCGAGACAAGAGACCGCGCCCCTCACTTAAAACTTCGGTGGCATAAGCGTAGGGGGTGGATACGGTGGCGCGGCCACAACCCAATGCAAAAGCCATAGTGCCGCTGACGGCCTGATCCATATTGGGGTAAGGACTCAGGTAAATATCGGTCATATACAGGTATTCACCCAGTTCCTTATCACTGAGATATTTATTAACGAATATTACATTATCCTGGATATCAAGTTCTGCTATCAGGTCAATAAGCATCTGACGGTATCTTTCCCCCTCGAACTTCTGCAGCATAGGATGAGTCTGCCCCAGGATCAAATAACGAACCGAAGGATGCCGGGGGACAATATCGGCAATAGCACGGATACCAAGTTCCAGGCCCTTGCCAGGACCAATGAGACCAAAGGTACTGATTACTTCATGGCCCTGCAGATTATGCTTGAGCTTCAGTTTATTTTGGGGATACCGTTTGAATTCCGGTACACCATGAGCAATTACGGTTATCAGCTCGGGAGGTGCTTCATAGAGATCCACCAGCAATTGCGAGGAGAGCCTGGTCATACAAACGGTACCGGCTGCTCGTTGACAGAGGTCGTTAAGGATCTGTTTTTGACGTTTGGAGGGTCGGGGCAATACCGTATGAGTAATCAGTACAAATGGTTTGTGCAACAATTTGACCATTTCCTGAATATATTCACCGTCTTCGCCCCCATAGATACCGTACTCGTGTTGAACTATCAACAAATCGATCTGGGGGTTATTGTTCACAAAGGCAGCCGCCTTTATATAATCCCGTTTTCGCTGCTGCTGTAAATTGAACACCGCTTCATCCGGGTAGTTGTAGGAAGAATCCTCATCGGATACCGTCATCACCTGTACTTTATGTCCTTGCAACAGCAAGCTGTTGCGCAGATCCATTGAGAACGTGGCAATGCCACATTGTTTGGGGGGATAGGTTCCGAGATTTACTATGGTCATAAAATCCACTCCTTTAATGTGTTCGCGGCCTGAACGTATATCCTATATTTTTCCCCGCCCGAACCCGTACTTATACTCTCGAGAGGCAAAAATTATAAGACATAACCTGCCGGCAGCGAAAAACCAATCTCTTGCATATATGAAAACAGGCTGTCCTTAATCTCATCTCGTGCGGACGGAGTATCACCTTCACAGCGGCAGATAATCTCCGGACCGGTATTGGAGGCTCGCACCAGCCCCCAACCATGGGGGAAGATAATTCGCGCCCCATCAATATCGATAACTTCATAGCGGGTTCGGAAATGCTCGAGCACCTTGGCGACAACCTCAAACTTCTCGGCGTCGGTGCTGGGGAGACGAATTTCCGGGGTAGCATAATAGTGGGGCACATCGCTTAACATCTGGGTTATAGTCTGGTCACTTTTCGACAATAAGGCTATGAGACGTGCACCAGCATATAAGGCATCATCAAAACCATAATAGTCATCGGCAAAAAATATGTGTCCCGACATCTCGCCGGTAAACACCGCATTAATTTCTTTCATCTTGGCCTTGATCAAAGAGTGACCGGTTTTATATATAAAGGGATTTCCCCCCAGACGTTTAATCTCATCGATCAGACTCTGTGAACACTTGACTTCGACAATACATTCAGTACCGGGATAACGGGGCAGGATATCCCGCCAGAAAAGTATCATCAGCATATCGCCCCAGATCAGATTGCCTTCCTTATCTACTACACCAATACGATCACCGTCACCATCGATGCCGATCCCGATGTCAGCGTCCTGTTGTTTCACTGTGGCAATTAAGTCCTGCATATTTTCAGGTTTAACCGGGTCGGGATGATGATTGGGAAAGGTAGGGTCCGACTCGCAATAGAGTTCGCCTACCTCGCAGCCCAGGCGTCGATATAAATCCCCGGCAAACAAGGAAGCCGTCCCATTGCCGCAATCTACCACAATCCTGGGGGGATTAGGTCCCAGTTTTATTTTGCCCACGATCATATTTATGTAGTCGTCGGTAATATCATATTGGCTCAGATTACCCCGGGGGCCCGAAATGAAATGCTTTTCCTCTACCAGACGGCAGATATCCTGAATCTGTTCACCATAAATAGTGGAATCTCCCATCAAGATTTTGCATCCGTTATATTCAGACGGATTGTGGCTGGCAGTTATCATCATGCCGGCCCCAATATTAAGATGCCGCGAGGCAAAATAAAACATCGGTGTTACCACCAGACCCAGATCCACAACATCACAGCCAGAATCCAACAAGGCTGCAACCACCAGATCTCCAAATCGCGGTGAAGATTGGCGATTATCTCTTCCCACCAGCATCTTGGTGTACCCGTGCTGGCGTGCGTAGGCGGCGAAGGCCCTGGCAATATCACTCATCATTTCCCCGGTAAGATCCTGGTCGACGACTCCCCGGATATCGTATTGACGAAATATATGTTTTATATTATTCTCCCCCTGTCTTCCATATTAATTACTCAACCATCCCGGTAGACTATTTATTTTTTTCACAGCGGTAATCGTAATCCTTGGTCTTGGCGTCTGTTTACAACAAATCATATCTTTCTTTTTGTTGCAATAGTTCAACCAAATGGCGCACATCCTGGGTGCGTTCGCGGTTGGCCACCAGTACGATATCATCGGTTTCCACCACCAGCAGGTTCTCTACCCCGAACAGTACCACTGTTTTCCCGGCTTGCTTAACCAGGCAATCATTACTCTCCAAAGCTACGATGTCGTGGCCGATACAGATATTTTGCCCCTCATCTCCATCCGCCAGCTCAATTAGGGCATTCCAGTTGCCCAGGTCACACCAGCCAAAATTGCTATTTACCACCGCCATATGATCACTTTTCTCCGCAATCCCGTAATCCAGGCTTATATTAGGCAGAGCAGAATAAGACTGAACATAATGTTCATACCCGTTTAACAATTGGGTGTGTATTTCAGGCAGGTAGCGGGCAAATTCATCCCGCAGGGTTTTTACCTTACCTATATATATACCTGAGTTCCAAACATAACGCCCTGTATCCAGATACGACTGGGCAGTTTCCACGTCAGGTTTTTCGCGAAAAGAGTCGACTCCGAACACATCCGGTATTTCGCCTACCTCCCATTTGCTCTTTTCAATATAACCAAACCCGGTTTCAGGGCGACTGGGTGCCACACCTATGGTAGCGATACGATCCTGGCGAGCCGCGAGAATCGCCTTGCCAATGCTCTGAGAAAAAGATTCCTCATCCAGAACATGATGGTCAGAGGGAAAAACGCCCAGAACCGATTCATCTTCATCCATCCCGCATCTAGCCAGGGCCAGACCTACTGCCGGAGCCGTGTTTTTACCCTCCGGCTCACTTAATATTTCTATAAGGTCGGCATCAGGGCGGTTTTGCACGAGGTGCTCAATATCGGCTAGGAGTTCATCGTTGGTAATAATCATTAACCGTTGGGACCCGGCTTTTACCAAACGGTCGATGGTGTGATCCAACATCGTCCTATCAGCGACAAATTTACAGAGTTGTTTGGGATGAGTACGGCGGCTTTCCGGCCATAAACGAAGTCCTCTGCCGCCGGCCAGAATTACAGATATCATTATTAATACCTCCATTTTTGTACACACAAAGCTATTTTATGCTTTTGGATGGATTTTCATTCACCAATTGGCTGGCGAGTTTTATGGAAAAGATGATTCGTGAAATGATGTTAGGAGAACGAGCCAGCCAATTATCTTCATAAATATGACGACCCTATGTCTCTGCAAAAGTTGAGTGCGAAGACTATATTCCTATATATACAATACTAGCATAAAATGGGAATAAAGTCGATGGGAACAGCCTATGATTAATCGGAGGAATCGGTGATCGCGAATGGACCTGCAACGTTTTTGGGTTTCGGACCATAGAACTGGTAGTAGTTGCATTGAATTCGACCATTATATAATTTGCGCTTCTTATCGGCCTGGCGATTGAAAAACTTTTCAAACAGGGGATGGGAGGTGAGGACATAGAAAGACCAGGTGTCCAGGTTCCTGAAAACCGTTCCCATTTGCCGGTATAAATTTTCAACCTCTGCCTTGTCCGATAAGCGTTCGCCATAGGGAGGGTTGGTGATCAAATAACCATATTTATACTGGGAACGTAAATCACTTAACGGCTGACGTTGAAAAGACAAAAACTTATCCAGTCCTGCTTGCCTGGCGTGATAGCGGGCCAGATCCAGGGCCTGGCCATCAATATCAAATCCCATTATGCCCAACGGTTGATTGGTGAGGATAGAGTCGCGGGCTTCCTCCCGAGCTGCCAGCCATATTCTCTTAGGCAGCTGGGGCCACTTTTCAGCCGCGAAGTCCCGGTTTAACCCTGGGGCGATGTTGCGGCCGATTAATCCCGCTTCGATAGGAATAGTACCCGAACCGCAGCAGGGATCGATTAACGCCCGGTCCGCCCGCCAGCGGCTCAGATAAACCAGGGCCGCCGCCAGGGTCTCCTTTAAAGGAGCCTCACTCGACAACTTCCGGTAACCCCTCTTGTGGAGCCCCGCTCCGCTGGTGTCAATCGTCAAAGTAGCCCGATTTTTCAGCAGGGCCACCTGGACCCTATAGCGAGGGCCAGTTTCTTTAAACCACTGCACCGGATACTTACTTTTCAACTTCTCCACAATGGCTTTTTTCACTATCGCCTGGCAATCAGATACACTGAAAAGCTGCGACTGAATAGATTTGCCTTCCACCGGAAATTCACCTAATTCCGGAATCCAATCAGCCCAGGGCAAGCTCTTGGTATTTTCGAAGAGTTCTTCAAATGAATGAGCTTCAAATTCGCCCACCTTAAGCAATAACCGGTCAGCCGAGCGCAGCCACAGGTTGCAGCGGGGAATGGCATCCATACCAGTCGGAAAAGAAACCCGACCATTTTCAACCTGCAGGTTCTCATAACCTAACTTTTTCAATTCATTGGCCACGATGGCTTCCAAACCAAAAGCGGACGTAGCAATTAGTTCAATTGTTTGCATATCTAACCTACCTCATAAATATAATGAAAAACATTTTAACTTCCTTATATAGTACTATAAATCTCATAATATCGCCAATCATGAGCAGGTACTTTCGGGGAACAGGATATAAGACTATGGACATCTGACATAATGTTAAGTATTTATAGAAAAATTTCCAAAAAAAGGCTGGACATATTGTCAATCATATGATTTACCCTGACTTTGACAGTTGAGAGAAGGAAACCGCTTGGATAACCCCGATAATAGGGCAACCGAGCGGTTTTTGCATGAAATAAAAAGTGAGTAACTT
>ENA-UOOH01000303-UOOH01000303.1-fermentation-metagenome-genome-assembly--contig:-NODE-303-length-59602-cov-9.875829_pt1 | contig 59602 bp, 44 predicted proteins | sample MGYA00245778_ERZ724025 | MGnify/ENA primary metagenome ERZ724025 (study PRJEB28704, sample SAMN03018313) | fermentation metagenome | biome: anthropogenic terrestrial biome; feature: soil; material... | reverse complement strand
AGGAATGAGCAACCAGAAAAAATCCTTTTCCGTCCGCAGGCTTCCGCCCTTCCGGGGCGACATCGTCGGCAGCTTTCTGCGGCCGAAAGCGCTGAAGGAGGCGCGCGCAAAATACAAGACCGGCAAAATCGGCGCGCGGGACCTGCGCGCCGTGGAAGACGGCGAAATCCGGAAGCTGGTGGAAAAGGAAAAGGCCGTCGGCCTCAAAAGCGTGACGGACGGGGAATTCCGCCGGTCGTGGTGGCACCTGGACTTCATGTGGGGGCTGGACGGCGTGGAAAAGAAGCTGAGCCGGCACGGCTACCCCTTCCACGGGCTGGAGACGCGCCCCGAGACCGTGCGCCTTTCCGGGAAAATCCGCTTCGGGGAGCATCCGTTCCTGCGGGACTTCAGGTTCCTGAAAGAGGCGGCGGGGGATTCCGTGATTGCGCGCCAGACCATCCCCGCCCCCGCCCAGCTCTGGGCGGAGCTGTTCCGCGAGGGCAACGCGGAGGAGACGCGGGCGGTCTACCCCGACGCGGAGAAGCTGAAAGACGACATCGTGCGCGCCTACCGCGACGCGGTGCAGGCTTTCTACAAAGCCGGCTGCCGCAATCTGCAGCTCGACGACTGCACCTGGGGCATGCTCTGCGACAGGGGCTACCGGGAGTTCCTCAAAAGCAGCGGCGGCGACCCCGGCGCGGACGCCCGCCTGTTCGCGGAGCTCGACAGCCGGGTCGCCGCAGACCACCCGGCGGACATGGCCGTAAACCTGCATGTCTGCCGCGGCAATTACCACTCCGCCTGGGCCGCTTCCGGCGGATACGAGGCCGTCGCGCAGACGCTGTTCGGGGGCGTCGGGGTGGACGCCTTTTACCTGGAATACGACTCTGACCGCGCGGGCGGCTTCGAGCCCCTGCGCTTCGTCAAAAACCAGATCGTCGTCCTCGGGCTGGTCACGTCGAAGAGCCCGGCGCTGGAAGACCCGGCGCTGCTCCGGCGCCGCATTGCCGAAGCGGCGGAATACGTCCCCCTCGACCGCCTGTGCCTGAGCACCCAGTGCGGCTTCGCCTCCACCGAAGAGGGCAACGTCCTCACCGAGGAGGAACAGTGGGACAAAGTCCGCCTTGTGCTGCGGACCGCCCGCTCCGTCTGGGCGGACTGAACCTGCTCCGGCCCGGCATAAAATCCGTGGAAAACAAAAGCCGTACCGGCCGGGACGGAAAAGGGACACTCCCGAAGGCAAAACTGGAAAACATCGCAAGCCGGGCCGGGCCTTCACAGAAAAAGCCGGCCGGAAACACCCGTGAAACCGGGCATCTTCCGGCCGGCCCTTCCGAATCGTTTCCGGCTTTATGGGAAAATCATTTTGCCTTGGGTCTATAAGAATCCTTGAGGGACACGGCGCGGTTGAAAACGGGGCGCTGCGGCGAGCTGTCGCGGCAGTCGGCGCAGAAATAGCCCTGCCGCATGAACTGGAACCGCTCTTCGGGCTTCGCGCCCACCAGCCACGGCTCCACCTTGCAGCCGGTCAGGACTTTGAGGGACTCCGGGTTCACTTCCCGCAGAAAGTCCCCCGCATCCGGGTCCGGCACGGAAAACAGCCGCCCGTACAGGCGCACTTCCGCGTCGGCGGCGGTCTTCGCGTCAACCCAGTGAATCGTGCTCTTCACCTTCCGCCCGTCCGGCGCGTTCCCGCCGCGCGTCTGCGGGTCGTACTCCGCATAGACGGCGGTCACCCTGCCGCGCGCGTCCTTTTCGCATCCGGTGCACCGGACGATATAGGCGGTCTTCAGACGGACTTCGTTCCCCGGGAAAAGCCTGAAGTACTTTTTCGGCGGGACTTCCATGAAATCCCCCCGCTCGATCCAGAGCTCGCGCGAAAAAGTCACGGGCCGGGTTCCGGCCGACGGGTCCTCCGGGTTATTCTCCACCTCGAACGTCTCGGTCTTCCCTTCCGGATAGTTGGTCAGAATCAGCCGGACGGGCTCCAGCACGGCCATTGCGCGCCGGGCATGCCGGTTCAGGTCCTCCCGCAGGCAGTGCTCCAGAAAGCCGTAGTCCACCGTGCTGTTGACCTTTGCGACGCCGATCTGCTCGCAGAAGCTGCGGATGGCGGCCGGCGTGTAGCCGCGGCGGCGCAGCCCGCAGAGCGTGGGCATGCGCGGGTCGTCCCAGCCGGAGACGACGCCGCGCTCGACCAGCGCGCGCAGCTTGCGCTTGCTCATCACGGTGTTGTTGATGCCGAGGCGCGCAAATTCAATCTGGCGCGGCTTCGCCGGCAGGTCCACATGCTCGATGACCCAGTCGTACAGCGGGCGGTGGTCCTCAAACTCCAGCGTGCAGAGGGAATGGGTCACGCCCTCCAGCGCGTCCTCAATGGGGTGGGCGAAGTCGTACATCGGGTAGATGCACCACTGCGTGCCCGTGCGGTGGTGCGGCAGGTGGTTGATGCGGTAGAGGACCGGGTCGCGTAGGTTGAAGTTGCCGGACGCGAGGTCGATTTTCGCGCGCAGGGTCATGCGCCCGTCCTCGAACTCGCCGGCCCTCATCCGGCGGAAAAGGTCCAGGCTCTCCTGCGGCGGGCGGTCGCGGTACGGGCTCTTCGCCGGATGCGTGAGGTCGCCGCGGTACCCGCGCATCTGCTCCGGCGTCAGCTCGCAGACATAGGCCAGACCGCGGCGGATCAGGTCCTCGGCCAGCTCGTACATCTTCGGGAAATAGTCGGAGGCGTAAAAGAAGCGGTCGCCCCACGAAAAGCCGAGCCAGCGGATGTCCTCCTTGATGGCGTCGACGTATTCCTCATTCTCTCTGGTCGGGTTCGTGTCGTCCATGCGCAGGTTGCACAGGCCGCCGAACTTTTCCGCCGTGCCGAAGTCGATGCAGACGGCCTTGGCGTGGCCGATGTGCAGGTACCCGTTCGGCTCGGGGGGAAAGCGGGTGTGCACCCGCTTCCCCTCGAACCTGCCGCCCGGCGCGAGGTCCTTTTCAATCAGCGTATGGATGAAGTTCCCGCTTTGCCCTTCCTTTTCCGGGGCGGGGGATTCCTCTCTCATTTTTCAGGCTCCTTGTCCGTCAGTTTCCGCAGCCCCAGGTTCAGCCGCCTGAGGGCCTCGTCCTTGCCGAGAACGGCGAGGATCTCGAACGCGCCGCCCGGCGTGACCTTCTGCCCCGCGGCGGCGATGCGCACCGGCCACAGCAGGGTGCCGTTCTTCACGCCCAGTTCTTTCGCAAGGCCGGTCAGGCAGGCGCGCAGGGCGCCCGCCGTCCACTCCTCCTGCCGCTGCAGAACCGGAAGGGCCGCGCGGAGCATCTGCGCGGAATTTTCGAGGTTCGTTCTGCTCTTCCTGTTGACGAAATCCTCCGCCGGATACTCCGGCAGCTCGCGGAAGAAGGCGAGCAGCTTCGGGATTTCCGTAAAGCGGGAGATGCGCGGCTGCAGCACGCCGGCCAGCACGTCCCAGGGGCGGTCCCCCTCCGGGAAGACCCGCCGGAAATACGGCATGGCCCTGCGGATGAATTCTTCCTGCGGCATGGCGCGCAGATACTCGCCGTTGAGCCACAGGAGCTTGTCGTAGTCGAAGACGGCGGGCGACTTGCCGATGCCGTCGATGGAAAAATTCCTGACCAGCTCGTCCAACGTGAAAATCTCCCGGTTGTCCTTCGGGGTCCAGCCGAGCAGGGCGATATAGTTGACGATGACCTCCGGCAGGTAGCCCTCCGCCACAAGGTCGGCGAAGCCGGTCGACCCGTGCCGCTTGGAGAGCTTGGAGACGCTGCCGTCCGGATTTCTGCCCATAATCAGCGGCAGGTGGATATAGACCGGCACCTGCCACCCGAACGCCTCGTACAGCAGCTTGTACTTCGGCGTGGAGGTCAGGTATTCGCATCCGCGCACGACGTGCGTGATGCGCATCAGGTGGTCGTCCACCACATTGGCAAAGTTATAGGTGGGGAAGCCGTCGGACTTCAGCAGAATCTGGTCCTCCAGCTCCCTGTTTTCGATGGTGATGGGCCCGTACACCACGTCATCGAAGGTGGTGGAGCCCTCCAGCGGCATCTTCTGCCGGATCACGTGGGGCGTGCCCGCCGCCAGCAGGCGCTCCACCTCCTCTTTCGGCAGGTTGCGGCAGTGGCGGTCGTATCCGCCGCCGTTCTCCCCCCTGGCCGCGTGGAGGGCGTCAAGCCGCTCTTTCGTGCAGAAGCAGTTGTACGCCTTGCCCTCCCGCACAAGCTGTTCCGCATATTTTTTATAAATCGGCTTGCGCTGGCTCTGCACATAGGGCCCGTAAGGGCCGCCGATATCCGGCCCCTCGTCGTGCCGGAAGCCGACCTGCGCCAGCGTCCGGTATATCACGTCCTCGGCGCCTTCCACATAGCGTTCCCGGTCGGTGTCCTCAATCCGGAGGATGAAATCCCCCCCGTTCGATTTCGCAATCAGGTATTCAAACAGCGCCGTCCGCAGGTTCCCGACATGCATAAAGCCCGTCGGGCTCGGTGCAAAGCGGGTGCGCACTTTCTGAGACACAGACAACCCCCCTGAGTTTTTGCCGCTTTCTCCGGGCCGGCGCGGTCCGGAGCGTTTCGTTCTTAATTATACCAAATTTCGGGACAATTATCAATGCGAAGCCTGCCCCGCGCCCCTCCGCACGGAAAGCAGGTGAAATCGGGCTTGATAAAAGCCTGCCGGAAACTGCCGGCAGGCTTTATTCCGCTCAATTCCGTTATCGGGAGCGCGGCGCGGCATGCCGCGCCGGCTTCCTCACGGGCGGCGGTATGTGCCGTGCAGGATGGGGCTGACCTTTTTGTACAGCAGAGCGGTTACAACAGAAACCAGCACCCCTTTCAGCAGATTGAACGGCACCACCGCGAACAGAATCAAAGTTCCGAGGTCTGTGATGGCCGGGTTGACCTGCGTTCCCATCTGAACGAAGGTGCCCAGCGGCAGGTGCATCACACCGGCAAACAGCGGCAGCAGCACATAGGCGTTGGCTAGGCTGCCGGCGACCGTCATCAGCAGCGTCCCCGCGGCCAGACCGAGCATGGCGGTGCGGCGCGTTTTACGGCGCTTGTAAATCAGGGCCGCCGGCACCACCATGCAGCACCCGATCACGAAATTGGCAAAGTCCCCCACGCCGGCCGTCGAGCTGCCGTGGATGAAAAAGTAGAGCACGACCTTGACCAGCTCAATCATCACCCCCGCGAGCGGGCCGATGGCGAAGCCGCCGATCAGCACCGGAATTTCGCTCAGGTCCAGCTTGTAAAACCCCGGCGCGAACCAGAGCGGGATCTCCACCATCATCAGCAGAAAAGCCATGCCGCCCAGGATGCCGACCTGCGCCACCGCCCGGATGTCGAACCGGGAGGCCCGATTCGCCGCATTTTTTGCGTTCTCCATTTCTGAAAACCCCTTTTTTCCGCTGTCCACGGAAAAAGCCCCACAGGCATGCCTGTGGGGCAAAAAAACACCGTAAAGCGTGTTCTTCTTTCGTCCGGACTCTACCGTCGGCTCCGGAATCGCGCCGGAATCTGCCAAAAGGCTCGTGGGCTTGTCGGCCTTGCGCCGCATCACCACCGGTGGGGAATTTCACCCCGCCCCGAAGACAGCTGTTAATTTAGCTGTATGATACCACACCATGCTCCGCCTGTCAAGGCGGCGTCAGGAAAGTTCCTGGTATTGTTTCGGGACGCTGCCGTCGATGATTTTCTGGACAAAGGCGCGGCTGAAGTCCTTCGTGCGGGCGCGGACGCCGTGGCTTTTCGCCAGGGCGTCGGTGTATTCGCTGAACGGGTAAATGGTGATGCCGGAAAAGCCGGCCCCGTAATGGGTGACGATGGGCGTGAACTTCATCCCGGAGTAGGAGGTCTTGCCGGTCCGGCCGCTCTTGGTCATCGTGACCGTAAGCAGGCCGCTGACCAGGTTGCGGCCGTAAAGCTGGGCGGAAACGAAGTTGCCCAGCGCGAAGGCGACCGGGCACTTCGCGCCGTCGGAAGCGCGCGTGAGCAGCGTCAGCTTCTGCACCACGTGCGGATGGTTGCCGAAGATGATGTCCGCGCCCCAGTCCACCATCTGCTGGGCGAGGGTCTTCTGGCTCTGCGTCAGGGTGTAGGTGTCCTCGGTGCCCCAGTGGACCGAAACGACCACCACGTCGGCCATGCTTTTCGCCTTTTTTATCAGCCGCTGAATCAGCGCCGTGTCCTTTGCGTAAATCAGCCGGTACTGCGAGTTTTTGGGCAGGTACCTGCCGTTGGTCATCTCGGTCACGCCGATATGGGCGGTCCGGACGCCCTTTGCCGTCACGATGCGGATGTTCTCGAGGTCCGCGTCGCTGCGGTACGCGCCGACGACCTTCACGGGCTTCGTGTCCCAGTAATCGAGCGTCGCCCTGATTCCCTTTTCGCCCATGTCCAGGATATGGTTGTTGGCGTGGTTAATCACGTCGAACCCCGCGCCGACCAGCGCGTCCCCCACCTGCGTGGGGGAATTGAACAGCGGGTAGTTCGACGGCGGCAGCACCCGGCCCGCCAGCACGGTCTCCTGGTTGACGACGGCGACGTCCGCGGCGCGGATTCGGCCGGCGACACGCGCATACACCGGGGTGAAGTCATAGCCCTTCCCCCCCGCGCGCTGCTGCGCCTGCTTGTAGATTCTGCTGTGAATCAGGTCGTCCCCCGCGCCGAGGACGGTGATGGAAACGTCCCCGGAAGGCGCCTGCTGCGACGGCGCCCCGGCTGCGGAGGAAGCCGGGGCGCCCGCCGGCCGGGAAACCCGCGCCCCTTCCGAAACGGCGCCCCCGCCGGCCGGAGCGTTCAGCCGGGAAGGAAGAACCGCATAGAACCCCGCCGCCAGAACCAGGACCGCCAGAAGCCCGAGGAAAAGCTTTCTGCCTCTTTTTTTGTCCGTCCGCCCGTATCTGCGCAAATCCCCTTCACCCTTTTTTCAGTATTTTACTTGAAATCCAGTTCAGTATATCATGAATGTACGGGCTTTTCTATAAAACTGTAAATAACGCCGGGCGCACGTGCGGAAAAGGGCATTGCCATGCGGTTTTTTTGTTGCTATAATATGGAGAAGGAACGAATTGGCTTTTTCGGGCCTCTTCTGTATTTTTCCTGGATTTTTACGAATCATTCCGCTCAAAATATAAAGAATTTTATAAAGTATCGCTGCATCGCGGCGAAGGCGGAGGGGAACCGATGAATCACAAAAAGGACATGAAGGAAGCCGCCGTTATCGATATCGATTCCAACGCGCTGAAGATGCGGATTTCCCAGCTCAAGAAGGGCCGGATTGTCGACATCGACCGCCTGGAGCGCCCCATCCGGGTCGGGCACGAAGTTTTCACGGACGGCAGAATCAGCTTTGAAAGCCTGCGCGAGCTCTCTTCCCTTCTGCGGGGCTACAGCGAAATCATGAAGGAGTACGGCGTGGGAAAATACCGGGTCGTCGCGACGACCGCTCTGCGCGAGGCCGCCAACCGCGCCTATATCCTCGACCAGCTCAAAATCCAGAACGGCATGACGGTCGAAGTGCTGGAGGAAGACCAGGAAAAGACGCTGATTTACGACCGGGCACTGGAGCTGCTGGAGGAAGAGCAGAAGAAGGACGAAAAGACGAACGCGCTGATCGCCTACATCGGCGCCGGGACCATCGGCCTCTGCGTCTTTGAGGGGGAACAGGCGGTCTTTACGCAGAACATCCCGATGGGCTCGCTCAAGCTGCACGAGATGCTCGGCAGCATCCGGAACCTGACGGGCGACTACCACACCGTGGTCGAAGAGTACCTCGACACCGTCATCAACCGCGCCGCCATCCCGTTCCAGAAAGGGCCCGTCTCCAAGCTGGTGCTGACGGGGGGATGCATCCGCCTGATTGCGAGGCTCTGCTCCGTGAAGCCCTCCAGGGGCTGCTTTGAGCTGGAGGCGAAAAAGCTGCGCGCCCTTTTCGAGGCGGTCTGCTCGATGCCGCAGGAAAAGGCCGCCCTGACCTATAAAATTTCGGAGGAGGACGCCGAGCTTCTGTTTTCTTCTCTGGCCATCATCATTCACCTGCTGGGCTTCGCCACCTCCGAAAAAATCGTCTTCATGCAGGCGGAGCTGTGGGACACCCTGATACAGCACATGCTGGTCCCGAAAAGCCGGAGCAAATATCTGGACCGCGTCTGCGAGAGCGCGCTCTCCTGTGCGCGGGAAGTCGCTGCGGCCTACCGGTGCAACGCCGTGCACTCCGAGTGCATCCGGAACTACGCGTGCAAAATCTTCGACCGGATGAAGGGCGCCCACGGGCTGGACCGCCGCAAGCGGCTGCTGCTGGAGCTCGCCTCCATCCTGCACGAAAGCGGCTATTACGTGGCCGCAAGGCAGCACCACATCAGCTCGTTCGACCTGATTAAGGACACCGGAATCTACGGCATGACGGACGAGGAAATGCTGATTGCGGCCTGCGTCGCGCGGTACAACGAGTTCGACGTGCCCGACTTCGACAGCCCCCTTCTGCGGGACCTGAGCGTGAAGAACCGGCTGGTCGTCTCGAAGCTGGTGGCCATTTTCCGCCTGGCGAACGCCCTCGACAAATCCCACCGGCAGAAGCTCGGCGAAATCAAGGCGCGCGTGCAGGGGAACCGGCTGCTGATCTCCGCGAAGAGCGACGCCAACCTCTATCTGGAAAAATGGGCTTTCGAGCAGTGCGCGCCGTTCTTTCAGGAAGTGTTCGGCTATCATCCCGAGCTCTCCATCAAATCTCCGCTGGTCTAAAAGTACATGTCGGGAAGGTTGTGGAGTTTTTGTCTGAACCGGAAAAGAAAACTGAAAATAAATTTCCCTACATCAACCGGGAACTGAGCTGGATGGATTTCAACGCGCGCGTGCTGGAAGAGGCGTTTAACCGGCGCAACCCCATCATGGAGCGGATGAACTTTCTCGGCATCACCGAATCGAACCTCGACGAATTTTTCATGGTCCGCGTGGCCGGCGTGCAGGAGCAGGTCGAGTCGAATTATCTGGTCAGCGACCCGTCGGGGCTGAACCCCCCGCAGCTGCTGCCGCTGCTCTCCGCCAAAATCCACAGATTCACGGAAAAGCAGCATTCCTGCCTGAACCGCTCCCTTCTGCCCGCGCTGAAAAAGCTCGGCATCCGCTTCCTCCGCCCCGAAGAGCTGGACGGGCCGCGGCAGCGGTACCTGGCGGACTATTTCGACAAGGTGCTGTTCCCCGTGCTGACGCCGCTCGCGGTGGACCGCAGCCGCCCGTTCCCGCTGCTGGCGAACAAAAGCCTGAACATCGCCGTGCGGCTGAACCGGGGCGGCGAGACCTATTTCGCGGTGGTGCAGGTCCCCTCCATCCTGCCCCGGTTCCTGCAGCTTCCGGCGGAAGGGAGCGGGCAGGATTTCGTGCTGCTCGAAGACATCGTGGTCTGGAAGCTGGAAGAGCTGTTTGAGCTCAACGACATCCGCTCGTCCTGCGCCTTCCGCATCACGCGCAATTCGGACCTCGACATCGACGAAGACACCGAAGACCTGCTGAGTGAAATCCGCAAGTCCATCAAAATGCGCAAGCGCGGCAAACCCGTCCGGCTGGAGCTTTCGCGGCGGCACGACCGCGAGACCGAGGCCTTTCTGAAAGAGATGCTCGAAATCGGGGACGACGAGACCTACGAAATCTCCGGGCCGCTCGATTTGACCTTCTGCACCCGGTTCTGCGCGCTGCCGCAGTTCAAGTCCCTGCGCTACCGGCCGATTCGTTCCGTCTACCCGCCGGCCGATTTTTACGGCTACGACGACATCTTCAAAGCCATCCGGGAGCGCGACCGGATGGTGCACCACCCCTACGAGAGCTTTGAGACCGTGGTGGATTTCGTGCGGACCGCCGCCGAGGACAAAAACGTGCTCGCCATCAAGCAGACCCTGTACCGCGTCAGCGGGCATTCCCCCGTTGTGGCGGCGCTGATACGCGCGGCGGAAAACGGCAAGCAGGTCACCGTGCTTGTGGAGCTGAAGGCGCGCTTCGACGAAGAGAACAACCTGCGCTGGGCCAAAAAGCTGGAGCAGGCCGGCTGCCACGTGATCTACGGCCTGGTGGGCCTGAAAATCCACTGCAAGATTCTGCTGGTGGTGCGCCGGGACGAGGACGGCATCCGCCGCTACGTCCACCTCGGCACCGGGAACTACAACGACAGCACCGCGAAAATCTACACGGACCTCGGCCTGTTCACCTGCCGCGAGCCCTACGGGACGGACGCCTCTTCCCTGTTCAACGTGCTGACCGGCTACTCCCGCCCGCCGGAGTACAACCGCTTCGTCGTGGCGCCGGACGGGATGCGCGCCTTTTTCCGGCGGATGATCGGCCTGGAGGCCGAAAACGCAAAAAAGGGCCTGCCCTGCGGAATCACGGCGAAAGTCAACTCCCTGGTGGACCCGGAAATCATCGGTCTGCTGTACCGGGCCTCGGGCGCGGGCGTGCCCATCCGCCTGCTGGTGCGCGGCATCTGCTGCCTGATCCCCGGCGTGGCGAAAGTCAGCGAAAAAATCACCGTCCACAGCATCGTGGGCCGCTTTCTGGAGCACAGCCGCATCTTCCGGTTTGAAAATGCGGGCGACCCCAAAATCTTCTTCGGCAGCGCGGACTGGATGCCGCGGAACCTCGACCGCCGCGTGGAGTTGGTCTTCCCCATCGAGGACGAAAAGCTGAAGCTGCGCGCCTTCCGCATCCTCGAGCTGATGTGGAACGACAACATCAACACCCGCGTCATGCGGGCGGACGGGACCTACATCCGCGCCGACCGGCGCGGAAAGGCGCCCTGCAACTGCCACAAGGAATTTTTCCACCAGGCCGTTCAGGCCGCCGAAAGCCTGAAAAAAGGGGACCGGTCGAAGCTGTACGAGCCGGTGCGCGCCCCCGAGGAAAAAGGCAGGGAAGAGGGCACCGCACAGTAGTGCGAAAAATAAAAGGAGGAACGGAACAGCAGTGAGAAAAATCGGGATTCTGACCAGCGGGGGCGACTGCCAGGGGCTGAACGCCGCAATCCGCGGAATCGGGAAGTCCCTCTACACCAGGTTTGGCAGGGATGTCGTCCTCTACGGCATCCGCGACGGATACCGCGGACTGATTGAGGGCATCTTCCAGCCGATGGCCGTGGGGGATTTTTCCGGGATTCTGACGCTCGGCGGGACCATTCTCGGAACGTCGCGCCAGCCGTACAAATCCCTGTGCCGGGCGGAAAAGACCGGCGCCCAGGTGGTGGAGAGCATGAAGAAGACCTACGCCCGCCTCGGCCTCGACTGCCTGGTGATTCTGGGCGGCAACGGGACGCACAAGACGGCCAACCTCCTCTCCAAAGAGGGCCTGAACATCGTCACCCTTCCCAAAACCATCGACAACGACATCTGGGGCACCGACATCACGTTCGGCTTTTCGAGCGCGGTGGAGATCGCCACCCACGTGATCGACTGCATCCATACGACGGCGACTTCGCACAGCCGCGTCTTCATCGTGGAGATCATGGGCCACAAGGTCGGCTGGCTCACTCTGTACGCCGGCATCGGCGGCGGCGCGGACGTGATTCTGGTGCCGGAGATGCCCTACGACACCGACGAAATCGTCGAATCGCTCCACCGGCGCAACCGCAGCGGAAAGCGGTTTTCCATCCTCGCCGTGGCGGAGGGGGCCGTCTCGCAGGACGAGGCCGGCCTGAGCCCGAAGGAACTGCACAGCGAGCAGAAAAAGAAGAAGCACCCCTCCGTCTCCTACCGGCTGGCGGAAGAAATCGGCCGGATGACCGGGCAGGAAATCCGCGTGACGGTGCCGGGGCACATCCAGCGCGGGGGTACCCCCTGCCCCTACGACCGCGTGCTGGCCACGCGGTTCGGCACGGCCGCGGCGGAGCTGGTCGCACGGGAAAAATACGGGCGGATGGTCGCCATGAGAGACAATAAAATCGTCTCGGTGCCGCTGGAAGACGTCGCGGGAAAGCTCAAGAAAATCCCGTCCGGCTGCGAGCTGGTCTCCACCGCCCGCGACATCGGCGTCAGCTTCGGCTGCAAAATCTGACGGAATCGGAGGAAGAATCCCAAATCATGCGATACACAAGAAAAAGCGCCTCCCGCGGGCTGTCGCCGGCGGCAACCGTGCTGATTGCCGCCGCCTTTTTCGTCGGCCTGTATGCGGGCGGAAAAAGCGCCGCGCCCGCGGCGCAGCCGGCCGCCGGCGGCGGAACGCAGGTTCAGGCGCAAAACGTGCAGTACTACTTCCCCAGGGCGGGGCAGAAAGCGCAGCCCCGGCTGGTCGAAGTCATCGACTCGGCCCGGAAGGACCTCGACGTCGCCATCTACAGCTTTACGGACCAGGGCACCGCCGAAGCCATCGAGCGGGCGAAGCGGCGCGGCGTCGCGGTGCGCATCATCACGGACCGGCAGCAGTCCGCCGGGCAGTACCAGAAGGTGCTGCTGGACCGGCTGGCCGCGGACAAAATCCCGGTGAAAGTGGATTCCCACAGCGGAATCATGCACCTGAAAGTGACCGTAGCCGACGGAAAGGTCGCGACGACGGGGAGCTTCAACTACACCAAATCGGCCGAAAACGCGAACGACGAGGTCTTCGTCGTCCTGCGGGACGAAAAGGTCGCGCAGGACTTCGAGGCGGAATTCACCCGCATGTGGAACGACGCGCAGGACTACGAAAACTATAAAAGCTGAAGCGCCGGGCCGCGCTGCGTCTGCGGTAATATTTGTTACATGTTTTTGTATTGAAAGGGGTATGAGCCGCATGTCCAATTTTGCATGGCTGCCCTTCATAAAATATTCTGGAATCGCTTTTAAGGGATTTCGCTTTTCCTGTTATCATCATCGCAGGATTTAAAGTAATAAAGGTGTTAAACCGAAAGGAAAAATAGCCGGAAGTGCGGGCCGGGCCGCCTTGACAAGCGGGCCGGCCCGGATTATTCTGAAAGGCCGGGGGTGTTTTTTTATGCCCGAAATGCCAGTTGCAGGATGGATACGATGAAAAAACAAAGTAAGAAGCGGACGGCGGCCGCCCTGATCCGGCCCCTGCTGCGGGGCACCGGTCGCCTTTTTGCCGGAGCGGTGGTCTTTTCGCTGCTCAACACCGTCTTGAGCGCGTCCCTTCCCCAAATCATCCGGGTTGCGGTCGATTCGGTGTTCGCCGGCAGACCCCTTCCCGGCCGGCTGGGGAAGCTGCTGGCACCCGTCCTCGCCGACCCCCCGCGCGCGCTGCTGCTGGCGGCGGGCGCCACCCTGCTGACGGCCGCCCTGGCGGGCCTGTGCAGCTATCTGGGGCAGATGGGGATTGCCCGGGGGTCGGAGGCGTTTGTCAAATCGCTCCGCGACCGGCTGTTCGAGCACATCCAGAAGCTGCCGTTCTCCTGGCACAGCCGGAACCAGACGGGCGAAATCATCCAGCGCTGCACTTCCGACGTGGAAGTCATCCGCCAGTTTGTCAGCACGCAGCTGCTGCAGGTGTTCCGCATCGTCTTCCTGGTGGCGGTCTCGCTGGGCGCCATGTTTTCGATGGACCGGAAAATCTCGCTGATCGCCTGCGCGTTTCTGCCGGCCGTCGGGGCGTATTCGTGCGTGTTTCACTTCAAAATCGCCCGGCGGTTCCGCACGGCGGACGAGGCGGAGGGGCAGCTTTCCGCCGACGTGCAGGAAAACCTGACCGGCGTGCGGGTGGTGCGGGCCTTCGGGCGCGAACGCTTTGAAATCGGCCGGTTCGACAAATTGAACGAGCGCTTTTCGCGCCTCTGGATTCGCCTGGGCTCCCTGCTGAGCCTGTACTGGGGGACCAGCGACCTGATTATCGGCCTGCAGGTCCTCACGGTGACCGTTGCGGGCATCGCCGAAACCGTGGGCGGGGGCATCACGCTCGGCGAATTTCTGGCCTTCGTGTTCTACAACTCGACCCTGGCGTGGCCCATCCGCAGCCTGGGGCGCGTGCTGTCCGAGATGAGCAAGGCCGGCGTCTCCGCCGAGCGCGTGGCAGAGATTCTCGCCGCGGAGGAGGAAAAAGACCCGCCGGGCGCCCTGGAACCCCCGATGGACGGCGACATCGCGTTCCGCCATGTGACCTTCGGCTACGGCGGGCAGGAGCCGGTCCTGAAAGACGTGGATTTCACGATTCCGGCCGGCAGCACCTTCGCCGTCCTCGGCGGCACGGGGAGCGGAAAATCCACGCTGGCGCATCTGCTGGACCGCCTGTACGAGCTGCCGCCGGAATGCGGCAGCATCACCGTCGGCGGGGTGGGGATTTCTAAAATCAAGCTGTCCCATCTGCGCCGCAACGTCGGAATCGTGCTGCAGGAGCCTTTCCTGTTCTCCCGCACAATCCTCGAAAACATCCGCGCGGCACGGCCCGGCGCCACCCGCGAAGAAGTGCGGCGCGCCGCGCGCATCGCCTGCGTGGACGGCGACATCGAGGCTTTCGCCGACGGGTACGACACCATGGTCGGCGAGCGCGGCGTGACCCTTTCCGGCGGGCAGAAGCAGCGCGTCGCCATCGCGCGGATGCTGCTGCAGCGGGCGCCCATCCTGATTTTCGACGATTCGCTCTCCGCTGTGGACGCCGAAACGGACGCCAGGATACGCGCGGCGCTCCGGCAGAGCCTCGGCGGGGCCACGGTCATCCTGATTTCGCACCGGATTACGACGCTGATGCAGGCCGACCGGATTCTGGTGCTGGACCGCGGGAAAGTCGCGGAGCTCGGAACGCATGAAGAGCTGGTCCGCCGGGACGGCATCTACAGGAAAATTTATGAGATTCAGATGAACGGCGCCGACCGCGCGCTGCTGAGAGAGGGGGAAGCCCGCGATGGGGTATGAGGAAGAGGAATACACCGCCTCGTTCAGCCTGAAAATCTGGAAGGGCCTTTTCCCCTACCTGAAACCGTACCGGCGCATGCTGCTGGCGATTTTTCTGCTGAACCTGGGCTGCGCGGCGATGGATATCCTGCTGCCGCAGTTCCAGCAGTACGCCATCAACCATTTTATCCAGTCTGGCACCACGGGCGGGCTGGCTCTTTTCGCAGGGGTTTACGGGGCAGTCGTCGTGCTGCAGACGCTGTTCGTGATGGGTTTTACGCGCAGGTGCATCCGCGTGGAGATGAACCTCGGGCGCGACCTCAAGCGCGCCTGCTTCGTCCATCTGCAGACGCTTTCGCTCTCTTACTACAACACGACGCCGGTCGGGTATATCCTTTCCCGCGTGATGAACGACACGGACCGCATCGCCCAGATCGTCGCGTGGAACCTGTGCGACATGCTGTGGGCGGCCGCTTACCTGGTGGGGGTGTTCGCGGCCATGCTGGCGATGAACGCCCGGCTCGCCCTGGCGGTGATTCTGGTCGTCCCGGCGCTCGCCCTGGCCACCTTTTACTTTCAGAGCCGCATTCTGCTGTGGAACCGGCGCGTCCGCAGGAACAACTCCCGAATCACCGGCGCCTACAACGAGGGAATCATGGGCGCGAAAACCTCCAAAACGCTGGTGACGGAGGACGAAAACAGCCGCGGCTTCCGGAAAATCAGCGAAGAGACGCGCATCGCGTCCGTCCGCGCGGCGCGCATGAACGCCCTGTACATCCCGCTGGTCCTGTTCCTCGGTTCGGCCGCCACGGCCGCCGTCCTCGTGCGCGGCGGCGGCATGGTCCTGCGGCACACGCTCCTGATCGGCACTCTTTCCGCTTTCGCGTCCTATGCGGTCGGAATTCTGGAGCCGGTGCAGGAACTGGCCCGAAGCTTTTCGCTGGTCGTCGCTGTGCAGACGAACATCGAGCGCGTGACCGGCCTGCTGGAAAAGAAACCGGGCGTCGTCGACCGCCCGGAAGTCGCCGAAAAATACGGCGACGCGTTTCATCCGAAACGGCAAAACTGGGAGCCTCTCCGGGGCGACATCGAGTTCCGGGATATTTCCTTCCGCTACCCGGACGGAAAGGAAAACGTGCTGGAGCATTTCAGCCTGAAAATCCCCGCCGGGACGACGGTCGCCATCGTCGGGGAGACGGGCGCGGGCAAGAGCACGCTGGTCAACCTGGTCTGCCGCTTTTTCGAGCCCACCGCCGGCCGGATTCTGATAGACGGCCGGGATTACCGGGAACGCAGCCAGCTCTGGCTGCACAGCAACATCGGGTATGTGCTGCAGAGCCCCCACCTGTTCTCCGGCACGGTGCGCGAAAACATCCGGTACGGCCGGCTGGACGCCGACGACGAAGAGGTGGAGCGGGCTGCGGCGGCCGTCGGCGCGGACCGGGTCGCGGCCAGGCTGGAAAACGGCTACGACACCTGTGTGGGCGAGGGCGGCGACCTGCTCTCCACGGGGGAAAAGCAGCTGATTTCCTTCGCGCGCGCGGTGCTGGCCGACCCGCGCATCTTCATCCTCGACGAGGCGACTTCCTCCATCGACACCCAGACGGAGCAGCTGATTCAGGCCGCCACCGCCCGCCTGCTGAAAGGGCGCACCTCGTTCCTGATTGCCCACAGGCTCTCCACCATCCGCCGCGCCGACCTGATTCTGGTCGTGCGGGACGGCAGAATCGTAGAGCGCGGCACCCACGCGCAGCTTCTTCGGGAGCGCGGCTATTACCGCGAGCTCTACCTGCGCCAGTTCGAGGAAGAAACCGCCGCCGGCGCTCTGAATGCCGGGACATAAGTTTTGAAGGCAAAAACACCTGCCCCGCGAATAAACCGCCCCCGGCAAGGGAAAATACAGGCAGATGAAAAAAGATTTTAGCACTCATATAGTTAGAGTGCTAAAATTAATAGTTTAGTCACAAAATATCTGTTTTTAGTTCACATTGCGTGCTTATACTGAAATTGTTGAAAGGAACGGAAGGTTTTCCCGGAAACAGAAATTTTGAAATGGGGGTTTGGGTATGTTTGATTTGATTCCTTTTGAACACAGAAACGGCTCCATTTTCGACACGTTCGACCGGATGATGAACGACAGCTTTTTCGGTGGGTTGGGGAACGAGTACGCCCCCTGCCGCACGGACATTATCGACAAGGGGGACAAATACCAGCTGAAGGCCGATATGCCCGGCTTCAACAAAGAAGACATCAATATCGACGTTCAGGGCGACCAGCTGACCATTTCGGCGGAGCATAAGGAAGAGGCAAACGAGGACAAAAAGGGCTTTGTCCGCAGAGAGAGAAGGTACGGCGCGCTGAGCCGCAGCTTCGACATCGAGGGCATCGACGCCGACCGCATCACGGCCGCCTATAAAAACGGCGTCCTGCAACTGGACCTCCCGAAGGTCGAGAAATCCCAGCCGCAGGGCCGCAAGGTTCAGATTCATTAACCGGCGCCCGAACGGGCCGCCGCAGAAAATCAGAAGGGCCTCCCACAAAAAGGGAGGCCCTTCTGATTGATGTTTTTATCGAAAAATCAGGTTCAGCAAAAGCAGAAGCGTCACGCCCGGAATTCCGGCTACGCCGGAAACGCCCAGCGTCAGCGGGCTGACGGGCAGGGTGACCCCCGTCATCATCCCGGTCAGATTGACGGCCGCCAGCGCGCAGAAACCGACCAGAATGCCGCCGATCGCATGGCGGACGGGCCGTTTGGATTTCATCCCGACCTGGATGAGCACCAGCAGAAGAAAAACGCCGAGAACGCAAAGCGCAACCACCGTCGTCTGCTGCAAAACGGCATTCCACCCATTCCTCTAAATTTGAAAAGCGGCGCAGTTCACGCCCTCCTGCTTGGCAAGGCTCAGCAGATAGCGGTACCGGGCGCGCAGTTCCTCCCGCTGGTAGATGCAGGCGTCGATGAGGTCCCGGTCGCATTCCTGCTGGAACCAACATTCGTTGTATGCAAGCCGGCGGGAAACGTCCCTGATTTCTGAAAGCAATTTTTGTTTGTCCGTCTCCGTTTTTTCGACTTTGCAGTCGTTCCGCAAAAAAAGCTTCAGCACAGATTCCATACTAACAATTCCGCCTTCCGGATTATATTTATGTTAGTAGGATGGGCATTTATTCCAAAAAATATACGGAAACTGCCAAATTATTTGCTTTCTGTTTCCCCTGCGTAAAAAAAGTCGATTCTGCCGCTCGCCACGTCCGCGGATGCGACGCGAATGTGCAGCGGGGTGCCGATTGTCAAACGGTTGCCGGTCCTGGAATCCACCTGCGACAGCACACCGTCGAAGGTGTAATCGGAATTCGGGAAGCTCTCCATCGGGACGAAGCCCTCCACCGTGTTTTCCAGCTCCACAAAGACGCCGTGCTGGGTGACGCCGCTGACGACCCCGTCGTAGGCCTCGCCGACATGGCGGGTCATGTACTCCGCCATATAGCAGTCTTCCGCGCTCCGCTCGGCGGTCATCGCGCGCACTTCGGCGTCGGACGAGCGCTTCGCCGCCTCGGCGGCGAACTTGCCGTACCGGTCGCTCAGGTCCTGCTTCTCTTTGGCGGCAAGCGCGGCGGAAAGGATTCGGTGGATGGCCGTGTCCGGGTAGCGGCGGATCGGCGAGGTGAAGTGGCAGTAGTCTTCCAGCGCCAAGCCGAAATGGCCCACCGGGTTCACGTCGTAGCGCGCCTTGGCCATGGTGCGCAGCAGCTGGTGAGAAATCACTTTCTGCACGGGGGTGCCCGCCGCCTGGCCCAGAATATCGGCAAAGTCGGCCGGCTCCACCTTTCCTTTCTTTTTCAGCGGTTTGGAGTTCAGCCCCACCGCATCCACAAGCTGAATCAGCGTCTGGACGCGGTCCGGGCTCGGCGACTCGTGGATGCGGTAGACGAACGGCAGCTTGGCCTTTTTGGCCAGCATGGCGGCGGCGCGGTTGGCGGTGATCATCAGGTACTCGATCATCTGCTCGGCCTCGCCGCTGTGGCGGGGATGCACGTCGATGCAGACGCCGTTCTCGTCGAGGGTGAACTCCGACTCCGTGCTCTCCAAATCCACGACCCCGGCCTTTTTAAACTGGGTCTTCAGCACCCCGGCCAGCTCCCTCGCCGCATGGAGCGAATCCATCACGGGCGCGTATTTTCCGCGCAGCGCCGCGTCCGCCGTGCCGTCGAACAGGCGGTTCACCTCGGTATAGACGCCGCGCACCTTCGAGCAGATCACGCTCTTGTGGAACCGATACGAGAGGATCTGCCCCGCTTCATCCAGCTCAATCAGGGCGGAAAAGGTCAGCTTGTCCTCCCCCGCGTTCAGAGAGCACGCTCCGTTGGAGAGCGCTTTCGGCAGCATCGGCACCACGCGGTCCGCAAAATAGACGGAGGTGCCGCGGCTGAGGGCCTCGCGGTCCAGCACGCCGCCCTCCCGCACATAATGGGAGACGTCCGCGATATGCACGCCGAGGCGGTACCCATGCTCCGTCCGGCTGACGGAGATGGCGTCGTCCAGGTCCTTCGCGCCCGCATCGTCAATGGTGCAGACCGGCAGGGCCCGCAGGTCCAGCCGGTCCTTCAAGTCCGCCTCGGCAATCGGGCGGGAAGCGCTCGCTTCCGCCTCCGCCAGGGCTTCGGGGGAAAAGTCGGGCTGAATCCCGTTCTGGTCGAGGATGGCGTCGACGCAGATTTTCGCGCTCCCCGCGCTGCCGTACACCTTGACGACTTCCGCCTCCAGCTCCGAAGAATGGTTCTTCCGCCGGACTTTCGCCTGGACCTTGTCACCCTCTTTCGCCTTTACGTCGCCCTTTTTTGCCACCGGAATCGCATAGCGCACGGCGATGTCCGTATCCAAAACGAGGGTGCCGTCCTCCATTTTCAGCGTGCCCGTGACCAGGCGGTTTCCCTTTTCGGCAACTTTGCCGACCTCGGCGCTCTGCCCCTTCGGGCCCGTCCTGATGTTGTTCAGAAGGACATGGTCGCCGATAAACGCGTCCTTGAGCTTGTCGGAATGGATGAACAGGTCGTCCCCGCCGTCGTCCGGCCGCGCGAAGGCGAATCCCCTGGAATAGGAGACGATGGTCGCCTCGACCGCGCTGCTCTTTTCCGGCAGATGGACGCGCCCCTTTTTGCTGACGGTGATTTTCCCGTCCTGCTCCAGCCCGTCCAGCGCCTGAAAAAAGGCCTTTTTCTGCGAGCGCCTGACCCGCAGCTCTTTCAGCAGGTCGCGGATGGGCAGACTCTGCCCCGATTCCTCAAGGCACCGGATGATTTGATTCTCAATCTCTTTCACTTGCTTCCTCCCATATCTTCCCGGATATGACGGATGATATTTGATTGATACAAGAAACGCCCCGCTTTTCCAGCGGGGCGAAAAAAGCGCGTTCCTATTTCAGGAAAAAGAACATATAGGCATTCATCAAAATGACCAGCACAAAAAAGCCAATTGCGATCATTTTCGTCCACCGCGCCAAAAAAGCGTCCACGGACCTTGCCCGGTTCTTCGACAGAAACGTATCGGCTCCGCCCGTTATGACGCCTACGTTCTGCTCATGGCCTTCCTGCAACAGCACGACGACGATGATGCCCACTGCAAAAATCATCAGGATAATTCCAAAAGCGATCTCACCGGCAGACACAGAAAATCCCTCCACCTTCTCGTATCATACTCTGTAATGAGATAAGCATACCACAGAATCCGGATTTTTTCAAGGCTTTTTCAAAAACATGAATATCGGCGCAAAGCCCGGAAAAGATAAGCGACGGATAGAAAAGCGTATATGCGTTTGCCGCTTGTCTCTGTCCCACCGCGGAAAAGCCATTGGTTTCTCCGCGGTGTTTTTTGTTTTTTGAGGGCGGAGCGCCGTCACAGCGTGAGCTGCTCCCCCTCCGTTTCTTCCGGCGCGGGAAGCGAGCCGGAAGCCGGAATCTTTTTGCGGTAGCGCTCCGGCTTTTTCAGCATCCCCTCCCGGTACGGCACCGCGCGCGCCAGGCGGGCGTTCCGGCGCAGGGTCATCACGGCCACGCCCTGCGTGCTGCGCGTCGCCTTCACCGGAACGGCCCCGGTGTGGACCAGCAGCATCCTGCCCTTGGAAGAGGTCAGCAGGTACTCGCAGTCCCGCTCAGTCTGCCCCGCGGCGACGAGGGGGGATTTGTTCCCGTAGGCGCCGACCAGCCTGCGGCGGTTCGTCTTCGTCCGGTAGGCGGCGAGGTCCACCTTGGCGGCCTTGCCGTTTTCAAAGAAGAACAGCAGAAAGCCCGAATAGTCGGTGGTAACCGCCATAAAGACGGCGTTCTCGCCCTCTTCCATGCCGAGCCGGGCCGGGATATACTCGCCGAGCACGCTGGCCTTCGTGTCCGGAAAATCCGCGGCCCTCGCCTTGTAGACCGCGCAACGGTCCGTAAAGAACAGCAGCTCGGCGCCGTTGGTGCTCTCCAGGTGCCGGGCGACGGCGTCGCCCTCCTTGAGCTTCTGCTCCCCGCTCATGCGCAGGGACTGGGGCGTGATTTTCTTGAAATACCCGTCGCGGGTAAAGAACAGGTGGACCGGATACTCCGGCACTTCCTCTTCCGGCGGCTCTTCCCGCTCCTCCTCGTAAATCAGCATGGAGCGGCGCGGCTTCCCGTATTTTCTGGCGACCGCCTCGAGCTCGGAGAGGATGATTTTCCGGATTTCGGCGTCGCTGCCGAGGATTTTCCTGAGGTTCCCGATTTCCTTCTCGAGCTTTGCGACCTCCTGCGTGCGCTTCAGGATATACTCCCGGTTCAGGTGGCGCAGCTTGATTTCCGCGACATACTCCGCCTGCACGCGGTCGATGCCGAAGCCGATCATCAGGTTCGGGACGACTTCGGATTCCTCCTCCGTGCGGCGCACGATGGCGACGGCTTTGTCGATATCCAGCAGAATCGCCTGCATCCCGCGCAGCAGGTGCAGCTTTTCCTGCAGGCTTTTCAGCTCGAACGCGGTCCGCCGCCGCACGCATTGGACGCGGAACGCCGTCCACTCGCGCAGCAGGTCGCGCACGCCCAGCACGCGCGGGACCCCGTCGACCAGCACGTTGAAGTTGCACGAAAAACTGTCCTCCAGCGGCGTCATGCGGAACAGCCGCCGCATCAGCCGGTCGGGGTCCGCCCCGCGCTTGAGGTCCAGGGTGATTTTAAGGCCGGCGAGCCCGGTCTCGTCGCGCACGTCCGAAATTTCCCGGATTTTGCCCTGCCGGACCAGGTCGGCGATTTTTTCCACAATTGCCTCGATGGTCGTGGTCGGCGGAATCTGGGTCACGTCGATGCAGTTGGCGCTTTTGTCGTAGGCATACCGCGCGCGCACCCGCACGGAACCGCGCCCGGTCCGGCAGATTTTCTCAAATTCCTTCCGGTTGTAGAGAATCTGCCCGCCGCCGGGAAAGTCCGGCGCGGGAAGGGTCGAAAGGATATCGTGCTCCGGGTCCCGGATGCAGGCCGCGGCGGTCCGGCAGACCTCCGCCAGGTTGAACGGGCAGATGGAGCTGGCCATGCCGACGGCGATGCCGGTGTTCGCGTTGACCAGGACGGTCGGGAACGTCGCGGGGAACAGCGTCGGCTCCTTGGTCGTATTGTCGTAGTTGTCGACGAAGTCGACGGTGTCCTTCTCGATGTCGCGGAACAGCTCCTGGCAGATCGGGTCCAGCCGCGCCTCCGTATAGCGCGCCGCGGCGCAGGCCATGTCCCGCGAATAGAATTTGCCGAAGTTGCCCTTGGAATCCACATAGGGGTGCAGCAGCGCCTCGTAGCCGCGGCTGAGGCGCACCATGGTGTCGTAGATGGCGGCCTCGCCGTGGGGGTTCAGCTTCATGGTCTGGCCCACGATGTTGGAGCTTTTTGTACGCGCAGTACCCAGCAGCCCCATTTTATACATTGTGTACAGCAGTTTCCGGTGCGAAGGCTTGAATCCGTCGATTTCCGGGATGGCGCGCGAGAGAATCACGCTCACGGCGTAGGGCATGTAGTTGGTTTCGAGCGTATCGGTGATTTTCTGTTCCACAACGGCGCCCGCGCCCTTGATTACGCCGCGGGCCTTCGGCGCGCGCGCGGGCTGTCCGGAAGATTTTCTTCTCATGCTTTCAGTCCCTAAATTCCGTATTTTCCGGCCGCGTTCAGCTCAGGTCGGCCAGCTCCATATAGTACCGCCCGTTCTCCGCGATGAAATTTTTCCGTCCGCTGAGGTCGTCCCCCAGCAGAAGGTCGAACACCCGGGCGGTCCGCTCGGCCTGCTCGGGCATCACGCGGATCAGGCGGCGGGTGGCCGGGTTCATCGTGGTCAGGTTCATCATGTCCGGCTCGTTCTCGCCGAGCCCCTTGGAGCGCTGGATGGTGTACTTCCGCTCTTTGAGCCGGGCGAGGAACTCGTCCTTTTCCTTTTCCGTATAGGCGAAATACGTCCTGTCGCCCGACTGGATCTCAAACAGCGGGGACTCGGCGATGAAGACCTTCCCGGCCTCAATCAGCGCCGGCGTCAGCCGGTACAGCATGGTCAGCAGCAGGGTGCGGATCTGGTACCCGTCCACGTCGGCGTCGGTGCAGAGGATGATTTTGCTCCAGCGCAGGGCCTGCATGTTGAAGGAAGAGAGGTCCCGGTTTGCCTTCGACCGGACCTGCACGCCGCAGCCGAGCACCTTGATGAGGTCGGTGATGATGTCGTTTTTGAAGATGCGGCCGTAATCCGCCTTCAGGCAGTTCAGGATTTTGCCGCGGATGGGCATGATGGCCTGAAAATTCGGGTCGCGCGCCTGCTTGCAGGCCCCGAGGGCGGAATCGCCCTCCACGATGAAAATCTCGCGCTCCGCGGGGTTGCGGCTGCGGCAGTCGACGAATTTTGCGACCCGGCTGGCCAGGTCCATCGTTCCGGTCAGCTTCTTTTTCAGGTTTTTCCGCGTCCGTTCGGCGTCCTCGCGGCTGCGCTTGTTGACCAGCACCTGGGCCGCGATTTTGTCCGCGTCCGCCGGGTTCTCCGCAAAATAGACCTCCAGCTCGTGCCGCAGAAACTCGGTCATAACGGTCTGGATGCCCTTGTTGGTGATGGCCTTTTTGGTCTGGTTCTCATACGACGTGCGGTTCGAAAACGAGGAGAGAATCAGAATCAGGCAGTCCTGGACGTCGTTGAACGTGATGCGGCTCTCGTTCTTGTTGTACTTGTTCGTCTGCTTGAGGTAGGAATCAATCTGCGACACAAAGGCGCTGCGCGCCGCCTTTTCCGGCGCGCCGCCGTGCTCCAGCCAGCTGGAATTGTGGTAATACTCCACCGCGGGGTTCCGGTTCGAGAACGCGACCGCAGCGCCGATTTTCACGTTGTACTCGGGTTTGTCCGCCCGGTCGCGGGTCTTCTGCTCCGTATGCCAGAACTGCACGGGGGTCAGGGCGTCGTCCCCGGCGACTTCCTTCGCGTGGTCGACGATCCCTTCGCGGTACAGGAACTCCGTGATCTGAAAGCCAGACTCGGTCTGGTCGCGGAACGAAAAGCCGAGGCCCGCGTTCACAATCGCCTGCCGCCGCAGGGTGTCAAAATAATATTCGGCCGGGATGTGGATATCCGTAAACACCTGCAGGTCGGGCTTCCAGTGGATTCTGGTCCCCGTGTCTTTGCCGGCATACGGCTCTTTTTTCAGGCCGCCGCGGTTTTCCCCGTGCTCAAAATGGAGCCGGTAGCGCATCCCGTCGCGGCGGATATCGACGTCCATATACTCCGACGCGTACTGCGTGGCGCACAGGCCGAGGCCGTTCAGCCCGAGCGAGTACTCGTAGCTCTCGTCGGCGTCGTTGTTGTATTTTCCGCCGGCGTACAGCTCGCAGAACACCAGCTCCCAGTTATAGCGTTTCTCCGCGTGGTTGAACTCGACCGGAATGCCCCGGCCGTGGTCCTCGACCTCCACCGAATCGTCCGCATAGCGCGTCACGACGATTCGGCGGCCGAAGCCCTCGCGCGCCTCGTCGATGGAATTCGAGACGATCTCAAAAACGGAGTGCTCGCAGCCCTCGATGCCGTCGGAGCCGAAAATCACCGCCGGGCGCCGCCGCACCCGGTCGGCGCCCTTCAGAGCCGAGATACTCTCGTTGCCGTATTCTCTTTTCAACGTCTGACCAGTCCTTCCCGAAAAATCCGCGCAACAGGAAAAGAAACAGCAAAAAGGGAATGACGGCGCATTCCCCTTTCAGGCTGTTCTGTGTTTGGGCCGGCTCCCTTTCAGCCGGCGGATTCCGCGTTCGCCTTCGGCAGACCGCCCGCCGGGGGCGTCGGGGCCGCAGGGGCCTCCGGGGCCTTCGGCGGCTCCGGGCTCGGCTCCCGCATCAGCTTCTCGAACTCGTCGCCGCTCATTTTCTCTTCTTCATACAGATGGCGCGCAACCAGGTGCAGCTTCTCCATGTGCGCCTTCAGAATCGCTTCGGCGCGGTGGTACGCCTGCGTAATCAGGCGCTTGACCTCGCGGTCTATCGCATACGACGTCTCTTCGGAATAGTCGCGGATATGGCCCATGTCCCGCCCGAGGAACGGCTCGCTCTCGTCGCGGCCGTAGGTGATGGGCCCCAGCTCTTCGGACATCCCGTATTTCGTAATCATGCTGTGCGCGACCTTGGTCGCCCGCTCGATGTCGTTGGAGGCGCCGGTCGAGATATCGTCCAGCGTCAGCGACTCCGAAACGCGGCCGCCGAGCATCACGACGAGGCTCTCCTCCATCTCCGTGCGGGTCCGGTAGGACCGGTCCTCCGTCGGGATGGACATGGTGTAGCCGCCCGCCATGCCGCGCGGGATGATGGAAATCTGGTGCACCGGGTCCTGCGTGGGGCAGTAATAGGTGACGACGGCGTGCCCGGCCTCGTGATAGGACGTGAGCTTTTTCTCTTTCTCCGTCATCACATGGCTCTTTTTCTCGGTGCCCACAACCACCTTGATGGTCGCCTCCTCAATCTCCGACATTGTGATGGCCTTCAGATGCCTTCTGGCGGCCAGCAGGGCGGATTCGTTGAGCAGGTTCTCAAGGTCGGCGCCGGTAAACCCGGCCGTCGACCTCGCGATGGTCTTCAGGTTGACGTCCGGCGCCAGGGGCTTGTTGCGCGCGTGCACCTTCAGGATGGCCTCGCGCCCGCGGATATCCGGGTAGCCGACCATCACCTGCCGGTCGAAGCGGCCCGGGCGCATCAGCGCGGGGTCGAGGATGTCCGGCCGGTTGGTGGCCGCAATCATGATGACGCCCTCGTTCGCGCCGAAGCCGTCCATCTCCACCAGCAGCTGGTTCAGGGTCTGCTCGCGCTCGTCGTGCCCGCCGCCCAGGCCGGCGCCGCGCTGGCGGCCGACGGCGTCGATTTCGTCGATGAAGACGATGCAGGGCGAGTTTTTCTTCGCCTGTTCAAACAGGTCGCGGACGCGCGACGCGCCCACGCCGACGAACATCTCCACAAAATCGGAGCCGGAGATGGAAAAGAACGGCACGCCCGCTTCGCCTGCCACAGCGCGGGCGAGCAGCGTCTTGCCCGTGCCGGGAGGGCCGACGAGCAGCACGCCCTTGGGGATGCGCGCGCCCAGCTCGTTGTACCGGCGCGGGTTTTTCAGGAACTCCACAATCTCGCGCAGCTCCTCTTTCTCCTCGTCGGCGCCGGCGACGTCGGCAAAGGTGGTCTTGCGTTTTTCGTCGGCCATCTGCTTGACCTTCGCCTTGCCGAAATTCATCTGCTTGCCGGCGTCGCCCATCGTGCTGTTCAGGCGCTTCATCACAAACCACCAGAACCCCAGCATCACGGCGAGGAAAAGCACCGTGGGCAGCAGACCGGAGAGCCACGAGGTCTGCGCCGGCGGCTTCATGTCGACCGTCATGCGCGCCTCCGGGTGGGCCTTGTTGTACTCGTCCACATAGGGCTTGATGTCCTCGCGCAGATACGCGACGTTCGGCGCGACGTAAGAGACGCGCGTCCCGTTTTTCAGCGTGAGGGTCATGTCCCCGCTGCCGAGGTCCAGCGTGTACTGCGTCACCTGCTGGTCCTGAAAATAATAGACGATTTCAGAATATTTATGCGGTTCTTCCGAGCGGGTGTTCAGAACCGAAGCAAGCAGAATCATCAGCAGCACGGGAATACCGATGAACAGCGCGATATTCTTCAGTGCCTTCTTGTTGTCCAAAATCAGATTCACTCCTTATATGAGCGATATGAGCGCCGGCTGCCCAGCCACAAGCCTATCCGCCGTAGACCTTCGGTTTCAGGACCCCGACAAACGGAAGGTTCCTGTATTTTTGGGCATAGTCCAGTCCATAGCCTACAATGAATTTATCCGGAACGACTGTGCCGACGTAATCCGCCTGAACGGGAACGGTGCGGCGGTCGGGCTTGTCGAACAAGGTGCACAGCCGGATGCTCTTCGGGGAGCGCCCCTGCAGCAGTTCCAGTATGTAGCTGAGGGTCAGGCCGCTGTCGAGGATATCCTCCACGACCAGGACGTCGTACCCCTTGAGGTCGATGTCGAGGTCCTTGAGGATCTTCACGACGCCCGAGGTCTTCACCCCGGAGCCGTAGCTGGAAACCGCCATGAAATCGATGCTGCACGGGACCGTGATGGCCCGCATCAAATCCGACAGGAACACGACCGAGCCTTTCAGCACGCTGACCATCAGCAGATTTTTCCCCTCGTAGTCTTTGCTGATCTGCGCGCCCATTTTCTGCACGATCTCCTTCAGCCTGTCCCTGCTGAAAAGCACTTCCTGGATATCGTCTTCCATGCGATGCACCGTTTATCCGCACTCCTTAACCTTGAATGATAATTTGCGCCGCGGCGCCCGTTTCCGGCGGGCACGCGCCCTGCGAAGGGCCGAAGCCCTCGACCCACGCAATTTCTCCCCCGGCTTCCACAATCGCGACGCTGTCGCGGCGCGGCGGCGGGATTTTCGCTTCATTGAACAGTTTTCTGAGGGTCTTCGTCACCCCGCGGCCCGCCGGCTCAAACCGGTCGCCGGCGCGCCTGCCGCGGATGAAGCCCCCGGTACAGAATATTGTATCATAGTTGATGAGATTATGAAACATCAAATTATGAACTTTCGGACGATTTTCCCCCGCCGGCAGCCGGACGGGCCGCACGGTCAGGACGCGCCCGTCCGGCAGGCGGGTGCCGGCCGGGTCGAGCGGGACCCGCCACCCGGCCGGAACGCCGGCCCCGGGCGGCGTGACAAAAAGAGTATTGCCGCAGACGGTGCATTGTATTCCGCCGGCGGCCGTAACAGACCCTTTTCCGCGGGCGATAAGGTCCGCCACCGCAGCGATGTTGCGGAAGCTCTCCCGCGGGCCGGCCGGCCCGCCGAGGGCCTGCCGAACCATGCGGGACGCGACGGGGCGCGGCGCGGCGCGGAACGCCGCGAGGCCGTACCCGCCGCCCGGCAGGCGCGCCGCCGCCAGCCGCTTTTCGGCTTCGCCTTCCAGATAGTCTTCGTCGTCCCGCAGCAGCCGCATCGTGCGCAGCACGCATTCCTCCAGCGCGGGGTTGACTTCGCGCAGGACGGGCACAGCCCGCAGCCGGATTTTATTCCGCGCGCAGTCCGCGGTGAAATTGGTGGCGTCCGTGACGAACGGCAGGCCGAAGGACGAGCAGTAGCGCTCCACTTCGGCGCGGGTGATTCCGGAAAGGGGGCGCACGACGTTGCCGCGCACGGGCGGCACGCCGCAGAGGCCGCGCGGCCCCGCGCCGCGCGCAAGGTTCATCAGCACGGTCTCCACACTGTCGGAAAGCGTGTGCGCCGTGGCGATGCGGCCGCCCGGCCCGCACAGGCTGCGAAAAAAAGAATAGCGGACTTCACGCCCGCATTCCTCGATTCCCCGCGATTTTTCGGCGGCCAGCGCGCGCACGTCCGCGCGGAGCACCCGCAGCTCCACGCCGCGCCGCGCGCAGAACTCCCGCACGAAGCGCTCGTCGGCGTCCGCCCGGGCGCCGCGCAGGCCGTGGTTCACATGCGCGGCCGTCACACGGATGCCGTGCGCGCGGGAATAGCGGAGCAGAAAATGGGTCAGCGCCACGGAGTCCGCGCCGCCGGAAAGGCCCACCACCACGCTGCAGCCGTCCGGCAGCATGGCCCAGCGGGCAACGGACGCCTCTATTTTCCGTTCGATTTCCGCGGCCGGCTCATTCATTGTGGATGACCTCCTGTGCCGTAAAGCGCATGTACTCGCCCTGCCAGTGCAGAGGGATGGTCTTGGTCTCGCCGTGGCGGTTTTTCGCGATGATGCACTCGCTGCGGTTGCGGTCGGCGTCCTCGTCCGGCTCGGCGGAGTCCGGATAATAGTCGTCGCGGTACAGGAACAGGACGACGTCGGCGTCCTGCTCGATGGAGCCGGAATCCCGCAGGTCGGAGAGGACCGGCCGGTGGTTGGTGCGCTTCTCGCTGTCGCGCGCGAGCTGCGAGAGCGTGAGCACGGGGATGTCCAGCTCCTTGGCCATGATTTTGAGGCTCCGCGTAATCTGGGAGATCTCCTGCACGCGGTTGTCGATCCGGGTGGAGGACGTCATCAGCTGCAGGTAGTCGATCACCGCGAGGTCGACGCCGTCCAGCCGGCGGAGCTTCGCCTTGATTTCCGGCACCGTGATGGTCGGGTTGTCGTCGAAATAGAGCTCCGTTTTGGAGAGGATGTCGCCCGCCTCAATCAGACGGACCCACTCGTCCTCGCTCAGCCTGCCGGTGCGCAGTTTGGTCCCCTCCACCATGGCCTCGGTGGAGAGCAGGCGCGAGACGAGCTGCTCCTTGCTCATCTCCAGCGAGAAAAAAGCAACCCGTTTGCCGGCCTTGACCGCGGCGTGGCGCGCGATGTTCAGCGCAAAGCTGGTTTTCCCCATGCCGGGGCGGGCGCCGAGCAGGATGAAGTCGGAGCGGTTCAGGCCGGCGATGGCCTCGTCCAGCTCGTGGAAGCCGGTCGGCACGCCGCGGTACTTTTCGGCGTCCGGCGAATTGAGCCGGTCGAGCCGGTCGAACTCCTGCAGGATAATCTCGTTGACGCGCTGGAGCCCCTGCATATTTTTTCCGCGCCGGATGTCAAAAATACGCTGCTCGGCGGAATCCAGCAGCGACGCGGCGTCCGCTTCGCCGGACGACGCCTCTTCGATGATGTCGCGCGCCGTGGTAATCAGCGTGCGGACGTCGTATTTGTCCCGCACGATGGACGCGTACGACTCCACATTGGAGATGGAGGGCACCATCTGCGCCAGCTGGAGCAGATAGGTCTTACCGTCCGCCTCGTCGAACTTCCCGGTTTTCTGGAGGCCCTCCAGCACCGTGACGAAGTCGATCGGCCGGCCCTCCGTGAACATGGAGAGCATCACCGAATAAATCAGGCTGTTGCCGCTCAGATAAAAATAATCGGGCCGCGGCAGAATCTCCGCCACGCGGTCCATGCAGGACGAGTCGAGCAGCACGGCCCCCAGCACGGACTGTTCCGCCTCCGGGCTGAAGGGCAGGTTCAGGCCCGAGTAGCCGCCGGTCGCCGAATCCTCCACGGTGCGCTCGCCTCCTTTCGCCGCCGCGCCTTACTGCGCCTCCCCGACCAGGACGTACAGCTTGGCGGAGACGCCCGCATACAGCTTGACCTCGCACTCATAGGTGCCGTAGGCCTTGATTTCTCCGTTCAGCGCAATCTTGCGCCGGTCCACGTCGACATGCAGGCTGCGCTTCAGCTCATCCGAAACCTCTTGGGAAGTGACCGAGCCGAACAGCTTGCCGCCCTGCCCGGATTTGGCGTAGAGCTTCAGCGTCTTTCCGTCGATGGATTCCGCCACGCGGCGCGCCTCCTCCCTCTCCCGCCGGATGCGGCGCTCCTGCGCCTGCCGGGCGCTCTTCAGGTCGGCCATCACTTTGGCGTCCGCCTGCTGCGCCATCTTGCGCGGAAGCAGGTAGTTCCGCGCATACCCGTCGCTGACCTGAACCAGGTCCCCTTTTTTTCCGGTGCCTTTCACATCCTGCAGCAATACTACTTTCATCGCGAATCTCCTTCTCTTTCATCAGGACTTGTGCGGTTTGTCCTTCTGCGCCTGAATCACCGCGACCAGCTTCTCCCGCGCCTGGTCCACCGTGACGCCGGAAAGCTGGGCCCCCGCCATGGTCAGGTGCCCGCCGCCGCCGAGGGCCTCCATAATCAGCTGGACGTTGACCTCGCCGAGCGACCGCGCCGAAACGTTGACCACGCCGCCCGCCGGGTAGATGACGAAGGACGCGTCCACGCCCTGGATGGAGAGCAGCTCGTCCGCCGCCTGCGCCGCCGAAACGCGGATGTCCGGCAGCTCGGCGTCCGTGGAAGCCACGGCGAAGCGGCCGTACATCCGGGCGTTGGAGACAATGCGGTACTTCGCCTTGTAGGCGTCGATGGAGTCGGAAAACATCCGCTTGACCGTCACCGTGTCCGCGCCCTTCCGGCGCAGGTAGGCCGCGGCCTCAAAAGTGCGGACGCCCGTCTTGAGGACGAAGTACTTGGTGTCGAGCATGACGCCGGCCAGCATGGCCTCGGCGACCGCCGGGGTGACCGCCCGGTCGCCGAGGTACTGCACCAGCTCGGCCACCATCTCGGAAGCGGAGCTGGCGAACGGCTCGTGGTAAAAGACCAGCGCGTTCTCGATGTGGCGCACCATCATGCGGTGGTGGTCGATCACGACCACGCGCGCGACGGCGCTTAAAAGGTCGGTGCTTTCCACAAAATCGGGCGAGTGGGTGTCCACCACGACCAGCATCGTCTTCGGCGTGACGAGGGACAGGGCCTCCGACGGGGAAAGAAAAATCTGCTCGTCCGGGCAGGATTTCTGCAGCCGGTCAATCAGCGGCCCCGCGAGGGTGTGCTCCCGGTCCACCACGATATAGGCCGGCCGCCCCAGGCTCTTGCACGCGACGCTCCAGATCCCCGCGGCGGCGCCGATGCAGTCCAGGTCGGAATACCGGTGCCCCATCACGAGGACCGTGTCGCTCTCCTTCATATCGTCGGAGAGGGTCGCGGCGAACACGCGGGTGCGGACCTTGTCCCGTTTTTCGACGCCTTTCGAGAGCCCGCCGAAAAATTCGTATGTATCCTCCCCCTGCATCACGGCGACCTGGTCGCCGCCGCGGCCGAGGGCCATGTCGAGGGCCTTGCGGGCCCAGGCCTCGGCCTCCTGGGGGGATTTTGCGCCGCGCGAAACGCCCAGCGACACCGTGGCGGTCAGCCGGTCGCCCGCCTTGACGGCGCGCACGGCGTCGAGGACGGGGAAGCGCTTCTCCATCGCGTCGCGGACGTGGCGCTCGTCGCTCAGAATGAAAAAGCGGCCGCTGCTCAGCTTTTTCAGAAAGCCGCCCATCTCCTGCGCCCAGCGGATCAGCACTTCCTCCACCTCGGAGGCGACACGAGTGTCCTCGCTGTTGGTGGATTCGCGCGCGAGTTCCTCGCGGTTGTCGAAATAAGCGAGAATGACCGCGGGGCGGCTCTCGTGGAATTCCTTTTCCAGCGTGCGGTACCGGGTGCTGTCGACAAAATACAGCGCGCTGCCCGCCGCCGTGGAGATTCCGTAAACCGTAAACCGGCTGCGGCCGACAGAAACATCCGCGCCGCCCGACTTTAAAATTCCCGCGACGGTCTGCGGGTAGAGGAACCGCGCGATGTTCTGCCCGCGGCATTCGTGCCGGCCGCATACGGCGGAAAAGAAGGCGCGGTTGAACCAGATGATGTCGCCCGCGTCCCCTACAATCACGACCGGAAGCGAAAAGTCCTGAAACACGCGGTATTCGTCGCCCGTCAGGACGGTTTTGGCGCTCCTCACCGCCGCGGCGATGTAGGCGCGGAAGCCGACCATGGAGGCGGCCACCGCAGCCGCCGCGGCCACCGCCACGGAAAGCTCGATCACAAACGCCGTTCGGTTCCAGAACCAGCTTGCGCACGCCATGGCGAGCATGGCGGCGCACAGGATGAAAAATACCGGGGAAGACGCCCAGATTTTCCGTTTCACTTCCAGATTCTCCTTATGAGCCCGCGCCGCGGCGAAAAAAGGTCACACTTCCATCAGGATCGGCAGCACCATCGGGCTGCGGCGGGTGCGGTCGTACAGAAAGCGCGAGAGCTCCTCCTTGATTTTCGTCTTCAGCGCGCCCCACTCATGGATGTCGTTGTCGGCGCATTTTTCCAGCACGTTGGTGACGACCTTGCGCGCGTCGTCCATCAAAGGCTCGGACTCCCGCACATAGACGAAGCCGCGCGAAACCACGTCCGGCCCCGAGATGATGTGCCCGTCCTGCGAAGAGATGGTGCAGACCGCGACAATCAGGCCGTCTTCGGCGAGGTGCTTGCGGTCGCGCAGCACGATGCTGCCCACGTCGCCCACGCCGAGCCCGTCGACCATCACGCGGCCCGCGGGCACGGAGGGAAGCTGCCGCATGTAGTCCTCATGGACCTCCAGCACGTTCCCGATGTCGCCGATAAACACGTCTTTGGGCTCCTTGCCCAGGTCGTAGGCGAGCTGGGCGTTTTTGCGCAGGTGCTTCTGCTCGCCGTGCACGGGGATGAAGTACTTCGGCTTTACAAGCGCCTGCAGCAGCTTCAGCTCTTCCTGGCAGGCATGGCCGGAAACATGCACCTCGTACATGGATTCGTAGATGACCTTGCAGCCGCGCTTCATCAGCTCGTCTATCACGTTGCCGATGGTCTTCTCGTTGCCCGGAATCGGGCGGGCGGAGATGATGATGAAGTCGCCGGGGCCGACCTCCACCTTGCGGTGGTCGGCGAACGCCATCCGGGTCAGGGCGCTCATTGGCTCGCCCTGGCTGCCCGTCGTGACCAGCACGATCTTCTCCTTCGGGTAGCGGCTGATCTGGTCGATGTCGATCAGCGCGCCCTTCGGGACGTTCAGATAGCCCATCTCGGCCCCGATGGTCATCACGTTGACCATGCTGCGGCCGGAAAGCGCCACCTTGCGCCCATACTTGACCGCGCAGTTGATAATCTGCTGGACGCGGCTCACGTTCGAGGCGAACGTCGCGATGATGATGCGGTCCTTTTCCGCGAGCTGGAACAGGCGGTCGAAGGAATCGTCCACCTTGCTCTCGGACTTCGTGTAGCCGGGGCGCTCCGCGTTGGTGGAGTCGCAGAACATGGCGAGCACGCCCTCCTTGCCCAGCTCGGCAAAGCGGGCGAGGTCGATCATCTCGCCCATCGTGGGGGTGCAGTCGATTTTGAAGTCCCCGGTATGCACGATGGTCCCCGCCGGGGAATGGATGGCCAGCGCCACCGCGTCCGGGATGGAGTGGTTGACATGAATGAATTCCACGTCCATGCAGCCGAGGCGGATATGGTCGCCCGGCCGCACCATCACGGCCCGCACCTTGTTCTGCAGCCCGTGCTCCTTGAGCTTGCTGTCGACCAGGGCGAGCGTGAACCGCGTGCCGTAAATCGGGAAGTTGAACCGCTTGAGTAGAAACGGAAGGGCGCCGATGTGGTCCTCGTGCCCGTGGGTGAGGACGACGCCCCGGATTTTATCGACGTTGCGCTCGATAAAGGTGAAGTCCGGGATGACCATGTCCACACCGAGCATGTCGCCGTCCGGGAACGCCATGCCGCAGTCCACGATGATCATATCGTCCTCGCACTCGAAAACAGTGAGGTTTTTGCCGATTTCGTTCAGCCCGCCCAGAAAATAGGCGCGCAGAGGCGGCTTTTTCGATGCTTTGCGGCCCGGCCTGTTCTGCCGGCCGGCCCTCGCCTTCGGTGCCGCGGGCTGCGGTGCGGACAAAACCGACGGCCGCACCGACGCGGGCGCCGCCGCCAGCTTCTGTTTCAGCGACGCGGCCTCCCCTTTCGGCTGGCGCTTTCTCCGGATTTTCTGATGCGATTCCGCAGCGCCCTGCGCGGACGCCGCCTCCGCCTTTCCGTTCCCGTTTTTGCCCTGACGGCCCTTCGCACGGGACTGCGCGCGCTTCTTCGGCGCGGCCGCCTTCTGAAAGAGGCTGGAGCGCGCTTCGCCCCCTGCCCCGGTCCTCGGCTTCTCCGCGCCGTTGCGTCCAACCGGACTATTTTGTTTTTTCCCTGTCACAAAATGACCTCCATTGTAATTTTAGTTACGGCCGTGCGCTTCCGCCGGCAAACGGGCCGAGCGGACGGGGTCCTACCCGAATCTATAAATTCTACCTTTTACGCCCTTTGAGTCTGCGTAAAATGTAAATTGCAAAAGAAATAGCCTCACGGGCCAAAATATCTTATATATATTACTCTGAAACAAACGGACTGTCAAGCCGGGCGCTTTTCCGCTTTTCATATTTTACAAGTAGTATATGTAGTTTCCGCAAAGATACGTCGCATCCGGAAAAATAAGCGCCGGGAAAAGACCGGAACCCGGCCGGGCGGTAGCGTAAAAGGCATCAGAAAGACCGGGAAACCAGTCTTGATGCAATTATAAAAGTATAAAAGTCAAGGCACCTTTCGCGCCACCGTTTGGCAGTCTTCTAAAAAATCGTCCTTCCATGCAAAGACTTTGTACTCTTGCTTATTTCGAGAAAGTTTTGTCTTTTAATTACCAAAATGTATTGAAGTCTTCAATATAATTTGTTACAATGGAATAAATTAGCCGGACGGAAAAATTTTTCCAAAGCGCGGCTGCTCGGCCGGGCGGCGCAGGTGCTTTTAATTTTAATGAAGTATGAAATCTGCTTTTATTTTAAACAGTGAGGGGGATGGAGATGGACGAAAATCGCTTTACGGAGGCAATGGGCGCAATGGCCCATGCCATCGATAAAAACAAGGATTTTCTGACGGATCTGGACCGGGCCATCGGCGACGCGGACCACGGCGTCAATATGGCGAGGGGTTTTCATGCGGTGATGGAAAAGCTGAAGCAGGCGCCGCCGGCCGATCTTCAGTCCGGCCTGAAGACCGTGGCCATGGCGCTCATCTCCACCGTCGGCGGAGCGTCCGGGCCGCTCTACGGGACCGCATTTCTGCGGTGCGCGAAAGTGGTGAAGGGCGAAACGGAAATCAGCGCGGAGCTGGCGGCCCGGATGCTGCGCGCGGCGATAGACGGCATCGAATCCCTCGGCAAGGCGGTCCCCGGGGACAAGACCATGATCGACGCGCTGGAGCCCGCCTATGCCGCTTTCAGCGACAGCCTGAAGAGCGGGAACAACCTCGTGAAGTGCCTGGAAGCGGCCTGCAAAGCGGCCGAAAAGGGCATCGAGTTCACGAAGACCATCCCCGCGAAAAAGGGCCGGGCAAGCTATCTCGGCGAAAGGAGCGTCGGCCATCAGGACCCCGGGGCGACCTCGGCCACGATTCTCCTCGCGGCTCTTACGGAATACTGCCGGAAAACAGAGAAGGAGTAGGCGTATGGTAGGTCTTGTGATAGCATCCCACAGCGCAAAGCTTGCGGAGGGCGTCAAGGAGCTGGCCGCCCAGATGGCCGGGGATGACCTGAAAATCATCCCCGCCGGCGGCCTTGCAGACGGGACCATCGGCACCGACGCAGTCCGCATCGGCCAGGCGATCCAGAAAGCGGATTCCGGGGACGGGGTGGTCGTGCTGGCCGACCTCGGCAGCGCCGTTCTGAGCACCCAGACGGCGCTGGAGCTGCTGGACGAGAAGCAGAAAGGCCGAATCCGAATCGCGGACGCTCCCCTTGTGGAGGGTGCGGTCGGGGCGGCGGTCACCGCATCGGCCGGCTCGCCGCTGAACGAGGTGGTCGGCGAGGCCGAAAAGGCCCGTGATTTAAAAAAGCTGTGACCTTGCAGCGAACCCCAAAACAGTCTCAGTCTTCCGAACAGCGCCGGTTCTAAAGAGGAAAACCCGCAGTCGGCAAAATCCCGACAAAGAGAAAGAGAGGTCTCAGGCTATGAAAAAGATCATCAACAACCCGGCAAATGTGGTCGATGAGATGCTGGACGGCATGTCCCTCGCATACCCGCAGTATGTGCGCCGTCTGAAAGGGCTGAATGTTCTGGTGCGCGCAGGCGCTCCCGCGCCGAAAGTCGCGCTGGTCAGCGGCGGCGGCAGCGGCCACGAGCCCGCCCACGGCGGATATGTGGGCAGGGGCATGCTGGACGCCGCCGTCGCCGGCACCGTGTTCACCTCTCCCACGCCGGACCAGATCTTTGAGGCGATCAAAGCGGTCAACGGCGGAAAAGGCGTGCTTCTGGTCGTGAAAAATTACACCGGCGACGTGCTGAACTTCGATATGGCCGCCGAAATGGCGGACGCGGAGGGCATCGACGTGGAAAAGGTCGTCGTGAACGACGACGTGGCGGTCGAGAACAGCACCTGGACCAGCGGGAGAAGGGGCATCGCCGGCACGCTTTTCGTCCACAAGCTCGCGGGCGCCAAGGCGGAAGCCGGCGGCTCGCTCGCGCAGGTGAAGGCCGTTGCGGAAAAAGTGGTCGCCAACGTGCGCTCCATGGGCATGGCGATCTCCCCCTGCACGGTCCCGGAAGCGGGCAAGCCGAGCTTCACCCTCAAAGAGGACGAAATGGAAATCGGCATCGGAATCCACGGCGAGCCCGGCACCCACCGCGAGGCGATACGCCCCGCCGATGAAATCGTCGACCAGCTTCTCGGCAAGATTCTGGCGGATCATCCTTTGAAGAGCGGCGACGAAGCGGCCGTGATGGTCAACGGGCTGGGCGCCACCCCGATGATGGAGCTCCTGATTGCAAACCGCAGAGTGGCGCACGTGCTGTCTTCCAAAGGCATTCGCGTCGCAAAGACCGTCGTCGGTAACTTTATGACCTCGCTTGAAATGGGCGGATTCTCCATCTCGCTGCTGAAGCTGGATGCCGAGCTGAAGCAGCTTCTTCTGGCGCCGGCCGAGACGCCGGCATTCGTGCAGTTTTAAAGGCTGAACCTACAATTTCTTACCCGCCGGTCTGCCGGCGGGGAAGTTTTTTTGCGGAGAGGCGTCGGCAACCGCAGAAATCAAGACAGCCCGGCGGTCAGCCAGACAAATCCACCGACGGAAATTGTATTCTCGAAACCGGTGTAGTAAAATAGAGGCACAAAAACAAACAGGAAGGATTTTAAGGAAATTGGAATACTTATCAAGGCGCGCGGCCAACCTGACGCCCTACACCGCGGGAGAGCAGCCGAAAGATAAAAAGTATGTCAAGCTCAACACGAACGAGAACCCGTATCCGCCTTCCCCGAAGATCCGGCCGGCGGTTTTGTCTGCGCTCCCCGGGCTGCCGCTCTACCCCGACCCCGAGGCGCAGGATTTATGCGCCGCCATCGCGGAAGCGGAACATGTGGGCGCGGACTGCGTCTTCTGCGGCAACGGGAGCGACGAAGTGCTGTCGTTCGCCTTCTGCGCATTTTTCGACGGGGACTTGCCTCTTCTGTTTCCCGACATCACCTACAGCTTTTATCCGGTTTTTGCGGAGTTCTACGGAATTCCGGTCAAGACGGTGCCGCTGGACCGGAATTTTGAAATCGACGTCAAAGGGTATTTTCAGCCTGCCTGCGGGGTGGTCTTTCCGAACCCGAACGCGCCGACGGGCATCTGCCTGTCCCCTCAGAAAATACGCAGGCTGCTGGAATACCACCCCGGCAGGGCGGTCATCATCGACGAAGCGTATATCGCTTTCGGCGGGGAAAGCGTCGTGGGTCTTGTCGGGCGATACCCCAACCTGCTGGTGGTGCGGACTTTCAGCAAGTCCCATTCGCTGGCCGGCGGCCGGGTCGGCTACGCGATCGGCCAGCCCCCTCTGATTCGGGGGCTGCTGCGGGTCAAAAATTCCTTCAACTCCTATCCCGTGGACCGCATCGCCGCCGCAGCGGCGCGGGCAGCGGCTCTGGATACGGGTTATTACGCGAAAATCGACGCGAAAATCGCGGAAACACGGGAAAAATTCAGCGCAGAACTAAAAAAACGGGGCTTTCAGGTTCTGCCGTCGAAGGCCAATTTCGTCTTCGCCTCCCCCGCCGGTTTTTCCGCTAAGACTCTGTTCCTGAAGCTCAGAGAGCACGGGATTCTGGTCCGCTACTTCGACAAGCCCCGGACCGACCGTTTTCTGCGCATCACAATCGGGACGGACGCCATGATGGAAAAGGTCTTAAAGGCCATCGACGATATCCTCGGCTGACGGGCGGGGAACTCCAAATCCGCGCGCCATCCTTTGCCCTCAGCAAAAATGTGCAGGCCGGAAAACCGGCCTGCACATTTTCTGCCGTCCCGCTTTGAGCTGGGAACGGCGTTTATCGATTTTGTCCTCCGAAAGGCGTATGGGGTTATTTTTTCAGTTTCCAGACCAGATCGTTCCACGTCAGTTCCTTGCGGAGCTGGTGGATATCGGCCTCTTTGCCGATATGGATGTACTCGACATCCATGATTTCCGCGAAATCGCGCAGCTCCTCGTCTGTCAGGCCGTAGCTGAGGACCGAATGGTGCGCGCCGCCGGCGTAAATCCACGCCTCCGCAGAGATCTCCAGGCTGGGCAGCGGCTTCCACAGCACGGCGGCAACGGGCAGCTTCGGCATCTGGTGCTCCTGTTTCTGGCACTCGACGTCGTTCACAATCATGCGGAAACGGTCGCCCATGTCGATGATGGTGGCGAGGACGGCGGGCCCGGCCTTTGCCTTGAAGACCAGACGGGCCGGGTCCTCCCGGTTCCCGATGCTGAGGGGATGCACCTGGATCTTCGGCTTCTCGCAGGCGACGGAAGGGCAGACCTCCAGCATGTGGGAGCCCATGTTCATGCCGCAGGCGGGGTCGAAGTTGTAGGTATAGTCCTCCATAAAGGCGGTGCCGCAGTCCAGGTCCGCCGTCATGGCCTTCATAATCCGGCACAGCGCGGCGACCTTCCAGTCACCCTCCGCGCCGAACCCGTAGCCCTGCCGCATCAGGTCCTGCGCGGCGAGCCCGGGCAGCTGGCGAAGCTGCTGCAGGTCTTCAAAGTTGGTGTGGAACGCGCCGAACTTCTTCTTCTCCATGAATTTTTTAAGCGCGACCTCTTCCCGCGCCTGATACCGGACGGATTCGATGTTTTCCGTATCCATGGTATAGAGTCTGCGGTACTCGTCCATCTGCGCGTCGATTTCTCGGTCGGTCACGCTGTCCACCAGGCGGATGATGTCTTCGACGCCGTAAGCGTCAACCTGCCAGCCGAACTTTATCTGGGCTTCGACCTTGTCGCCCTCGGTGACGGCCACGTCGCGCATGTTGTCGCCGATGCGCAGCACGCGCAGCCTGCGGCTTTCATAGGCGCCGACCGCGGCGCGCATCCATCCCGCCATGCGCCTGCGGAACCGCCCGTCTTTCCACCAGCCGGAAATCACCTTCTGCCGCAGGCGCATCCGCGCGGCGATAAACCCGTGCTCGCGGTCGCCGTGGGCGGACTGGTTCAGGTTCATGAAGTCCATGTCGATGCTGTCCCACGGGATGTCTCGGTTGAACTGCGTGTTGACGTGCAGCAGGGGCTTCTGAAGCGCCTGGAAGCCGCGGATCCACATCTTGGACGGCGAAAACGTGTGCATCCAGGTAATCACGCCGGCGCAGGCCGGGTCGTTGTTCGCCTCCATGACGGCGCGGTAGATTTCTTCCGAATTTCGCACGACCGGATGGAAAACGACCGTGCAGGGAATCGCCGCGTCCGCGTTGAAGCCGTCCACCATGGTCCTGGCGTCTTCGTCCACCCTGCGGAGCACGTCCGCGCCGTACAGGTCCTGGCTGCCGACGAGAAAATAGAATTTATATTTCTTCAAAGATGTCATGACGGTATCTTACCCCCTTTTGAGGATGCTCTTCTTTAAGACCTTCAGCCGCTTCATCACGTCGTTCCCTCCGCGGCCGAAAGAATCGTACAGCGTGCGGTATTCCTGAAACAGTTTGTCACAGGTCGCCGCGTTTTCCGGAATCGGCCGGTAAACCTTATTTGGCCAATCTGTTTCAGATATCGATATCCAAGCAGTCCTATTTTAGCAAGTCTGAAACAAAAAGTCAACAAATTTAATTGAACTTTTTTAAATTATCTACAATTCCTATACAACTTGCACCGTTGCAGGCAGCGCGCACATCTGCGCTTATCAGAAAGAGGCCGCATTTGCGGTGAATCAGCATATTTTCCGGATTTAAAGATATTTTTTCAATATTTTTAACTATATCCGGCGATTTATGGAAAAATATGCGGGATAGACAAAATTATTAAGATAAATTTTTCACAAATTTTGCCGGCATCCTGAAAAAAGAACTTTTCTTTTTGTTTCATCTGTGATAAACTGAAATCAGAAATTATTAATTTCAATATAAATATAATCTATTTTAAGTTATTATAAGAATATTTAAATAAACAACTTTACACAGAGGTATCGGCAAATGTCATCCAAATACGTACAAATCGCATCTCTCCTGCGCTCTCAGATTCTAAAGGGGGCTTATCAAAACACCCGGATGCTGCCGACGGAAATGGAGCTTGCACAGACTCATCACGTCAACCGGGCGACCGTCCGGCGCGCGCTTTCCCTCTTGACGGAAGAGGGCCTGATTGAGCGCCACCAGGGCAGCGGCTCCTTTGTGAAAGAGTCCCCCCGGACATCCCAGCCGCACGGAACCAACATCGCCATTGTGACAACCTATATCAACGACTATATCTTTCCGGCGATTCTGCAGGACGCCCAGAGCGTCTTTGCGGAAAACGGCTATTCCACAATGGTGTTCTGCACTCATAACCAAATCAGCATGGAGCGGCAGATTCTGCAGAACCTGGACCGTTCCGTCTGCGGGCTGCTGGTGGAGGGAACCAAAACCGCCCTGCCCAACCCCAATCTGGATTTATACCATAAACTGGGCGAAGCCCATATCCCGGTGGTGTTTTTTCACGGGTCCTACGCCGAACTGCCGGACGCGGTATGCGTCTCGGACGACAACTTCAACGGGGGCTACCAGCTCGCGCAGTTTCTGCTGCGCAAAGGGCACACCCGCATCGCCGGCATTTTCAAAAGCGACGACATCCAGGGGCACGACCGTTATTCCGGCTTCCTTTCCGCCCTGCGCGACGCGGGGCTGCCGTTCCCGGACGCCCAGATTCTCTGGTACACCACGGAGGAAAAAAAGCAGATTCTGACGCAGGGAAACCGGGATCTGCTGCAGGATTTCGTGAAATACAACCTTCCCGGGGCGACCGCCGTGATCTGCTACAACGACGAAATCGCCTTTTCGTTCATCAACGTCCTCCGTTCCCTCAAAATCCGGGTGCCGGAAGACGTCGCCGTCGTCAGCTTCGACAACAGCTCCTTCAGCGAGTTGTGCAGCGTCAAAATCACCTCCCTCACCCACGGCTCAAAGCATGTCGGGCGGATTGCGGCGGAGCACCTGGTCGATATGCTGCACGGCAAAACAGTCCGATCGGAAGCCGTTCCGTGGACCTTAGTGGAAAAAGAAAGCAGCTGAAAGCGGAAAATTCCCCCAAAAAAACGTGCCCGGTACGGAAATCTTGGTGTTTCCGTACCGGGCACGGTTTTGAAGGGCCGAAACGGTTTACGAATGCTTTTTGCGCTTGAGGGAAGCAAAAATAGACTGCAGCACGATGAAGAAGCAGAGCAGGACGGAAAGCGCAATCCGGACCCACCAGCTCGAAAGCGTGCCCTGCGTCGTGATGAGGGATGAAATCGTCCCTTTAATCAGGACGCCGAAAAAAGTGCCTATCGGCGTGCCGACGCCGCCCGTCAGCAAGGTGCCGCCGATCACGGAGGCCGAAATCGCGTCCATCTCAAAGCCCTTCGCCTGCTCGACGAAGCCGGCGAGGCTGTTCAGGCAGAACAGAAAACTGCCCAGGCCCGCCAGGAACCCGTCCAGCACATAGGCAAGGAACTTGGTCCGCTTCACATTCAGGCCCATCATCAGCGCGCTCTGCTGGTTGCCGCCGATCGCGTAGAGCTTGCGCCCGAATCTGCTGTATTTCATCATCAGAATAATCAGAATCAGAACGACAAGCGCAATCACGACCGTCGGGTAAATATAGGCCGGGTGAAATTTTCCCTTGTTGCTGTAACTGCCGAACGGCATGTAAATCCTGAATTTCGCCCAGCTCTGGAACACGTCGTTCTTGATGGAGATCATCTCTTTGCTGATGACCGCCGTAAGGCCGCGGCCGAAGAACATGCCGGCCAGCGTCACGATAAAGGGCTGAATGTTCAGGTAGGAAATCAGGAATCCCTGCACCACGCCGAAGGCGAGGCCGATGAGCAGCGCGGCGGCGACGGCCGCAAAGGGGCCGACCCCCTTGTTCTCCATCAGGTCCGCCATCACCATGCACACCAGGGCGACCACGGAGCCGACGGAGATGTCGATTCCGCCCGTGACCATCACGATGGTCAGCCCGCAGCCGATTACAATCAGGCCCGCGTTGCTGATCAGCAGGTTCAGAAACATCTGGGGCTTGGCAAAGCCCTTGTCGCTGAAAACGACCATGCCGACGATGTACATCAGCAGAAACAGCCCGATGGTGATCATCAGAAGAAAAGTCCGGCTGTTGAACGTTTTTTTCTCCGCTTTCTGCCGTTTCATGCAGGGGCGCCCCCTTCCGCCGCCGGATTTTTCCGGATTTTCCGCATTTTAACATACCTCTGGAACACCGGGCTCTGTAAGGTCACGATGATGACGACCGCAATGGCCTTGTAGACCGGAAGCTGGTCGCCGGAGACGTTCATCGCATACAGGGTGGTGGTCAGCGCCTGAATCGTGAAGGCGCCGATGACGGAGCCCATCAGGGTGAATTTGCCGCCGCCCAGGAAGTTCCCGCCCAGGGCGACCGCGAGGATGGCGTCCATCTCCAGGTTCAGCCCGATGTTGTTGGCGTCCGCGGAGTAGATGCGGCTGGAGGCCACGATGCCCGCGACGCCCGCCAGCAGGCCGCAGAGGACGTAGGTCAGAAACTGAATCATGGTGGAGTTGAGGCCCACCAGCCGGGAAGCGTTCCGGTTGATGCCGACGCTTTCGATATACAGGCCCAGGGCGGTCTTGTTCAGGACCAGATGCACGACCACCGCCGTGCCGACCGCAAAGAAAATCGGGGTCGGGATCGGGCAGCCGTGCAGATAGCCGCCGAGGACCTTATAGGTGTCCACCCGGACGTAGGTAATCTGCCCCTGCGTCACAAGCTGGGCGATGCCGCGGCCCGCGGTGAACAGAATCAGCGTGGCCACCATCGGCTGGATTTTCAGCTTCGCCACCAGCAGGCCGTTGAACGCGCCGCACAGCGCGGCGGCCGCCAGCGCCGCAAGAATGGCGAGGGGCAGCGGGTTCCGGAACGAGTTGGTGGTCACCTGCCCGCCGGAAAGGATCTGGCAGCAGACCGCCGCCGCGACCGCCATCACCGCGCCGACGCTGATGTCCTGCCCGCCGGAGGACGCCGTGACCAGCGTCATGCCGACCGCGAGGATCACCAGCTCCGACGCGCGGTTGACCACGTCGATGATATAGCCGTACAGGACCCCGTTCCGGACGGACACCTGAAAGAACGAAGGGGTCTTAATCACGTTGAGGAGCAGAACCACAACCAGGCAGACAACCGGAAGAAACAGGCGGTTGGCCGTGATTTTTTCCCAGACCGAGGGTTTCGATTCACTCATTTTCTTCACCGCCTCCCGCAATCGTCTTCATCACGGTTTCCTGGTTCAGCTCGCCGCCCGAAAGCTCGCCGACCTTGCGCCCGTCGCGCAGCACGACAAGGCGGGAGCAGGTCCGCAGCATCTCCTCCACTTCGGCGGAGATGAAGACCACGGCCATGCCTCCGTCCGCCAGGCTGAGAATCAGCTTTTGGATGGCGGTCTTGGTGCCGATGTCGATGCCGCGGGTGGGTTCGTCCAGAATCAGAAAATCCGGATGGGTGAGCAGCCACCGCGCGAGGATGACCTTCTGCTGGTTGCCGCCGGAAAGGCTCCTGACCGGGGTCTCACGGTCGGCGGTCTTAATCTGCAGCAGACCGATGTATCTGTCCGCCGCCTCGTCCATTTCCCTGCGGCTCATCAGGTGGCACATGCCCCGCTTCGCCTGAAGGGCGATGACGATGTTCTCCCGGACGGAAAGGTCGGGGATGATGCCGTCCCTCTGCCGGTCTTCCGGAAGGTACCCCATGCCCAGCTTCATGGCGTCCAGCGGGCTGCCGATTCTGACTTCACGGCCCTTGACCGTCAGCCTGCCGCAGTCGGGTCTGTCGGCCCCGTAAATCACGCGCACCATTTCGGAGCGCCCGGAGCCCAGCAAACCCGAAAGGCCGACGACTTCCCCTTTTCCGACGTCCAGGTCGAAGGGCTTTATGGTGCCCTTGCGGCCCAGCTTCCGCGCGGAGACGACCGGCGTCTTCGCGTCCCCGAACCGGTGCTCCGGGTGGGCAGATTTTATCTCGGCCAGGTCGTCGAGGTCCTTGCCGAGCATCTTGGCCACCAGCGACACGCGCGGCAGGTCTTTCGTCTTGTACTCGCCGACATATTCCCCGTTCCTCAGGACCGTGATGCGGTCGGCGACCGCATAGACCTGCTCCAGAAAATGCGTGACGAAAATGATGCCCACGCCCTCGCCTTTCAGCTTCCGCATCAGCGTGAACAGCCGCGCCGTCTCGTCGTCGTCGAGGGATGAGGTCGGTTCATCCAGAATCAGCACACGGCACTTCATGTCCACCGCGCGGGCAATTGCAATCATCTGCTGCACGGCGATCGAGCATTCCTCCAGCAGGGCGGTGGGCGGCACGCGGATATCCAGGCTGTTCAGCAGTTCTTCGGATTTTCGGTTCATGGTTTTCCAGTCTACCGCGCCGAATTTTCTCGGCTCCCGGCCGATAAAGAGGTTTTCCGCAACGGTCAGGTTCGGGCAGAGGTTCACCTCCTGGTAAACCGTGCTGATGCCGTTCGCCTGGGCCTCCTGGGGGGTGTGGTTGACGATCGGGCGGTCGATTCCGCCGATGCGGATCTCGCCGGATTCCAGCTCATAGACGCCGGTCAGCACCTTGATCAACGTGGATTTTCCGGCGCCGTTTTCCCCCATCAGCGCGTGGATTTCCCCTTTCCGAAGGGTGAACTGCACATGCTGCAGCGCCAAAACACCGGGAAAGGATTTGCTGATGTCTTTCATTGTGAGGACGATATCTTGGTCCATAAGCGTTTCACCTGCTTTCTGATGGCTCCGGCGCTCCGGAAACCAATCGGGATTGAAATACAAAAGGCGCGATACGGACCCTCCCTCCCGGCTGTTCCGGGCTGGGACGGCAGCAGCCTCCGCATGGTATTCTGCCGGCACCTCGGGGAGTTTCCCTATCACGCCAATCACTGAGTCACCGCCGATTCGCAGAGATCATCGCCGGCCGGCCGTCAATATGCGCGGCCTTTGATAACGTCCTGCGTGACGACCGTCACGTCGAAGTTCCCCGCTCCGGTCGTTACGGATTTTACAGTGTCGTCGGCAGCGAACATTTTCTCATCCACATAGGCTTTTTTGTCGACCTTCTCGCCCTTTTCCAGCTTCTCGATGATATTCTGCACACGGGGACCGTGCAGCGGATTGCACTCGGTGTCCAGCGCGATTTCGCCGCTCAGCACCTTGTTGAGGCCGGCTTTGGTGGAGTCGAAGGAAAAGACCATGATCTCGCCCTTGTCGGTGCCGACCTTTTTGCCGGCCGCCTTGATGGCGTCGATTGCGCCGAACGCCTCGTTGTCGTTTTCACAGTAGACGACGTCGATGTCGCTGTGCTGCTTCAGCACGGACTCCATCACTTCCTGCCCCTTGGCCTGCGTGAACTCGCCGGTCTGCTGGGCGACGAGCTTCCAGTTGGAATGCTTCTTGACGCCCGCCTCCAGCGCATCGGTGCGGCCGATTTGGGCGGAGGCGCCGATGGTGCCCTGGATGTCGACGATATTGAGCGGGTCTTTGTCCCTGCCCTTGGACTTAAAGAAATCCTCCATCCAGGCGACGGCCTTGTCGCCTTCGTTGCGGAAGTTGGAGCCCACCCACGCGGTGTACAGGCTGTCGTCTTTCACGTTGACCATGCGGTCGACGATGATGACGGGGATGTCGGCGTCCTTCGCCTCCTGCAGCACGGTGTCCCAGCCGGTCTCCGTCACGGGCGCAAGCACGATGTAGTCCACTTCCTGCTGAATGAAATTACGAATTGCCGTAATCTGGTTTTCCTGCTTTTGCTGAGCGTCGTCAAAAATCAGCTTGTAGCCGTTCGCCTCGGTAAAAGTGTTCTTCATGGACTCGGAGTTCGCGGTCCGCCAGTCGGACTCCGCGCCGACCTGGGAAAAGCCCACCGTAATGGGGCCTCCGGATTTTTTCTCCGCGCTGTTTTCCTGAGCCGTGCTGCCCGTCGAATCGGCGGCCGGCGCACTGCCGGCGGCGGGTTTTCCACCGCCGTTAGAGCAGCCCGCCACGCCGACGGCCAGCGCCGCGCACAGAAGCAGGCCGACCACTTTCCGTCCCGTTTTCATTTTACAATTCCTCCTTTACAAGATGGATGAACAGGAAAAGATTTTCTTCGCTCTTCAGTGTATCTTTCCAGATACAAAAAATCAACGGGATTTTGCCGCTGCTTTGTGCATATTTTTATGAATTTTTTCCATTGCAGAGAAAAAAGAGATTAATTTTTAAAAAGGGGAAGATTTCTTATGATTCTCCTCGTAAGGGAATTCGGACCGTGAAGACCGTTCCCCTGCCGGGCGCGCTTGTGAATGAAAGGCCGTACGATTCCCCGTAATGCAGGCGCAGCCGCTCGTCCACATTGGCCAGGCCGAAACCCTTTCTGGAGGTGCCGTTCTCCCTTTTGACGGCTTTCCGCAACTCCGCCTGCTCCCGCTCCGTCATGCCGATGCCGTCGTCGCTGACCGTGAACACGACCTCATCCCCGCGCTGATGGCCTTCGACCGTGATTTTTCCCTTGCCGCGTTTGTTTTTGATGCCGTGGTACAGCGCGTTTTCGACCAGCGGCTGCAGGGTCAGCTTCAATATCAAATACTCGGAGAGGCCCTCGTCCACCCGGATCTCATAGTCGAGGATGTCCTGGTAGCGAACCTGCTGGATTTTCAGATAGCTGGCGATGTGGCGGGTCTCCTCGTCGATGGTGACGAAATCCCTGCCCCCGCTCAGCATACTGCGAAAAAACTCCGAAAGGGAAGTCACCATCGCAACCACTTCCTCATCCTGGCCGCCCTCCGCAAGCCAGACGATTGTATCCAGGGTATTATAGAGAAAATGGGGATTGATTTGCTCCTGCAGAAGCTGCAGCTCCAGAACCCTGCGCCGGTTCTGCTCTTCTTTGATATTCTCAATCAGCCGGCCGATCTCGCCCTGCATGTTGTTGAAGCTTGCTGCCAGAATCTCGACCTCGTCGGTGGCCTTGACGGTCGTCGTTTTGGTAAAGTCGCCTTTTGCCACGCGCTCGGTGGCCCGGCAGAGCTTCCGGATGGGGTCGACGACGCTTTTGGTGATGCTGCGGCTCACAATCAGGTTCGACAGGACGATGCCAATTAGCAGCACGAGGCTGATGCGCACCGCCGTCTGGCCCTGAGTGGTCAGCCCGTTCTGAATCGCCTGAAAATTCAGCGCTTCCCGGTACACATAGTTCTGAATCTGCTTCTGGATATCCGAGGTCAAAAGATAGACGCCGAGCTGCAGCTTATTGTTGCTTTCATCGTAGGAACCCCTGCCTTCAATATTGGCGTCGATTTCCCCCACGACGATTTTCAGGCGGTCCAGGTCGTGCAGAATCCAGCGGACGTTGCCGGAATTCTCCCGCCCGTCCGTATGCCCCATCAGGTTCTGGAAGGCACCGCGCGCATCCGCAATCAGCGGATATGGATTTTTGAGCTGCTCCCAGCCCATGGGGCGCGTTTCTTTCGGCATGGCGTAGATTTGCCGGTACGTCCGGGACCCGATAACTTCCCGGTACATCACATAGTCGATGTCTTTCTTAAAGGAACCGCTGTAGGTATTGGCTTCATCGATGTTTCTGACCATCTGGCTGTAGGCGCCGCAAAACTCCATCAGAGAAAAGAGCAGGTAGACGACCAGAACCGTCATGGGAACGATCATAAGGGTCGACATAAAATTCAGGCGCTTTCCCAAAGACCGGTGCCTCATTTTAATCCCTCCCGCCGCGCGTGCGGTATTCCCGGGGCGTACATCCCACGGATTTTTTAAACAGGTATCCGAAATAGTGCGGGTCCTTATAGCCCACCCGATACGCAATCTCGGCGGAATTTAAATGGGAGCACATCAGCAGCTCCTTGGCCTTTTCAAGACGGACGCCCGTCAGGTACTCCACGAACGTGCGCCCCATTTCTCTGCTGAAGATACTGCTGAAATAGCTCGGGCTGATATTTACCTTGTTTGCGACCGTATTCAGAGAGATGTCCTCGTTCGCATACTGCTCGTCTATGTACTGGCAGGCGGTCTGCAGCAGGCTGCCGTATTTCCGCTCTGCCTGCTCGTCCCGCCTGCGCATGGCCTCGGTAAACATTTTTTTAAGATAAAACTTGACCTCCCCGACGGAGCGGCTGTCCCGAATCAAACGGTTGACGTCCGCAAGGCCATCAAAAACGTGCGCTTCGTCCAGGCCCATGCCCTTCAGAAAATTGCAGGTGGAGACGTAGCAGTCCATGACGATGTACTGGCGGAAAATCACGGACTGATAGTTCTGCTCCCCGATGCTCTGGAAAAATTCCTCGACAAACCCGTCGATTTCATCCGGTACGCCGCTCCTTAGAAAATTGCCGACCGTCTTCTGGCTGAGCTTGGTCGTGTCGATGGCCTGGACATCCAGGTTCTCCCTGCGCCCCGTTAAGGCCGCGTCCAGACGGTCGAACGGCAAAATCCGGTTCCGCTCCGTAAAAAATCTGCCGGAAAAGGCTTTGCTGGCCTCCCGGTAGGAATCCGACAACCTGTTGAGGCGCTCGACCACGCTGCCCAGCCCGCCGAACCAGCCCAGTTCCGGAAAGCCGGCCGTTTCCGTTCGGACGGCCTGTTCCGTCTCCGTCCGCAGGCGGGCGATTTCCTCTTTTGACCCGCCGAGAAAAATCAGCACCCAGCCGTCCGCACCCCGGCTGAAAACCATCAGGCGTTTCTGCCGGCCCCAGGCGTCCTCCAGCGCTTTCCGGCAGGCCACCACCCGCTCCGAATAGCGCATGGGGTGCTCGACCGGAATCAGCTTGAACAGCAGAATCTGGTAAAAACACGCGGCAAAATCCAGCCCCAGCGAGCTACCCCGCTCCATCGCCTCCCGAAAGCTGGCCCGGCCGGTCACAATGTCGTTCAGGAGGCGCTGTTTTTCCAGCACGGTGTTTTCCCGCATCTCTTCGCGGTATCTGCGCCGGAGAAGCTCCTCTTCCCGCTCCTGCCGGATGCTGCCCGCCACCTTGCCGACGGCCTCCAGAAGGGATTTGGCGGTGACGGGTTTCAGCAGATAATCCGTCACGCCGATATGGATGGCGCGCTTGGCGTACTCGAAGTCGCTGTACCCGCTCAGAATGATGATTTTGATTTTCGGAAATTCCTTTTTGACGAGCGCGCTCAGTTCCAGACCGTCCATGAACGGCATGCGGATATCCGTGAGCAGAATATCCGGCCGGGTCTTTTTAATCAGGGGATACGCGAGCTCCCCGTCGCTCGCTTCCCCGACGAACTGGTACCCTTCTTTCTCCCAGGCGATATTGTTTTTGATGCCGTTGCGCACGACGATTTCATCTTCCACGAGAAAAATCTTAATCATCCGCGCTCTTCCCTCCCCCGCTTTTGAAGCGTATTCTGTCTGCACCTGCATTGTTTTATATTATAATACAAAATTCAGAAAAGTCAGGCGCAATTTATGCAGAAAATCTATAAATAGCGGGATGAGCTCCCGGCGTTTTCCGTTCCGCGCTTTTTCCGGGCAGTCTTATTAAGATGAGCGCAGCGGATGGATCAAGAAAAGGCGCCGTCCCGCATCCCTTCGGACGGCATATCGCTGAAAATCCGCATGGAACCTGAAAGCCCAGGTTCCATGCGGATTTTTTTTAAGAAAGATCTTTTGTTTTTTCCGCTGCAGCCGGCCCCGCGCCGTCTCTGGCCGGCGAGCGCGGCGGTTCAGGAAAGCGCGTATTTTCGCTTTGCCATTCTGGCCGCCGTTCCGATCGCCTCCACCATGCTCTCTTCATTGGCCGTCCCCGTCGCAGCCTTGTCAAAGGCGGTTCCGTGGTCGACGGAAGTGCGGATGATCGGAAGCCCGACCGTGCAGTTGACCCCCGAAACGGAGGTAAACGCCCGCGTGGCGGGGTCCATTTTGAATCCGCACAATTTCATCGGGATATGGCCCTGGTCGTGATACATGGCGACGACGATGTCATACTGCCCGCCGACCGCTTTCACGAACACGGTGTCGGGCGGCACCGGCCCTTCCACGCAGATTCCGAGGCGCGCGGCGTCCCGGATGGCCGGGATAATCTCTTTTTCCTCCTCGTCCCCGAACAGACCGTCTTCCGAGCTGTGCGGGTTCAGCCCGGCTACGGCAATCCGCGGGTTTGGAATCCCCATCAGGCCGAGGGCGTCGTGGGCAAGCTGGATGACGTCGCGCACCCTGTCTCTTTTGACCAGGTCGCAGGCCCGCCGCAGGGGCACATGCGTCGTCACATGGATCACGCGCAGCGAGCGGCCGAGGAGCATCATGGCATACTTTTTGCATCCCGTCAAATCGGCAAAGATCTCCGTATGGCCGGAATAACGGTACCCCGCCTTGTGAAGCGCCTCCTTGTTGATCGGCGCCGTGACGACGCCCAGCACCTCGTGCTTCAGCGCAAGCTCAATCGCTTTTTTGATGTACTGGAATGCGGCGTTTCCGCAGGCCGCGCTGACTTTTCCGTATTCCCAGCCGTTTTTCCGCAGGCATTTGCTGTCGAAATACTCCACTGTGCCGAATTCGCCCCGCAGCTGCCCCGTCTGCTCCACACTGCGGAGTTTCAGGTGGCCGCCCGTAAAAGCGACCGCATTTTCAAGCGCGCACCGGTCCCCGATCACATAGGGGATGCACTCCCGGTAAACTTCCTCATGTTCCAGCGCCTTAACCGAAATTTCGGCCCCGATTCCCGCAGGGTCGCCCATGGTAACAGCCAAAACAGGACGCATGTTGGTCCTCCTTTTTACAGAAAACTATTTTTTATTTTATCATAGCACACTGTGCAGATTTTTTCCCGAAGCTTTCCAGATCTTGTGAATTCAAACGGCGCATGCTATAATTTCTTAGAAGCAGGGCGGCCGGAAGGCCCTCCCGCTCTGGAACGGATGAAGGCCGGGCCGCCGCACGGCCGAAGACCGAAAAACAACCGGGAAGGGATATTTTCCACATGAATTTCGAGAATCTTTCTGAAACCGAACGCTACGATGTCCTCGCGGAAATCACCAATATGTATTACAACCAGGGCAAGACGCAGCAGGAAATCGCAGCCCATTTTTCGACCAACAGGTTCAAAATTGCCCGCTGCCTTCAGGAGGCGCGGGACGAGAATGTCGTGGAAATCAAAATCAATTATTCGCAGAATCGAAACAGAAAAATGGAAGACGAGCTGCTGAAATACCTTCCGCTGCAGAAAGCCTATGTCCTGAACACACAGTACCTTCCCTTTATCGAAGGAATCAAGCAGCTCGGAAAGCTGCTGGCGGACTATCTGGTCCGGGAAGTCCAGCCGAACCAGGCAATCGGCCTCACGTGGGGAAAGACCGTCTACAGCGCCATCAGCCAGCTGAATCCGCCGGTTCACCAGCCTGTGCGCATTTTTCAGCTGGCCGGCAACACGCCCCTGCTGAACCCCTCCATCGACTCCCTCCACCTGGTCCGGGCGTTTGCCTCGGCTTATTCCGGGACTTTCCGGAACATCTACGCCCCGCTCTACATCCACGACCCTCAGGTGAGGGACGGTCTGCTGAAAGAGCCGCTGATTGCAAACATCCTTTACGAATCGCGGTATCTGGACTTTGTAATCACAGGAATCGGCGGGCAGTCGAGCCTTCCGCTGAACCAGCCGGTTTGGAAGCCCTACCTCACAGAAAAGGACGTCCGCCTGAAAAGCCACTGCATCGGCAGCATCTACGGCTATGTGCTGAATGAAAACGGGGAACCGGCGGAGATTGACTTGAACCGGAAAGTCATAGCGATGCCGCTCGAAAACATCAAGCGGACAAAGCACAAGATCCTTATCGTCTACGGGCGGCACAAAGCGGGGATTGCCTTTCACGTGATTCGGCAGCATCTGGTCAATGAGCTTTTTACCGACATCGACACCGCCGTGGCCATTCTCGAACAGATATGAAAGCTCCCAAGCACCGCGGCACTGTGAAATGACAGATGCAGGTACCGCCCCGAAAAAGGGCAGTACCTGCTTTTTCTGCTTCGTTCAGGCAGACCTGCCGGCGCGCGGAATCAGGCCGGAGATTTTACCTCCTGCTCAGCCTTAGCGCCGATTTTGTGCGAATAGTTGACAATGATGGACGAAAGGGCCATAACGACGCCGCAAATGGCAAACATCACGAAGACCCCGTTAAAGCTGCCCGTCACCTGAGCGATCCATCCGACAACGATAGGGACCGCGATGCCCGCTATATTCCCAGCAAAATTCATCGCACCGGAAATCCGGCCCACCTGGTCGTGAAAGACAATCATCTGCGGCACGCTCCAGTACAGGCCGCCCCAGCGCACGAAGAAGCAGGCCACCGTCAGCAGGGCAATCGTCATGGCGCTGCCCGCAACCCGGTTTATCATCAAAGTGCACACCGTTACGGCGATGCCGGCAATCGCAAACAAAGTCCTCATGACCCGGTTCACAGGCGCGCCTGATTTGCGCCAGCGATCCGCAAACTGCCCGACCAGCAGTTCGCCTGCAAAGCCGCCGGCGAAAATGATGAATGTCGCAACGCCCGTCATGCCGAACGACACATGGCGGACATTCGTGATATAGTAGGGCGCCCATGTCATCAGTCCGTACTGCACCGCGTCATAGGCCGCAAACGCCAGCAAAAGCATCCACGGAGTAATGCTCTTAAAGTTTTTCAGGAAGTTGCCCTTGTTCGCGGAAACCGTTTTTTGTTCCGCGGCAAGCTCCGCCTTATGGCCCTCCTCCAGATACTGGGCCTCTTCTTTTGTAATCCAGGGATGCTCCGATGGGTTGTCGCGCATGATGACAAAGGCCGCAATGCCGACCAGCACCGTCAAAACCCCAAGAAAAACAAACGCAACCTTCCAGGAGCCAAGCCACAGAATCAGGCCGGTGACCAAAACGCCGCCGATTGCCGAGCCAAGCGGGCCGCCGCTATCGATAATGGTCGAGCCTCTGCCGCGCTCTTCCGGCCTCAGCCAGCGCAGCGTGGAGTTGTTGCATCCGACCTGCACCGGCCCTTCAAATATCCCCAGCAAAATTCTGCACCAGAGAAAGACGTTGAAGCTGTTCGCCAATCCGGTCACCGCTTCGACGATTCCCCAGCCGCACAGAGCACTGCCGACGATTTTGTGAGGCTTCAGCTTATCCACCAGCCAGCTCCCGGGGATCTGCATCAGCGTATAAGACCAAAAAAACGCGCTCAGCACAATGCCGGAACTCACGGTGGAAAGATGAAACTGCTTTGCAATCAGCGGCATTCCAATGGATATGGATGAGCGGTCTATGTAGTTGAAGATCATCACAACCACAAAGAACGCGAAGATTACCCATCTCAGCCCTTTGACTTTGAATCCCGATTTCTTCGCCACAATCTATCAGCTCCTCCTCGATTGGTATGTAAAATCATATTCGGTTTGGCTCCGTTTAAAAATCGCGCTGCGAGAACCTGCGGGCGCCTTCCGCCTGACGGCCGGAAGGCTCTGCGGCTTCACTTTTTACAAGCGGTCCCACTTTGCAAATGCGTGCCGTTATTTCCCGAGCAGCTCTTTGTTTTTGCAGTGAAGCGGGTTCGTATGCTCCACAAAATACCTGCGGATATCTTCCGCTACCATGGCGGCGCCGCGCTTTGCGCTCTCCTGTGTCGCGCCGCCGATATGGGGCACGGCCAGCACGTTCGGCAGGCTGAAAAGCGGATTGTCCAGCTTCGGCGGCTCGGAGTGATAAACGTCGATGGCCGCTCCGGCCAGGGAACCGTTGGCGAGCTGCCGGTACAGGGCGTCGTAATCCATCAGCGGGGCGCGCGCCGTATTGAGCACAAAAGCGCCCTTTTTCAGCATGCCGAGTTCCTTCTGCCCGATCATCCCTTTGGTCTGGGGAGTAAGCCGCGCGTGGATGGTGAGCACATCCGCCTTTTTCAGCAGCTCTTCCAGCGGGACCGACGTCGCCCCAAGCGATTTGCAGACGTCCGGATTGACGAAGGGGTCGTAGACAAGGACCTCCATGCCGAAGGCCTTCAGGAGCTTTGCGACCCGTTTTCCGACCTGGCCGAATCCGACAAGCCCGGCCGTGCGCCCTTCCAGCTCGATTCCGGCCGTCTCATAATTGTAGAGGTCGCTCTGCCAGCGGCCGGAGCGCAGGCTCTTTTCCCCGGCTCCGATTCTTCTAATCAGATTGAGCAGCAGGCCGACTGCGAATTCCGCAACGGCAGGCCCGTTGCGGCCGGGGGCGTTCACGACGAGCACATGGTGCTCCGTCGCGGACTTGACGTTGATATTCACCGGGCCGCCCCTGGCAACGCCGATGAATTTAAGGTTCTTCAGGTGGTCCAGCACATAGGCGTTGACCGGCGCCAGGTCGGTGACAAGGATTTCCGCGTCTTTCGCCGTCTCGATAACCTGGTCGAACGTGCCAGCGTATTCCTGAATCTCATCGTCGTTCCCGCGCGGTCTGCCCGGCCACGGGAGCCGCGCGGTGGTAAATTCGCAGCCGCTCACCCTTTTTTCGATCTCCGCCTGAAAAATCTCCGGCTTAATAAAGCCGCTGCCCAACAGTGCTATTTTCATTTCTGCAATCTCCTTTAGTCTTAATGCTGCTTCGTCGCGCTCTGGTGCTGGCCGTACCCTTTGAACTTCTCAATCGCCTGCGCCATCTGCTGGTCGGACAGGACGTTCGGGATGCCCATGGTCATGCTCAGATAGGCGACCTCCGCCATGGACTCCACGTTCAGGGCGGCCGAATACGCTTTCGCTACCGTCGGGCCGATGCAGATGGCGCCGTGGTTGCGCAGCAGCACACCCTTGTAAGTGTCGCCCAGCGCATCCACCGCCGACTGGGCGAGCGCTTCCGACCCGTACAGCTCATACCGGGCCGTGACCGGGATGACGTTGCCCCCGAGCTTTCCGACGATATAATGGACGGCCGGAATCGGCTTGCCCAAAACGGAAAAGGCCGTGGCGTATGCGGAATGGGTGTGGACAATCGCCTTGGTGTCCGCGCGGCGCTGATAGATGGCAATATGCATCGGGGCTTCCGAGGACGCTTTCAGATGTCCGTCGACGATTTTCCCCTGAAAATCGATGATCGGCACATCTTCCGGCTGCATTTTATCGTAATCCACACCGCTGGGCGTAATCGCCACCAGGCCCTTCCCGACCAGAATGCTGATGTTTCCCAGAGTCCCGCGGGTCAGGCGGTCTTTCACCATTTTATTGGAGAATTCAATAATCGCCTTCCGCGCTTCCAGATATTTTGCTGCCATTGTCAATAGCCTCCTGCTGTGATTTTTTCTCTTGTTTTCTGAGGGACCAAGTCCGGCATGAAGAACTGGATTCCCTTGAGCAGGGCATCGTCGTCGCCGAATCCCCCGGCCTTTGAAATCAAATGGAATCCCTGCCCGCTGATGCTGTACGGGATTCCCGTGACCACCTCTCTCTGCGGCATAAGGGTTTTGATCCCCAGCATCCTGCAGATTGTGACCGCCGTATCGGCGCCCGCAATCAGGATGCCGACATTTTCGCTTTTCTCCTTTATCAGGTCCATGCAGTAAGAAACCATTTTCCCGACATAGGTTTCAAACGGTCCGCCGTACGGCGTGTCGTTGATGCGCTCCTGCGACAGCGCGATTCCCACCGCTTTGCTGCGCTGCACGGCGCTCTGAAGGGTGCGCTGCACGCGCAGCATTTCTTCGGCGGCATTTTCTCTGCGGGTCAGCTGCCTTTTGTCGATGCGCACAAGGGGGAAGGAAACGTTCTCTTCCAGCACGGAAAGCTGTTTCAAGCTTCGCGGGTTCGCGCTTCCGCTGGCGACAATCAGGCGGTCGACAGCCGGCCGTTCCGCCAGGCCCTTCCGCCACCCGGTGAGCCACTGGCGCGCCAGGTGTTTCCCCAGACCGGCGGCTCCGACGGCCAGGATGTCCGGAAAAGCGGTCAGCGCATCTGCAATCGTTTCCAGATCCTGTTCGGTTTCCGCATCGGGGACAACGACCGCTTCCGAAGGTTTTTCCTCCAGTTTCCGCAGCGTTCCGGCCAGATTTTCCGGCTTTGTCTCAACGATATCGATTTCGCTGTTGGTGAGCCGCACAATGTCGGCCATCCGATCGACATGAATCGGATTGCGCGGGTCGTGCGCGTAGGCCGTCTGGCTGATCGGCTTCCCGCCAATCAGGAGCTTCCCATCGCGGACGATTCTGTGCGTGCCGGGAAAAGCGGGGCACAGGACGGCGGTATGGAGACCCCGTGCCCGGAGAACCGCGCTGATTTCCCTTCCGACGTTGCCGCGCATTGTGGAATCGATCTTCTGGTACAGCCGGATTTTTCCTCCAAAATCGTCGAGCTTTTTCGCAGCGTCATAGGCGATCTGATACGCCCGGTCCGGGCCGTACTTCCGCGTGTCGCTCAAAAAGACCTGCACGACGTTTTCCCCTGCGTCCGGACTCCACGGGCGGTTGCCGTCCAGGCTGATTCTGACCTGATTGTCCGGCGACCGGAAGCAGATGCCCGTATCGCACGCACCGGTGAAATCGTCGGCAAGAATAAAAATCCTCCCGGAGGGTTTTGCAGTTTTCAAACGGAGATTCTGAGAGCTGTCAGCCATTTCAACACATTCTTTCAAAGGATAATTGTTTGCTTTCGGTCGCTCATATGTGCATCGTAATATTGCTTATAAGAATTATACTGTGTGATTTTGTTGACAGAAATCTTAAAATAAGATATTCTACAACGCAATAATCTATAGATTATTTTGTCTTGTGTGCTCATATTAGCATTATTAAAAACATTTGTCAAGATATTTTTATTTATATGTCATTATTTTAACAAGATTGTTTTGCCATAGCATAGTCAAAAGAATGGTTCTGTTTAATTTTCCAATAATATCCTTTTATAAGCTCATATGAGCGTGTCGGAAACCTGCCCGCCGCATAAAAACCGGGCCGGGCAGCATGTTGCTGTCCGGCCCCAGAGTGCAGGCAAAACGCCGTTCGGGATTTATGGTATGCCCGCCGCCCAGGGACATCCGGCAGCAGGAAGATTCCTTGCCCTACCTTCACGGCACGCATAAGCCGGATGCCTTTGTCTACGAAAGCAGCTCTTCATACTTGACCTGAAGCACTGCCTTGACGGCATTCAGTTCTTTCACGGAAATATGCCGGATTCCGGCTTCTATTTTTGCCAGGGTCCCGCGCGAAATATCACAGCCGCAGACCTGCAGCTGCGCTGCAAGCTGCTCCTGGGTCATTCCCCTGCGGTTCCGAAGATTCCGGATATTCCCGCCAAGGCTTTTGCTGGCTTTGAGGCCCTGTTCCACAGTATCACCCGTTTGTTCCAAATTTAGAGCATTGATAGCTTGAGTATAGGGAAAACATGTGCTATAATTGCTCTAATATCGGAGCAAAACGGGGCGATATCAATTTTTCCCGGTCCCGTGTCCACAGTGAGGAAGATCTGCTCCTTACAATGGACAATATCATCAGACTGATTCACAGGCTTATGGCTTAACGGTTTTTTCTTCAGGCACCTGCAAAACAGCCCGTAAAAAGCCGGAGCGGTCGAATATCCGCGCTTTGTGTCCCTGCGCCGGCCGGAGGATTTTCTCCCCCGAAAAAAGCGCCGGCTTCAGGGACCTTTCGGCGGAAAATTTGTGATAGCAAATTCCGCAAAGAAGTGGTCCACAAAGCAAAAAGATGCGCCTTGAGACGGCGTTCAGAGCCCGATCAAGACGCATTTTTTGTGCATTGTTTTGGCAAGGCTATTTTGCAACAGCCCCTTCGGGCAGGTGGTGCCCCGGCTATTCTGACAGCGTGATGTTCTCCCCGAGCAGACCGCGGAAACACCCGGCTGGAAGTTCGGCATCCGGGTGGCCGATCAGCCATTTGTTCGTTGCAAAGAGGAGCCGGTTTTCCCCTTCCTCGGCATGCTTTCGCGCAAGGGGCATATTCGTCCCTTTGGGAAGAGCGACCATGCACCGGAAGCCCCCTTTTCCAGTATGACAGGGCGCGTAATGCAGCGTCGTCCCGTAAATTTCAATCAGCGTCCCTTTCGGGATAAAAAACAGCCGCGCTTTTTCCGTCCGATAGCGATACGTTTGATCCAGCTCCTGCAAACGCCCCAGCATCAACACCAGATCTGTCCCCGCAAGGTTCACTTCGCTGGCCTTGTGGTATTCCATGGCATCCATCCGACGGTTGTATCCGTTGCACCACCCGATCTGGAGCGGCATTTCGCCGTAAACGACGTCTTGCAGCCAAGCTGCTGCCCTGCATGTTTCCAGCGACGGCTCTTCCGCTCTGTACACCACTTTCCCGGTCAGGGGGGTCTGTGCCAGGATATGAAGGAACTCCTGCACCGCCGGGCTTTCCCCGGCGGCAAGCACTTTTCCGTAAAGGCTGAAAGCACGGTCCGTCACTGAAAGAATTTTCATGAGTTTTCTCCCCTTATAATTTCAGTTCCATGCGCTTCAGGATATGATTCTGATACACTTCGTCCAGCTCC
>ENA-UOOH01000301-UOOH01000301.1-fermentation-metagenome-genome-assembly--contig:-NODE-301-length-59868-cov-17.210356_pt1 | contig 59868 bp, 51 predicted proteins | sample MGYA00245778_ERZ724025 | MGnify/ENA primary metagenome ERZ724025 (study PRJEB28704, sample SAMN03018313) | fermentation metagenome | biome: anthropogenic terrestrial biome; feature: soil; material... | reverse complement strand
GATTCCTATATGGAGTGGCGGAACCGTCACCGGGAGGAGTTGGAAGAGGCCGCGCTAAACAGGGAAGTTCCGGAACTTCCCTGTTTATGGCAAGATAAAACCGGATTTCAATCAAATCCCGCGCTATTTTATATCTGGAATAAAAGAAGGAACCATCCCATTTGAAAACCGGTAATCATATTATCAAACGCCGCTCAAATATATTTTGCCTATTTTTGCTTATTTCCCAATGGGAACATAAAAGCAAATAGGTCCCGTACAGGGAAGCATGAGGAATTAATTTTTCAAAAAAAGAAGATGCAATTATTTGTATCAATCTAATAATAAATGAAATAAATCACATTTTGCATGATTCTTCAATAACGATGATCGCTATCACCACCAACAGTTCGATAAGTGTGAAAATTGTCTTTCGCATGATATGTGCTCCTGTTGCAGTTACAACGAGTTAAGGGTGCTGATCGAATTCCGCTCCAGAATGGCGCGGTGAATCTGTTTGAATGGAGGAGGTTCCGCCGTTTCTTCGTCCGCCGGGGCGCCGTCGAGCAGGCGGACCAGCACCTCCACGCTTTCCAACCCGATCCGGTAGCAGTCGTGGTCGAACGTCGTCAGGGGCGGCTGGTGCCATTGCGCCAGCGTCGTTTCCGCCCCGGACAGGAAACTGATGTCCCGCGGGCAATTCACGCCCCCGGCGCGGAGTTCCGACAGAAACGCGGCGCCGAAATGATCGCTTCCGTATACCAGCGTGGGACGTTCCCCCGGCGGGAGATTCAGGAATTCCGCCGCGTAAAGTTTCCCGTAAGCGAATTCGTCCGCCGCGTCCCTGCGGGGCAAGATACGGACCCGGACCGGCGGGGAGTAGCCGGGCAGAAAGTGTTCAAGGCTGCGGCAGTCATCCGTCAGATCGCTGGCAAACCAGATGTCCCGGTGGCCGTGCCCGGTGATGTAGTCGAACATGACGCGAAGATCGGACGGATTGCAGTGGGGGATTGCCGAAACGATGTTCTTCAGCGGCGGCCCGTTGCCCATGACCATCGGGACCCGCAGTTCATCCATTTTCTGGAGCACGTTGATATCGAAATAACCCGAGAGAATGCAGCCGTCGATGCTGAGCCGGCATAGATTTTCCGGCATCATGAACTGGCTGATGTCGGAAAAATCGTAAACGGTGACCATGCACTGATAGGCGTGTTTCGCGCAGCCGTCGTAAACCCCGGCCAGTGTCTTGGCGAAATAGGGATTGGCGAGCCCCAGCGTGGTCTGGCTGGAAAGCATGAACGCAATCTGCCGGGTCCGCCGCGTCGCCAGCGACTGGGCGGAGCTCAGGGGCCGGTAATTGTAACGCCGGATGATATCTTCGATTTTCTGCCGCTTGGCTTTGCTCACCTGAACGTTCGGGTGGGCGTTGGCCACTTTGGAAATGATGGTTTTGGACACTCCGACCATTTCGGCGATATCGCTCAGGGTGATGCGTTTGTTTTCATGAATCACGATCAGACCTCGTTGACTGTTACTATAATTATAGTTCACCGGTTAACCTTTGTCAATAGGGCATCTGATTTTTTTGAAAATTTTTCAATTCCGGATATTGACAAAATTGTAAAACACCGATATAATAGAAGTATTCCATTAAATATGGGGACGGAAATGAAAAAGAGTAAAATATTATCTGTTGGGTTGGAATGTGCTTGCCGGGAAGATTTTGCGGGATCGATGGAGTTGCTCGAGGAAGTCATGGGACCGGATTTCTTCCGGGAGGTCCGGGCGGAACATCTGCCGAATATTCTGCCGCTGCTTTCCCATATCGGGGGACAGGAGGGCGTCCGCAAAGCGGAAGCCGGAGACACCGTTTATTTCGTTTACCTGAAGGACGCGGCGACCAATACCACCGTCACCAGTTGGGCGATGCACAATCGGAAGTTCGACCAGGCGGCGGTGTACGAATCGCGCTCCGCCGTTCCGGCGTCCGACGGTACCCCGAAAAAACTGGTGATCGAGCTTTTCCGCATCGACAGTTGCCGGAACGCGCCGTCCGCCGTGTCGTTTGAAGAATTGCTGGAGGTATACCGGAAACGTTTCAAAACCGTGGATACCGCGGCGTTGCAGGAAATTTACGGGCGGCTGAACTGGTGCGACGTGGGCCGGTACAGCGCCGCCGAGCTCGCCGGGTTGCTGCATCAGGCGTTGAAGATTCAGCACCGTGACCACGTGGAGCTTGCCTGCCGGAAAACCGGCCCGGACGAACTCCATATCAGCCTGACCCGCATCGACTGCACCGGAAAAGGGGATCTGTTCGACCGGATTGCGGATATCGCGTTTTTCAACGGATTCAGCATCCGCCATGTGCGTTTCTGCATGATCACCACGCAGGGCAACCCGGCCGATTTCGATCATATGCCGGTCCAGCTCTCGGATATCCGGGTGGTGGCCGACGGCGGCGAAATGGGCGAAGCGCAGGTCAACCGGCTCCTGGATGCGTTCCGGCTGATCGACTGGACCGAGGTAAACGACCTGTTCCAGACCGAGCTGGTCGCCAAAGGGCATCTGGACATGATGGATGCGAACCTGATGCGGGCGGTGGCGGAATTCGTCCATTCCCAGTTTTCCTATGGGGACCGCAATGGCTATTCGCTGGAAATCGTCTACCGCTACATGGCGCGTTATCCGGGGCTGATGGCGGAGCTGGCGGCGGCGTTTCACGCCAAATTCAACCCGGAATCTCCGACCGCCGGGCAGGACTTCGACGCCGCGAAACTGGCGGGGGACATCGCCGCCGTCGCGACCGGCATCACCGAAAAAGACATCATCATCAAAACCATTTTCAACGCGGTCTTGAATTTTCTGGTAAGCGTCCGGCTGACAAACTTTTTCTCGACCGGCAAGGCGGCGCTGGCGTTCCGGCTGGACCCGGCGTTCATGGATTTTTACGGCAGGCTGTTTCCGTCTTACAACCAGGCTTTCCCGGCGGAGCGTCCTTACGGAGTGTTTTATTTTTACCGGCAGGAGGTCATCGGCTTTCATGTCCGGTTCGACGAAATCGCCCGCGGCGGCTGGCGGAGCGTCATTCCCAAATTCGGCGCCAGCATTCTGGAAAAGCGCGACAACTACGACTATGCGAAAAATGAAATCTTCCGTGAAGTGTTCGTCCTCGCCCATACCCAGCATTTGAAGAACAAGGACATTTACGAGGGCGGCGCGAAGATGATCACCCTGCTCAAGCCGATCGAAAACAGCGATTTCCGGGCATATCTGTGGGAAAACCAGCGCGCGGTGTGCGCCGCATTTCTCTCGCTGATCAATTACGACGGGCGGGGACGGCTGAAGGACCGGCGCATTGTCGATACCCTGCGGTCCCGGGAAATCATCGAGATCGGGCCCGACGAAAACATGTTCGACGTCATGATCGAATGGATGGGCGGTTATGCCGCCGGGGAGGGCTATACCCTGGGTTCGGGGCTGATTTCCGGCAAGCCGGGGAGCGGCATCAACCACAAGGAATACGGTGTGACCTCCTACGGGGTTTTCCAATACCTGCTGCGGACCGCCCTCGAGCTGGGAATCAAGGTGGAGAAAGACGATTGGAGCATCAAGATTTCCGGCGGGCCTTACGGCGATGTGGCGGGCAACCTCGTCAAACTGCTGAATGCCAGGGACGACTCGGGGAACTACCGGTTTCCCTGCCTGAAAATCGTCGCGATCGTCGACGGCCCCGCCGCCGCTTACGACCCGGACGGCCTGAACCGCGAAGCGCTGGACCGGATGCTGTTTACCGAAAATCTGGACGCCTATCCGGCGGAACTGTTGCAGGGGGCGGGGGCGTATATCGTCTATTCCCAACCGGTGTTTGTGAACGGCAACGACCGCTACCGGCTGGTGGAACGGAAAGGGGAGAAACTGGTCGAACAATTATTGCTGCGCGACGCCTATATGCGGATTTTTCAGGGGACGCTGTACCGGCAGGCCGATATTTTCGTCCCCTGCGGCGGGCGTCCTTCGACCGTCAACATTTCCAACTGGCAGGATTTTTGCCCCGGCGGAAAAAGCAGCGCCAGGGCGATTGTGGAGGGGGCGAACTCGTTTCTCACGCCGCAGGCCCGGACTTTGCTGCAGGACGCCGGTGTGCTGATCGTCAAAGACGCTTCCGCCAACAAATGCGGCGTGATTACGTCTTCCTACGAAATCCTCAGCGGGCTTATGCTTGACGAGGAGGAATTCCGGCGGCATCGCGAGGAGATTGTGGACGAAGTCATGGCCCTGCTGAAAAAGCGCGCCGACGACGAAGCCGAGTGGCTCTATTCGCATTTTCACAAAACCGGCATCCATATGACCGAGTTGACGGAAAAGCTCAGCCGCGCCATCAACGCCAAAAACGATGAGATCAAAACTTATATCTCCCATCATCCGCAGGTGGTGGACGACGAAGTGATTTTCGCCCATCTGCCGCCGTTTTTCCGCAAACACTACCCGGACCGGCTGAAACGGATTCCGTTCCGGTACCTGACCGCGATTGCGGCGGTGGAACTGGCGTCGAGGATCACTTACAAGCTGGACGGAAATATCGGCAGCGAAATTGCCGCCGTCCGCCGTTCCTGACGATCGGAAAAACAAAAGTCTTCAGGCAGACCGTCAGGGACGATGGCTGCGCTGAAGACTTTTTTTCGGTGTTTATCCGGTATTTATTCGGCTTTGAAATCGCCGCCGCCGGCTTTCAGGGTCTGTTTGGCCCATTGATAAAGCTCCAGCCGGATCATCATGTCCCAATGCGGCAGGAAACTTTTGCGGCTGCGTTCCATGTGGGCGGCGTCGCCGCAGAATACCGGGGCGTCGTCGCAATAGTGGATTCTGGCGCCGCGCGCCGCCGCCGAGCGGATCGCTTTTTTAAACGCCTTGCGCCACGCCGGAGCCTGTTTGCAGACCATGCAGGAATGGCGTTTGCCCGATTCGTCCAGGGCCCGGACGTGTTCCGGCAGTTCGCCCGGGGTGATCGTCAACGTTTCCCAGCCGTCCGTTTCAGCCGGGGCGGTGTTCTCCCAGCCGATAAACCATTTGAAGCGCCAACTGCGGTTGCCGCAGGGATATTCCGGCGGGAAAATGCAGGGCTTGCGGATGATGGAAACCTTGGCCGTATCGGCGGTGATGCTGAATTCGGCGGCGGCGCCCGCATGATCGGACGCGCCGCTCCAGCGCCAGAGGTCGTCGCCGTTGCCGACCGTCAGGCGGCGGCCGTCTTCGGCTTCGACGATGCAGAGCAGGAACGGCTTGCCCTGCCGGTACGCCTCGAGCGTCTCGGCGGTCAGGTCGCGCCATTCCGGTTCCGGCATCGGCTGTCCCGATTCGGGCACGGCCACGACGGCGATCCGTTTCAGGCTGCCCGATATCTGCACCGGTTCCACGGTGATGTCGTCATAAAAGGCTTTGCCGCCGATGCCGATGTCGGTGATGAAACGCATGGCGCCGTCGGTGAAATCGATGTCGCGCCGGACCCGAGGCTCCACGCCGAACGGAATGACCGTGTCGCTGTGGCTGTCCTGTCCGAGCCCGTCGGCGCGGCGGTGAATCTGTTGTTTGTGGGCGATGCCGCCGCATTCGGTGAAGGGACCAAGGGCGACTCCCCCGACCTGTACGGTCAGGGAGTCCAGTTCAAACTTCAACAGGCAATCGGCCGCCGGATCGAATTCAGCGCACCAGTTATGCCCGCTGATGGTTTTTTCTTCAAATTCCATTATTTCATGACCTCGAAGACTTCGCGCAGGAGCTTGCGGTGAAGCGGGGCCGGTTCCGCCGCCGGATAGCCGAGCGGGCTGATGGCCATGGTGGTCCACGGCGCGGTAACCTGCAGTGCTTCGTTCATGGCGGCGACGTTGTAGGCGCAGATCCAGCAGCTGCCGAGTCCTTCGGCGGCGGCGGCCAGCATCAGGTGTTCCATGGCGATGCCGATATCCATGGCGGCGATGGGGTCGCCTTCCAGGCGTTTCCAGCAGGTTTCATTGTTGCCGAACGCCACCGCGATGGCGGGGGCCTGAGCCAGCCACGGCTGGGGGTAGACTTTGCAGATTTTTTCGCGGAATTCCTTGTTTTCCACGATCAGGAACTTCCACGGCTGCAGATTGCAGGCGGAGGGAGCGAGGTTGATGGCTTCGCCGATGCGCTCCAGCGCATCGGTAGGAATCGTTTTGTCCCGATAAGCCCGGATGCTGCGACGCTGTTTGATGACATCATAAAATTTCATATGGAAAAGACCTCCGTTTGTTTATTTTTCATAACATATAGGTGGAATTCGAAAATACAAATAAAAAAAATCCGGTTTTTCATTGCGGATTCATGTTAACGGGGTTATATTGATCATTCTTGATTGTGAAAATTATCGAATAACTTGAGGATATGGAATTATGGCAAAAGGAACCGTTACCCAGAAAATCATTGACGCACATTTCGTCGCCGGTGAGAAAGTCACCGGTTCGCCGATCTCGATCCGGATCGATCAGACCCTGACTCAGGACGCCACCGGCACCATGGCTTACCTTGAACTCGAAGCCATGCGGATTCCGAAAGTCAAGACCGAGCTTTCCGTCTCCTACGTTGACCATAATATGATGCAGAACGGTCCCGAAAACCGCAACGACCACATGTACCTCCAGTCCGTCGCCGCCGACAAGGGCGTCCGTTTCTCCGCCCCCGGCAACGGCATCTGCCATCAGGTCCACCTCGAACGCTTCGGCATCCCGGGCAAAACGCTGCTCGGCTCGGACTCCCACACCCCGACCGGCGGCGGCATCGGCATGATGGCGATCGGCGCGGGCGGGCTTGACGTGGCGCTGGCGATGGCGGGCAAACCGTTCCGCCTGGCTTATCCGAAAGTCATCGGCGTGCGCCTGACCGGGGAGCTGAAACCCTGGTGCGCGGCCAAGGATATCATCCTGAAAATGCTGTCGATCCTGACGACCAAAGGGAACGTCGGGGCTATCGTCGAATATTTCGGCCCCGGCGTGAAATCGCTGTCGGTGCCGCAGCGCGCCACCGTCACCAACATGGGGGCGGAACTCGGTGTGACCACGTCGCTTTTCCCGTCCGACGAACGGACCCGGGATTTCCTGTCCGCCCAGAACCGCGGCGAACAGTGGGTGGAACTGGTGGCCGACGCCGACGCGGAATACGATGAAGTCATCGACATCGACCTTGTTCAGATCGTGCCGCTGGCGGCCTGTCCGTCCAGCCCCGACAACATCATGTCCATCGAAGAATTGAAAGGCGGCAAGGTCAGCCAGGTCATCATCGGCTCCTGTACCAACAGCTCGTACCGCGACCTGGCGCTGGTCGCCAAGGTGCTGAAAGGACGGCAGGTGTCGCCGGACGTGACGCTGTCCATCGCTCCCGGCAGCCGCCAGGTGCTGGAAATGCTGGCGCGCAACGGTATGCTGGCGGACATCATCGCCGCCGGTGCGCGTATCCTTGAAACCGGCTGCGGCCCGTGTATCGGACAGGGTCAGAGCCCGTCGGACGACACGGTCACGCTGCGGACGTTCAACCGTAACTTCGCCGGGCGTACCGGCACCAAGGGAGACCAGGCGTATCTGGTGAGCCCCGAAACCGCGGTGGCCGCCGCCCTGACCGGAGCATTTACCGATCCGCGCGATCTCGGCATCGAATATCCCGAGATCGCCGAACCGGAACAGTTCCTGATCAACGACAATCTGGTGTTCAATCCTCCGGCGAAACCCGGCGAAATCATCCGCAAGCGCACCATCGGCGAACCGCCGGTCAACCAGCCGCTGCCGGATAAACTGGACGGCCGCGTGGTCATCAAGGTCGGCGACAAAATCACCACCGACCACATCATGCCCGCCGGGATTCACCTGAAACTGCGGAGCAATATTCCGGCGTATTCACAAGTCGTTTTCGAGTGCTTCACCGAGCCCGGCAAGCCGAGCTTTGCCGAGCGCGCCGCGAAAGTCCGTGACGGCGGAGCGCACGGCGTGATCGTCGGGCGCGACAGTTACGGACAGGGGTCCTCCCGCGAACATGCCGCCATCTGCCCGATGTACCTCGGTGTGAAAGCGGTGATCGCACTGGCGATCGAGCGTATCCACTCGGCGAACCTGATCAATTTCGGGATCGTGCCGCTGACCTTCGCCAATCCTGCCGATTACGACCGGATCAACGAAGGCGACGGATTGACCATCGACAACCTGCGGGCGCAGATCGGAACCGGCAGCACGGTGACGGCGCGGATCGCGGACGGCACGGAAATTACCCTGAATCACAAGCTGTCCGAGGAAGACCGCAAGATCATCCTTGCGGGCGGCATGCTCAACTGTGCGGAGTGACCATGAATTTACGTCAATTTATCCCTTCCGAATGGCGCGGTGAACTGGAGGAGGCGATCAGCGCCCCCGGATTTGCCGCCCTCGGCGATTTTCTGGAAGTGGAATACGAGGAAAACACCGTGTTCCCGATGCGCAAGGAGATGTTCAACGGCCTGAAACTGACCCCCAGCGACAAGGTCAAAGTGGTGATTCTGGGACAAGACCCCTATCACGATGACGGACAGGCGCACGGGCTGGCGTTTTCGGTGCGGCCCGGCGTCAAATATCCGCCGTCCCTGCGCAACATTTTCAAGGAGCTTCAGGACGACCTCGGGTGCGTTCCCCCGGAAACCGGCTGTCTGGAAGACTGGGCGGCGCAGGGCGTACTGCTGCTGAACACCGTCCTGACCGTGCGTGCCCACCGCCCCGGCTCCCACCGGGGGCAGGGCTGGGAAGAATTCACCGACGAGGTCATCCGTGCGGTGAGCCGCCGCGAAAAACCGGCTATATTCGTGCTCTGGGGGGCCCCTGCTCACAAGAAAGCCGCCCTGATCGACCAGTCCCGGCATGTGATTCTGCAGGCGGCGCATCCGTCGCCGCTGTCGGCGTACCGCGGATTTTTCGGCAGCCGCCCGTTTTCGCGGATCAACCAGGAATTGGTGGCGCGCGGCGAGGAGCCCATTTACTGGACCCGCGAAGCCGCCGATGTCATGGGGCAGGGCGAATTTACATTTTAAACGGCGAAGCCGCGGTCCGGCGCCTGATCCGCACGGAATAATATCCTGAATCCCGGTAACGCCATTGATATTTCTTTGTGGCGGTTCTATATTATCCGGTCAACAAAAAGGAGATGTTCCTATGGAAAAATTTATTTACGACGGACTGGAGTTCGAAGCATACCGCATACCCACCATCAAAACGGCGCTGTTGTTCATCAAGGGCAGTAAAGGCATTCTGGGCTGCCGTTATTTTGACGTGGCGACCGCGGAACGGATCGGCGAAGCGATGGCGATTGTCGCCGCCGGCAGTTTTGACGACATGCTGCGCGCCGAGGTCTTGAGGGTCAGCCCCGCCGCCACCGAGCTCGGCATCGAACCCGGCATGACCGGTGGCGAAGCCCTGAAACGGATGGTGTGACGCATGAAAATCGTTGCCGACGATAAAATCCCTTTTCTGCAAGGCGTGTTTGAACCGGTGGCGGAGGTCGTCTACCTGCCGGGGGCGAAAACCACCCCCGCCGACGTGGCCGGCGCCGACGCCGTGATCACCCGGACCCGGACGAAATGCAACGCCGCGCTGCTGGACGGCTCCCGCGTGAAATTCGTCGCCACCGCCACGATCGGATTCGACCATTTCGACACGGCTTATCTGGAACGGCGCGGCATCGGCTGGACCAATGCGCCGGGGTGTAATTCGGGTTCGGTGGCGCAGTATATCGCCTCCGCTTTGCTGAATCTCGCCGTGAAACATCATTTCAAACTGGACACGATGACGCTCGGCGTGATCGGCGTGGGCAACGTCGGGCGCAAAGTCGCCGCCGCGGGCCGGGCGCTTGGCATGAATGTCCTGTTGAACGACCCCCCCCGCGCCGAACAGGAAGGCGGAACCGGGTTTGTGGGACTGCATGAAATCCTGACCTGCGCGGATATCGTGACCACGCATGTGCCTTTGGAAAGCCGGGGCGAATACGCCACGATGCATCTGGCGGACCGGTCATTTTTCGGCCAGATGAAGACCGGGGCGTTTTACATCAACTCCTCGCGCGGGGAGGTCTGCGACGGAAACGCGCTGAAAGAGGCGCTGAAATCCGGCAAGCTGGCAGGCGCCGTGCTGGACGTCTGGGAAAATGAGCCGGATATCGACCCGGAACTGCTGGCGCTGGTCGATTACGCCACGCCGCATATCGCCGGATATTCCACCGACGGCAAAGCCAACGGGACCGCCATGAGCGTGAACGCCGTTTCGCGCTGTTTCAATTTACCGTTCAAGGAATGGTATCCGGCGGACGTGCCGCTGCCGCCCGTGACGGACATCCGGGGGGGCGATTCCGGGCATTTCGAGCAGGATTTGCTGAAGATCGTCAATGTGTCTTATAATATCGCGGACGACTGCGGGCGCTTGCGCCGTTCGCCGGAAACCTTTGAGCAGCAGCGCGGGAATTATCCCTTGCGCCGCGAGTTCCCCGTGTATGCCGTCTGCGGCGAACTGGGGGGGAAACTGCGCGACGCCGTGCTTGCGCTCGGCTTTCAATACAGGAAATGATTATGTACAACGCCGTTATCTGCCGTTACCACGAGATTGCCACCAAGGGCAACAACCGTTATCTGTTCGAGAATCAACTGGTCGAAAACATGCGCTATCTGCTGCGCGACGTGGATGGGCTGAAAATCGCCAAAGTGCGCGGCCGCATCTGGGTTTCGCGCAAGGATAAACAGGATTTTTCCGATGGCGAACTGGCGGTGCTCCGGGACCGGCTCGGATTTGCGTTCGGGCTGGAGTCGTTTTCGCCGGTGGTGCTGGGCGCGCCGGACATGGAGTTTCTGCGGACGGCGGTGCGGAACTGCGCCGGAGCGTTCTTTGACGAGGCGTTTGCGAAGCGTGAGCGGGTGGCGTTTGCGATCCGGGCGCGCCGCAGCGATAAATCCTTTGGCATGACTTCCAAGGAGATCGAAATCGACATCGCCGAAGTGGTGAATGAACACTTCGGCCGCGGCGACGGGTTGTACGTGAACCTTGACCGCCCCGAGGTGACGGTGTTCTGCGAAGTGCGCGACGAGTTCGCGTTTGTCTATTTCGAAACGCTCCGGGGGCCCGGCGGGCTGCCGGTCGGGAGCAATCCGCCGGTGCTGGCGCTGCTGTCGGGCGGCATCGATTCGCCGGTGGCCTGCAATATGCTGATGAAGCGCGGCTGCCGGGTGCATTTCGTGACCTTCCACAGCGACCCTTACACGCCGCCGGAGAGCAGTGAAAAGGTCAAGCGCATCGCCGATTCCCTGAACCGGTGGCAGCGCCCCGGCAGGCTGTTTTTGTGCAACCTGGCGGAGATTCAGAAAGCCATCCGCGATATCTGCAACCCGCGCTACCGCACCGTGCTGTACCGGCGGATGATGTTCCGGATCGCCGAAAAACTGTTGGAGCGCTGCGGCGCCAAAGCCATCATAACCGGTGAATCCGTGGGGCAGGTCGCCAGCCAGACGATCACCAATCTGAGCACGATCAACAGCGCGATCCAGACGCTGGTCCTGCGCCCGTTGATCGGCATGGACAAGAGTGAGGCGATCGACATCGCCCGCCGGATCGACACCTTCGAGCTGTCGAGCTGGCAGGTGCCGGACAGTTGTACCGTGTTCGCGCCGGACCAGCCGGCGACCTCCGTGCCGCAGGACCGGGCGGAGCGCGAGGAGGAACTCCTCGGCGATTACGAAGCGGTGCTGGACCGGATCGTCGAAGAATGTGAAATGTATGTCAGCGGAGGAGGAGAACAACGATGAAATACATCGGAGCCCATGTCAGCAGCGGCGGCGGCGTCGCCAACGCCCCGTTGAACGCCCAGGCGATCGGCGCCACCGCCTTTGCCCTGTTCACCAAAAACCAGCAGCAGTGGCAGGCGCCGCCGTTGCCCGAAGAACAGATCGTCGCGTTCAAGGAAAACTGCCGGAAATTCAATTTTGCGCCGGAAACCATCCTGCCGCACGACAGTTACCTGATCAACCTCGGACAGCCGACCCCGGAGGGGCTGGAGAAGTCCCGGAAAGCGTTTATCGGCGAACTGGAGCGCTGTCATCAACTGGGCCTGGTCTACCTGAACTTCCATCCCGGGGCGCACCTGCGGGAGATCAGCGAAGATGAATGCCTGGCGCGGATTGCCGAATCGATCAATATCGCCCATCAGGAAGTGCCGGACGTGATCGCGGTTATCGAGAATACGGCGGGGCAGGGGTCGAACGTCGGCTACCGCTTCGAGCATCTGGCGGCGATCATCGAACAGGTGAACGATCAGAAGCGGGTGGGCGTCTGCCTGGACACCTGCCATACGTTCGCGGGCGGGTACGACCTGAGGAGCGCGGAAGACTGCGAGAAAACCTTTGCCGAATTCGACCGGGTGGTCGGCTTCAAATGGCTTCGCGCCATGCACCTGAACGATGCGAAATCGGCGTTTGACAGCCGGGTGGACCGGCATCATTCGCTGGGGCACGGAAATCTCGGCGAGGAGGTTTTCCGGTATATCATGGGCGACAAACGTTTCGACGGCATTCCGCTGATTCTTGAAACGATCGACCCGGAACTCTGGCCGGAGGAAATCAAATGGCTGAGGAGCCTGGAAAAATAAAAAATCCCGTCCTGCGGAAATACCTGCCGGGAGGATGCCTGAACAAAATCGCCATCGTTTTTGTAACGATCGTCGTGGTTTTGCTGTTGCAGAGCGTGCCCGCGTGGTTGAGCGGGAAATTTCTCCCGGCGCTGGCGGAATCCGCCGGTGTGGCCGGGCTGGACGCCACTGTGGAGTCGCTCGGTTTGACCCGCGCCGAACTGCGCAATGTGCGCATCCGCATCGAAGGGCGGCGTTCGGTATCGGCCAACACGATCCGGGTGCATTACCAACTGCCGCTTTATCCGTTCCGGAAGCATCTCCGCATCTGGCGGCTGGAAGTCATCGGGCTGCGGATCAACGTGATCGGACAGGACGGGCGGTGGACGGTGCCGGGGATTTACCCGGACTTGTTCGAGAAGCGCGTTCCGGCGGAGCCCGGCGCCGTCGAAGAAAGTGGGCGGAACGGCAAGCCTTCCTCCATCGATCTTCAGCAACTGATCCTGAGCGACTGCGAAATCCGGATCGAACAGGACGGCCGGATGCTGTCCATTCCGTTTGCGGCCCGGGTCAACATGCCGCCGGAGGCGGGAAGTACGTGGCGGGCGCGTGCCGACATCCAGTTTTCCGGTGATCGCCTGGAGGCGAGGGGGAATTGGGACCGCGCGACCGGCGAGCTTCAGGTGAAGCTCGAATCGGAATTGAAATATTTGAACTATACCCGGATATTTCCCAAGTTGCAGGGGAAACTGTTCGGCGGCGTCGCTTTTCAGGGAGAAATCACCGGCATAATGAACGAGGGCGAGCCGCCTGCCGAGCTGAACGGCACCTTGCTTTTCAGTAAATTGACGGCGGGGACGCGCGCCGTGATGTTCGGCGTGCCGGAGGGGAAAACCTTTACGCTGGCGTTCCGGCAGCAGGACCCGTCGGGTTTCGCCTGGGAGTGCTCCGGTCTGGAAGTCCTGCGCCCGTTCAAGGCGGAACTGGCGAAAAGCGCCGGTCTGGCGACGGTGTCCCGCGAAACGTATTCCGTCAACGGAACGCTTGAAACGTTGCTCCGTCAACAACCCGGAATCAACCGCGATGTGCCGCTGAAACACGAATTCGAATTCAACTGGCATCCGGCCGGAGCAACGGGCGACTGGGAATACCGGACCGCCCTGACGGAATCCGGTTGGGACGACCGGTATCACAGCCAATTCGAAAAACTGGAGGCGCATTGCACCGGGAGCATACGCGGGGGCGAGGTCCGTTCGCAAATCCGCCTGGCGGCGGCTCCGGCGCTGGCGCTTCAGGTGAGCGGCCGGCCGTTGACGGCGGTGGAACCGGTGGTGACCGGGGAGATCATTTATTCCGGCGGGCTGTCCGGGCACGCCGGGCTGGCGGTAAAAAAGATCGAAGCGCCGAAGTTGGGCGCGGAAACCGGACCGCTTCGGATCACGCTGCCGTTGAAAGAGGGCGAACCGGGGCGTTTGAACCTTCGCTCCGTCAAGGTCCGGGAGTATGAACTGAACGAACTGGATTATACGATTTTGAGAAATGGTTCTTCTCTGGAAATCAACGGCGAAATCCGGCAGGATATCCTGTCCGCGCTGCGTTGCACCAACCGGATCGGCGTCGCCTGGGCGCCGGCGTTGAACGTGGAAGCGGAGTTGAAAATCAGCAATGACGGCAAAGAAAAGGACATGGCGCTCGGAAACGTCCTGCCTGCGTTGAAGGACATGACGATGGACGGTAAAATCACGGCGGAGGGGCGCTATTACTGGAACGCCAGGCGCCACGGCGGGGAGTTCCATATGGCTTTGCGCGAGGGCGCTTTGAAGTCCGAGGCTCTGCGGATGGCGGCCTCCGGGCTTGAATTCAGCGTGGATTTCCCGGCTTTGCCCGGGCTGAAGACGGCTCCGCTGCAGAATTTGTCGTGCCGGGAATTGAAGTTCCGCGGTTTCAAGTTCGAAAACATCAACGCCGAATTTCTGTTGGATGACCAGCGGACGTTTGTGCTGGAGAACCTCGGGTTGAACTGGTGCGGCGGCAGCGTGTTTACCTACGCGCTGCGTTTTGTGCCGGGCGGGGGGAATGTCAACGGCACGATCTATTTCGACCGGCTGAATATTTCGCAGATCATCGCCGAGGCAGGGCTGACCGCCGCCGAGGGGGACGGTACGATCTACGGGCGGATGCCGCTGACGGTCGGGCGGGACGGAATTGTATTGAGGCCCGGTTTTTTCTATTCCGTGCCGGGCGAGACCCGCAATATCCGGTTTGCCGACCTGAAGAATATGCTGGCGGCACTTCCGCCGGGTACGCCGCAATATCACCAGCTGGATCTGGCGACCGAGGCGTTGAAAGACTTCAATTATGATTGGATCAAGGTTGATTTCCGCAACGAAGGGGATAAATTACTGATTGTATCCCGTTTCAACGGGCGTCCGGTCAACATGCTGCCTTTTGCCTACGACGAACAGGTCGGCGGCATGGTGCGGCGCGAAGGGATGAAAGCGAATTTTCAGGGAATCCGGCTGGAATTGAATTCCAGTTTGCCCCTGAACCAGTTATTGAAATTCAATACTCAGTTGAAAAAGCTCTTTGGAGGTAACAAATGAGAATCGGCTTTTTGGCGGTGGGCGCGGCGTTGATGCTGGCTGCCCTGTCCGGGTGCAAAATCAAAACCGAAAATAAAATTGAAGTGGCGCCGATCGAGGTCAAGCCGGTTGAAATAAGATTGACGATCGACGTCAATGTCCGGGTGGACCGGGAACTGGACAACTTTTTCGGCGATCTGGATAACCAATAAAGAAATGAACTGTTCAAGGAGGAATTGACATGTTGAAGAATCTCATTTTGACGCTGTGCCTGACATTCTGTTGTGCCGCCGCCGTTGCCGATACCCCCGTCCAGATCAAGGAGCGCATGAAGGCCCGCCTGGTCAAGGTCAATGAATACAAAGACAAGGGCATCGTCGGCGAAAACAATAAAGGCTATCTGGAAATCAGAACCGAAAACGCCGCCGCCGCCCAGACGACGAACGACGAAAACGCCGACCGCAAAAGCGTTTATGAGGAAATCGCCAAGAAAACCTCGGCTACCGCCACTCTGGTGGGAACGCAGCGGGCGGAACAGATCGCCAAAATCAGCGCCAAAGGACATTGGCTTCAGGACCAGGCCGGCAAATGGTATCAGAAAAAGTAGGAGCCCGCGGATGAACGTACAGGATTTCTGCCGGAAATTCCGGGTGGACGAGGCGACCGCGCTGATCATGGGGAGCGAATGGTGGCGTTCTGAATCGGAACTGCCGCCGGGCGGCCCCGGATTTCTGCGCCCGGATTACCTGAAACAATATTTCGCCTATACCGCCCTGCCGCCGGAAGTCCTGCCGAAACTGGAAGAGATGACCGCCCGGATCAATGCCGATCCCGCATTGGTCCTGCTGGCGTGGCATACGCACCGCAGTCTGGTGGTTTATGAAAATCTGCGGTTCCGGGATTGGAACCGCTTCGATGAACTGTTCGACGGGGACGGCGGGATCTTTTATCTGCTGATCGCGTGCAGTATCGTGCCGCATGTTCAGGAGAGGCTCCGGGCGCTCGGCATCCCGGATGAATACATCGTTTCGTGCACCCGGATCCGCGGATATTACGACACGTTCATGAGCGGATACGGCAAGTCCGGGCTGAATCCTTCGCAACTGCATTGGCTGAGGCATTATGTGGACGGCAAGGTCTTCCGGGTCGGCCGTTTCGAATACATGCCGGCGAAGGCGGAACAGTACAACGCGGCGGTTTTCCGGAACCGCCGCACCGGGGCGGTCATGGCAGTGCCGGGGCCGCGCGAGCATCTGTTCGACGGCGACGGTTACGTACTCTATCCCGACCAGAACGAACCGGCGTTCCGCGGGGCTTTTTCGCAGGTCGGCGGCACGGTCACCGCCATTCCGTACAATCCGCGCGGATTTGCGGAAAACCGGCTGGTGACGCTCCGCGCGGATGAATGGGAAATGGTGGCCGGGGCGGATTCCGACGTGCTCGGGTTGCATATTCCGGAGGGGGGGAAGATGACGGCGGACCTTTGCCGGGAATCGTTCCGGCAGGCGTTCGAGTTTTTCAGCAAATATTTCCCGGAGCGCGATTTCCGCGGGATTTTCTGCGCGTCCTGGATTTTTTATCCGTACTATGAACGGGTGTTGCCGGATTCGAATCTGGCGGCGCTGATGCGCGAATTGTATCTGTTTCCCGTGAGGTCGAGCGGCAACGACGGCGTCTATTTCATTTTCGGGCGCGCCGACGGCGATTACCGGGATTACCCGCGCGACAATTCGGTGCGGCGGGCCATGCTGGATGTGTTGCAGCCCGGCGGGCGTTTGAGGTGCGGGGGGATGTTTTTCCTGGCGGACGAACTGGCGCTGTTCGGACAGCAACCGTACCGGAATATGAAAAAAGAGATTGAAAATTGAGCGATTCACGATATATTTTCATGGATCGGATGAGAAACTTCAGGTAAATATATGGCGCTTCTGGAAGTCGAAAACCTTTCGCTGGAATTCCGCTCGGACGGACGCTGGACCCCGGTGGTCAGCGATGTTTCGTTCCGGGTGGAACCGGGCGAAATCCTGGCGCTGGTCGGCGAGAGCGGCTGCGGCAAAAGCGTAAGCTGTCTGTCGCTGGCGCGGCTGCTGCCCCGCGAGGCGGCGCGCTATGCTTCGGGCAGGGTGATTTTCCGCCACCGGGGGCGCGAATGCGATACGCTGGCGATGTCGAACCGGGAGTTGCGGAAAATCCGCGGCGGCGGCATCGCGTATATTTTTCAGGAACCGTCGGCGTCGCTGAACCCGGTCTTCCGCATCGGCGACCAGATCATCGAGGCGCTTGAACTGCACCGCGGCGATATCACCGATTATGAAGCGGAGGCGGTCCGGCTGTTGAAGCAGGTGGGGATACCGGCGGCGGAAACGCGCCTGCGCAGCTATCCGCATGAATTGAGCGGCGGCATGCAGCAGCGCGTCATGATCGCCATGGCGCTGGCGGGCAACCCGGCGCTGCTGGTGGCGGACGAGCCGACGACGGCGCTGGACGTGACGATTCAGGCGCAGATTCTGGAACTTTTGAAAAAACTCCGCGATGAACGCGGCATGGCGATCGTGCTGGTCACCCACAACCTCGGGATTGTCGCCGAAATGGCCGACCGCGTGGCCGTTATGTACGCCGGGAATATCGTGGAAACCGCCCCGACGGCGGAGTTGATCGCCCATCCGCGGCATCCTTATACCAGGGCGCTGCTGGCGGCGGTCCCCCGGCTGAACCACCATTCCGGGCGTTTGACGACGATTCCGGGAATGGTGCCGCTGCCGTCGGATTTCCCGTCCGGATGCCGTTTTTCGGGGCGTTGCGCGGAGGCCGCCGCCCGCGGCGAGGCGTTCCTCGAGGTCTGCCGGAACCGGAAACCGGAAGTCCGGGAGGTGGAGCCGGGGCACTGGTGCGGCTGTTTTCTGGATAAGGAATGAATGGAGAACCGATCATGAAATCGTTGATTCCGCTGATTCTGTTTTTGAGCATGATTGTGCTGTTGACGGTTTTTCTGACCAGTACCGAGGCCATCCGCGGCGAAACCAGCCGTGCCGACAAAGACGTGCCGGAAGAAAACTACGACAGACTGAGCCTTGACGTCGGGCACTCGCTGGCGCGTTTTTCGTTCGGCGAAAAGCGGCCCGGCCCCGCCGAACGGCTGTCGCTGGACCGTCTGACGCTCGACGCGGCGGCGGCGCTGGCCGGGGATGACTACGAAACCGCGATCGGCAATGCCCGGACGATTCTGGTGTTTGACGCGAAAAATTATACGGCATTGTCGGTGCTGGGGAAATCGTTGTTCATGACGGACCGGATGAAGGAGGCGGAGATGGTTTTCCGTCACCAGACGCGATTTTACCCGAACGACCCGGTGGCATTTCTGAACCTTGGCCATACGCAGGCGCAGCAGGGGAAATACCGGGAGGCGCTGGACAATCTTCAGGAAACGCTGCGGCTGGAGCCATTGGCGGGCGAAGTCCTGTTGAGCATGGCGGGAATTTGTGTCATGGACAATCAAAAGATCCGCGCGATCAATTATTTGCAGATGGCGGCCAACCGGATGGGCAAGGAATTGCTGCCTTCGCTGGGGCAGCCGATTTTCGATGATATCCGCAATGAGCCGGGCTTTGAAAAAATCGTCCGGGCGTTGAAAAAGGAATGAGGGTGTAGATGTGAGCAAGATTCGTGTACTTTCCGAACAATTGAGCAACCGTATCGCCGCCGGCGAGGTGATTGAGCGTCCCGCTTCCGTGGTGAAGGAACTGGTGGAGAATTCCATCGACGCGGGGGCGTCCCGGATCGGCGTGACGGTGGAAAAAGCCGGGCAGAAATTGATTGCGGTCAGCGACGACGGTTCGGGCATGGACGCCGACGATGCTCTGTTGTGTCTGGAGCCGCACGCCACCGCCAAGATTCACCAGGAGGAAGACATCGACCATATTGTCACGCTGGGGTTTCGCGGGGAGGCGCTGCCGAGTATCGCGTCCGTTTCGCGCTTCACCCTGCGGACCCGTCTGCATGACACGGGGGAGGGGACCGAAGTGATTGTCAACGGCGGCAAGGCGATCCACTCGGTACCGGTCGGCTGTGCGCCCGGCACCGAGATTCAGGTGCGGGATTTGTTTTTCAACACCCCGGCCCGCCGGAAATTCATGCGTTCGGCGGCGACGGAGGAACGGCAGATTCAGGAAATGATGTATCAGCTGGCGCTGCCGTACCCTGGAATCTCTTTTGAACTGACGGTTGACGGCACCCGGGTTTTTTCATCGCCCGGGGCTCCGACGCTGGAATCGCGGATCACGGCGTTTTTCGGCAAGACCTTCATGGCGGCGATGCTGCCGGTGAATTTCAGCAGCGAAGATGTCCGGATCGAAGGCTTTATCTCCATGCACGGGTTTACCCGCAGTTCGCGCCGGGAACAGCGGACGTTTGTCAACGGGCGGTCGGTGGAATCGCCCGGGTTTTACCGGGGCGTCCGCGAGGGATACGGAGGGATGGTGGAGGTGGGGCGTTTCCCGCCGGTGATCCTGTTTCTCACCATCGACCCCTATGAAGTGGACGTGAATGTGCATCCGGCCAAGCGCGAAGTGCGTTTCCGCCAGGAATACAAACTGTCCGGCATGATTGCCGAGGCTATCCGCAACGCGTTGCGGCAGTCTCCCGCCCCGACGGTGAATATCGACCCGGCGATTTCGCTGCGTTCGCTGCTGGAATCGACCGAAGTGAGTTATGTTCCGTCCGACCGCGAACAGGCGGTCATGAATTTCGGCCGCCCGGAGATACAGGCTTTTGAATATGTCGCGCCGTCCATGCCGCCGCTGCCGTCCCGCACGGCTCCGGCGGAAGAGGTGGAGATCACCGTCAGCCATGTCCCGGAAGAATCGCCCGGCGAGGGCGAACCGGTCTTTCCCGGCAGCGGCCGGGTCAATATCCTGGGCTTTCTGGACCGTTCGTACCTGCTGGCGACGGCGGACAACGGACTGCTGGTGATCGACCAGCACGCGGCTCATGAACGGGTGTTGTTCGAACGTCTGCTGCGGGACGCCGGCAAGGGCGCGGCCACCCAGAAACTGTTGCTGCCGATCACGCTGGAACTGTCCCGGGCGGAGGCCGCTTATATCGGCAAAAACAGCGAAGTTTTCGAGAAACTCGGCTTCGATATCGCGCCGTTAAGCAGCAACACGGTCATGATTTGCGCGGTGCCGCCGGGAATCCGGCAGGAAAATATCGGCGGCGTCATACGGGATATGCTGTCGGAACTGATGGACGATTCGCTGACCGGGCGCAACCAGCTGGACGTGATCGCCCGTTGCGCCTGCAAGGCGGCGGTGAAAGCCCATGATTTCCTGACGCTGGAGGAGGCCCGCGGGCTGATCGCGCAGATGGCTCAGTGCGAACTGCCGTTCTCCTGTCCGCACGGGCGCCCGACAATCATCAATATTTCGATTGCAGAGCTGGAAAAACGCTTTGGGCGGCGTTAAACCGGTTGAAAATTACTGGGCATGAGCTATATTGTCCGGTAACGAAAGGTTTGCGTACATGAAAAGATTTGAAGAATTATTCGCCGAACTGAAAGCCAAAGCCGAGTGCAACGACCCCGAATCGGGAACCGTCCGGGAACTGCAGAAGGGCAAGCACTTCATCGGCAAGAAAATTATCGAGGAAGCGGGCGAGGTCTGGATGGCCGCCGAATACGAGGGACGGGAAAAAACCGCCGAGGAGATTTCACAGTTGCTGTATCATCTTCAGGTGATGATGATTGCCAATGATCTGGAATTGGAAGACGTCTACCGGTATTTATAAGGATAAAAGAACATGGGTATGCTCAGAATAGCCGTTCCCAACAAGGGGACACTCTCCGAATCCGCCGTCGACCTGTTAAAGGAAGCCGGGTACAAATGCAGCCGGAGCGGGCGCGAACTGATGGTCCGGGACTTGGAAAACCGGGTCGAATTTGTGTTTCTGCGCCCCCGCGATATTGCGGTATACATCGGAAACGGCATTGTCGAACTCGGCATCACCGGGCGCGACCTGGTGCTGGACAGCCAGGCGGAAGTCTGCGAAATCATGGCGCTGAACTTCGGCCGGTCCTCATTCTGTTACGCGGTGCCGAACGGCTCCGATCTGACCCCGGACAAGTTTGACGGCCTCCGGATTGCCACATCGTATCCGAATATCGTATTGAGCGACATGGCGGGCCGCGGCATCGAAGCCAGCATTGTGCGGCTTGACGGCGCGGTTGAAATTTCGATTGAACTGGGCGTGGCGGATGCGATTGCCGACGTCGTGGAGTCCGGCGGCACCCTCAAGGAAGCCGGGCTGAGAACGGTTGGCGAGCCGATTATGAAATCGGAAGCCGTGCTGATCGCCCGGAACGGAAAAGTAGCCGACGATTGCGCCGTCCACACTCTGCTGGGACGCTTGAAGGGCATTCTGGTAGCCCGCGCCTGGGCTATGGTCGAATACGATATCCCGCGCGACAAACAGGAAGCCGCATGCCGCGTTACGCCCGGCATCGAATCGCCGACGATCGCGCCCTTGAGCAACCCCGACTGGGTGGCGGTCAAGGCGATGGTGAAACGTTCGGACAGCAACCGGATCATGGACGAGCTTTATGAACTCGGGGCGCGCGGCATTATCGTGACCGACCTGCGCTCGTGCCGTCTGTGAGGTGGGTTCCGATGGATAGAAGAATGCTCGAACGCGCCAGGGAAGTTTTTGACGTCGAAATTGCCGGATTGCAGTCCCTGCGCGATCATTTGAACGGCGAGTTCGTCGAACTGGTCAACCGCTGCATGGCGACGCTGGACAAAGGCGGGAAAATCGTTTTTACCGGCATCGGCAAGAGCGGCTATATCGGCAAGAAAATCGCCGCCACCATGTCCAGCATCGGTTCACCGGCGGTATTCATGCACCCGGTGGAGGCGCTTCACGGCGACCTCGGGATGCTGCAGCGGGACGACCTGCTGGTCGCCCTCAGCTACAGCGGTGAAACCGAGGAGTTGCTGGTGATCCTGAACCCCGCCAAACGCCTCGGCATTCAGATTGTCGCCATCACCGGCAACAGTTCGTCCCGGCTGGCGGAGTTCAGCGATATGACCGTAAACATGGCGGTGCCGCAGGAGGCATGCCCGTTCAACCTGGCGCCCACCACCACGACTACGGCGCTCCTGACGCTGGGGGATGCCCTGGCCATGGTGCTGCTGGAAGTCCGCGGCTTTACCAAAGAAAACTACGGGATGCTGCATCCCGGCGGGGCGATCGGGCGCGCGGTCACGACCCGGATTCGCGACATTATGCGCAGCGGCGACCGCCTGGCGCTGGTTCATCCCGAAGACACGGTCAAGGATACGTTGCTGAAGATCACGGCGTCGCGCAGCGGCGCCGCCATCATTGTGGATGAACAGCAGCGGTTGCTGGGGATCTTCACCGACGGCGACTTCCGCCGGCGTGCCGAACACGGCTTTGAAGTGCTGACCCGGCCGGTGGGAGAAGTCATGACGCCGGACCCGGTTCGCGTCCTGATGGATTCGCTGGCAGTGGAAGCCCTGAAAATTCTGGAGGAAAAACACATCAACGCGATTATCGCCGTTGACCAGAATAATGTCGTGGGCGGATTGGTCGATGTTCAGGACCTGCCGCGCGTCAAGCTGATGTAATCGCTTGTTAGCATTCAAACCCCCTTTTCGTTCGGAAGGGGGTTTATTTTATCATACGGCTTTACTGCATTTCTCCCCTTGCAAGGCCGCCAGTGCCACGCGGCTTTTGAACCTGCTGTCATACATTTCTTCATTTGCAAACACTTCTGCAAGCATCTTTGCAACGAGCCAAGTGGTCCCCTTTTGGAGAGAACCTCACTTTTTTGATCTATATCCACAAACACCCGTATGTTTTTTGCTTTCTCGAAAAATCATCAGGGTTGCTTGAATCCGTACATTCAAACGGTAGATGACATTGCGTTCAAGGAAATTGAAACGGTGACAAATTTGTTTGCGCCCGGAGATTATGAAAAGGATATTCCGCTTAGTGCTTCATACCTGATCGGATATTATCACGAACGGGCATACATAAGGTCGCTTGTTTTAAAGAGCAAACGGAACGACATCAAATTGAACAGCGGAACTGGATTGTCAGGCGCGGATGCCCGCTCCAGGCGAGGCAAGCGAAGTACAACGGCAAAATGATGGGTTGAGTGTTACGGCGCCGCCGGAATATAAACCGGTTTCCGGTCAGATGTTCAGCAGTTTGCGGGCGTTGAGGGAGAAGATTTGTTCTTTCTCCGTATCGCTCAGGGGCAGGCGGTTGATGAAATGCACGTCTTCATCCTGTCTGTTCCACGGACTGTCGCTGCCGAAAAGGATCCGGTCGGTCCCGTGCCGGCGGACAATCTCCATGAATAATTCGTCCGAAATCCGGTTGCCGACGAAACAGCAATCCATATAGACCGGCAACCCTGCCAGATGCTCCTTGACCTCTTCCCACATCCGCCACGAGCCCAGGTGCGCCAGAACCAGCGTCAACTCCGGGTAGCGGCGGTGAAAAGCCGCCAGCGAAACCGGGTCGGAATGGTAAGGAGGCGGGAATCCCGTGTCGGCCCCCGTATGGGTCAGCAAAAACATGTTGTTGCGAATCAGGCTTTGCCAGATCGGTTCCAACGCGGGGTCGTCGAAACGGAACTGCTGGTATTCGGGGTGCATTTTAATGCCGCGGAAACCGCGGTCGGCCAGCCATTGAATATGATCTTCGGGGGAAGGGGTCAACGGATGAATCGAACCGAGCATGGTAACCCGGTCGCATTTCAGATTGTAAGCCCAATTGTTGACACCGCGGACATTATCCGGTTTATTGGCCAGCGGCAAGCCCACCGCATGGTCGATTCCACAACGGTCCATTTCCCGCAACAGCCCGGCAAGGGTTCCATCCGTACAGGATTCGATTCCGGACGCCCGCCCGCGCTCCATTGCGCGCCCGACGAGCGTTTCCGGATAGAAATGGGTGTGGAAATCAATGATCATTGACGGAACTCAGGAATTCTGAGTCCGGTCTTCCTTGATGATTTCCTGAATCCAGTCGAGGTCCGGGAAGAAGTCGAGGAAGAAAGACTGCATCATGACGATCAATCCCTTTTCTCCGAGTTCGCAGTCGAAGCGCTGATCGCCGAGCCCTTTGCGGACATTGGTCTGGTCAAAGACGATGTCCGAAGCAAAATACGGCAGCAGGTCCCCGAGGAAGCGGGTAATGGCTTCTTCGTCTTCCTGGTCGCGGTGGTTGACTTCGACGCCTTCCAGACGGAGGGTGTGGCAGACCGCATGGTCGATCATGTTGGTGGTGACCGGTTTATCGCCGGTGACGTGATAGGTTTCATTGATCACCGGCTTCTGGAACAGCGCGGTGATGACCTGCTGCACGTAGTCGATCGGAACGAAATAAACCCGTTCGGACGGAATCGTGTTGAAGTGCGCGTGGATATCGATCCAGCCGCGGGGATCAAGCTGTTGCTTGAAGCACTGGTTTTTCTTCAACTTGAGCAGGAACTCGAGAATACGGTAGAACGCCAGCGGACGGCGGATACGGCCGTCTTTGACCCGTCCGGTGATGATGGAGGGACGGTAAATCGTAAACGGAATGCCGGAATTGCGAACCAGGATTTCCGCCTTGAACTTGCTTTCTTCATAAGGATTGTTGAAGCCGCTGTCGATGGCGCGGCCTTCCATGGCGCGGCCAACCAGCTTGCCCGCGACATAAGCGGTGCTGACATAGTGGAATTCTTTGACATTGAGCAATTTGGCAAGCGCAAGAACGTTGACGGTGCCGTCGTAGTTGATGCGGAACGTTTTGCCGTCCACGTCTTTGCCGAGGTTGACATCGGCAGCGCAGTGGAAAATGATATCGACGCCTTTGAGCACGGGGGCTTTCGCCAGTTCGTCCGGATTGATGGTGGTGACATCGCCGTCGATGACCTGAATTCGTTTCAGCAGTTCAGGCAGCACTTCCGGACATCCGTCGAAATTGCATTGTTCGCCCAGGATTTCTTCCACCCGCTGGCTGGCGGTACGGACCGAATTACTGCGGGTCAAAGCCACTACTTCATAATCTTTACGTTCGCGCAATAAAGCCACGGTAAAGGCTCCACCCACAAGTCCGGTGATACCGGTTAAAAATATCTTAGGCATTCAGTTCTCCGTGATATTCGACTCTTTTTGGTTTTAGTTTTTGACATGAAAATAAATTATTTTAATCTAGAACAAAATACGGAAATTACAAATCGGATTGCTCGAAATCAGTCGAAATATCCAGAAAATTTATTCAAAGAAATTTGAAATTCAGGATAAAGCAAGCTAGATTTATTATTATTGTGCTGACAATATAACATCTAATCGAGGAATTATTATGGGACAGCAACTGAAAAAAATCGCCAAGAGAATCCGCCGCAAGGCTTATCTCGAAAGATGCAAGATCAACGCCCGCTCGGCCGCCAACGCCAAGTAAGGCTGACTTGCCGATACCGTTTATTCGGTATGGACATGAAAACCTGCCGGTTGAAAGATTGATTTCCCGGCAGGTTTATTTTTTGTGGCTGACAAGGTCCCGCAGCCAGGCGGCGCAGGCGCGTTCCGTCAGGGTTTCGGGCGGCAGGACGCCGGTCGGGATGAGGTCGGCCGGTTCGCCGGGGCGGACAAGCTCGCAGCCGATATTCTTCAGAACGCCGTACAGCGGCGAATCTTCCGTCAGCGCCACCCGGGGAGCCGGGACGGCCGCGTAAAAATTCTCCAGTGCTTCCGCCGAGGCAAAGCAGACCTCGGGGCGCAGGTAAATGCCGGAATACGCGGCGACACGCTGCCGGATCAGAATCATCAGGTCCGAAATATCCTTTTCGGTGGCATGGCCGAGGTTCAGAATGAAATTGGCGTGGAGGTCGCTGACCGCCGCGTCGCCGACGGTTAATCCTTTGCAGCCGGCTTCGTCGATCAGTTTTCCGGCTGATTCTTTGCCGGGGTTGCGGAAAAAACAGCCCGCATTGAAGCCTTTCGGCTGGCGTTCGCTCCGTTTCTTCAGTTCGTCGGCAATCAACTGCTGTTCATTGGCGGAGGCCGGGGGCAGTTTGAAGATCGCGGCGGTGATGACGGTATCCGGCGGCAGCGAAGCATGGCGGTATTCCCAGGCGACTTCCTCTTTCAGCAGGGACCAGGATTCCCCGTTCGGGCCGAAGCCGCAGAGTTCGTACAGGTGATCGCTGATGCTGGCGCCGTTGGCCCCGGCGTTCATGCGCAGCATGCCGCCGATCCGGCCGGGGATCCCGATCAGCGGGGCAAGGCCGCCGAAACCGCGTTCCAGGCAGGCCCGCGCGAAATCTTTCAGCCGGACGCCGGCTCCGGCGATGATCCGTCCGTCCGCGAAGCAGATTCGGATGAAATTACCCCGGTTCAGGCGGATTACCAACAGTTCGGAGTCACGGTCGGAACCGATCAGGTTCGAGCCGTTTCCGAGCAACAGGATGGGAATCCGGCGCTTCCGGCAGAAGCGGATGAGGCGGGCGAGGACGATATCGTCGGGCGGTTCGGCCAGTGCCGGGATGTCGCCGCCCGCTTTTAACGAGGTCACCTCGCGCCACGGGACATTTTCCCGGAGTGAAAGGGTTGGAAATTCCGCTTTCATGGCTTCGAGGTGATCACGCAACATGGCTTACCCCTTTTTGTAAACTTCGTCCGGGTTGAAGACCGGCTCGGAAATGACTTCGGATGCGCCGTCGTTCTGCAGGCGGCGGAAGAAACACGACGGATGCCCGGTGTGGCACGCGGCGCCGCCGATCTGGTCCACCTTGAACACGACGGTGTCATTGTCGCAGTCCACCAGGATTTCCTTGATGATCTGGACGTTGCCGGAGCTTTCGCCTTTGTGCCAGATTTTCTGGCGGGAACGGGTCCAGTAGACGGCGTGGCCGGTCTTCAGGGTTTCCTTCCAGGCTTCTTCATTGATGTAGGCGAGCATCAGCACTTCACCGGTTTTCCAGTCCTGGGCGATGGCGGGGAGCAGGCCGCCGCCTTTGGCGAAATCGAGTTCAATCATAATGGCATTCTCCTGTTTTATCATTCAATGGAGGAAAATACACCGGAACGAAACATTTTTCAATAAGAAATACCGGATATTTTGATAGGCGGCGTTGATTTTTCAAGGAAATGAGATAGTTTTTCAAAAACAAATGCCATGTGCGGATTTTTCGATGATCAAATCGATGAAAAACCCGCATGTACGAATAAAGGATACGTGTATGATGAAGATGCTGTTTGCCATCCTGTTGATGCTATGTGCCTGGGGGCTTCCCGCCGCCAATCTCTCCCTTGATGAAATCCGTAAATTCGCCGCGGAGTCCACCGCTGGGAAATACCCCGACGCCGACCGTATCCTGATCAGCAACTATCAGGTCAGCGAATACGACCGGGAGGCGCTGGGAACGACGGTCGATGACTATTACGAGAAAATCCTGACCGAAAAAGGCCGCCGGGAAAGCCGGACCCTTCAATTCCATTTCAACACCAGTTACAACAAAATCGAAGTGATCGCGCTTGAAGTGATCCGTCCCGACGGCACGGTCACGGCGATCGACGTGGCGGCGAACTCCAAAGTCATGACCGAACCGGGCCAGATGAAGGCCAATATTTACGACCCCAACCAGCGGCTGCTGCAAGTGTCCATTCCCGACTTGCAGATCGGCGACGTGATCCACGTGGCCAGCCGCCAGACCACGTTCCGGCAGCGTATCCGCGGCGTATGGACGGACTTTGTTGTGCTTCAGTCCGGCTCGCCGGTTCATTATTACGAATATGTCGTCAACGCCCCGGCGGAGCTTCCGCTCAAAAGCTGGATCGTCAAGGACGAGGTGAAAGGAACGATCGCGTTCGATCAAACGGAAAAGGACGGCCGGATCGTGTACCGCTGGACCGCCCGCAACGTGCCGCAGATTTTCGACGAACCCGCCATGCCGCCCGCTTACATGGTGGCGCAGCGGCTGCTGGTCAGCACCGCCGCCGACTGGCTGGAGATTTCGCGCTGGTACTGGGATATTTCCGCGCCGCACCTGGACAAGGTGACGCCGGAAATGAAAGCCAAGGTGGAGGAACTGACCGCCGGGAAAACGACTGAAATCGAGAAGATCAACGCGATTTTCCAGTTCGTTTCGCGCGAAGTCCGTTACGCGGGGCTGACGCTGGAGGCCGAAGCGCCCGGATTCGAACCCCACGACGTCAACATCACGTTTGAAAAACGCAACGGGGTCTGCCGCGACAAGGCGGCGCTGCTGGCGGCCATGCTCCGGCTTGCCGGCCTGGAGGCTTATCCGGTGCTGTTCTACAGCGGCCCGAAAAAAGACGGCGAGGTGGCGAACAGCTATTTCAACCATGCGATCACCGGCGTGCGGATGAAAGACGGGTCTTACATGCTGATGGACCCGACCAATGAAACCACGCCTGAAATTTTCCCCTCCTATTTGTCCAATATGAGCTATCTGGTGGCGACGCCGACGGGCGAAACGCTTCAGACTTCGGCGGTGATTCCCGCCGCCCGGAACAAGATGCAGATCGATACCGCCGGTTCGCTCGACCGCAACGGCGCGCTGACGGCGACTTCCACGCTGACCTTTAACGGTATTAACGACGACATGTACCGCGGCGCGTTTTCCAGTTGGAAGCCGGAACAGGTGCGGCAGTTCGTCACCCGCCAGCTGCTGAGCGTGGTGCCGGGAGCTTCGCTGACGGAACTGCGGCTGCTCCCCGAAGATTTGAATGACATGGACAAGCCGCTGCAATTGATCCTGACCTATTCGGCCGCGAACTTCCTGGTCCGGAATTCCGGTCAGGCGCTGTTTCCGCCGCCGTGGATCGGGAGCGGTTTCGGCGCGGTGAATTTCGTGCTGGACTCGACCGGGCTGACGGAGCGCAAATACCCGATGAAGCTGTTCTCCACCTGTTCGGCGGACGAAACGTTTGTGCTGGCGATTCCGGGCGAATTGAGGCCGGAAGTGCTGCCGGAATTTAAGAAAGTCGATTCGGGCATTTTTGCATGGAACCAGTCGATTGAGCTGAAAGACGGGAAAATCACCGGACGCAACCATACCGCGTTCACGCACACGGACATCACGCCGGAACAGTATCTCGGCTTGAAAAAGGCGTTGAGCCTGGTGGAGTTCGAAAACAAAAAGACGCCGGTGTTTAAAATCGAAGCCACCGAGGCGGAACTGATGGCCGAGGCCAACGCCATTTATCTGGAATGGCTGGTCGATTACAAACTTGAAGCTCCCTCGGAATGGGTCAGGACCGAAAAAATCCGCAAAAAAGTCCTGCGCTTCGGGGGCATTCGCGATAATTCCGAATTGAAATTCATGTACAATCCGGTGGCGGCGGAATTGAAACTGGTCAGCGCCGCGGTCATCCAGCCGGACGGTTCCAAACAGGAGATTGCCGAGCATGAAATCAACATCATGGACGAGGCATGGGTAGGTTCCGCGCCGCGCTATCCGGCCGGGAAAATCATGGTGGTGAGCCTGCCCGGCGTGCGCGTCGGCAGCGTGATCGAATATACGGTGGAAACCAAAGTCCGGAACCTGACGCCGTTCGCGTTGACCGCGATGCTTCAGGGGGCCGATCCGATTCTCTACAAAAAAGTAACGGTTTTGCGTCCGTCCGGCGCCGAGGCCGGGTGGGGTTTGCACGGCACGGCCGCCGGATTGGGGCCGTGGGAAGCCCGCAACGCACCCGCGATCAAGCCGGAAACGGCATTGCCGCCGACTTGGCTGATCGCTCCGCACGGACAGGCGGCGGTGGACGCCGCCCGCCCTGAACCATATGCGAAAACGGTGAAACAGGCGCTGGCGGACAAAATCGTCCCGCTGGATGTATCCTGGCTCCAGTCGAAGGATGTGAAGGGGAAAATCCGTGAGATTCGCGATTTCGTCGCGAAAAACATCCGCGCCGCCGGACCCGCTTTCAGCGACCTGCCGCTGTCCGTCCTGACCCCGGCGGACCAAACCCTCCGCGACGGCTACGGGCACTCCGCCGACCGGGCGGTTCTGTTGGCTTCGCTGTTGAAGTCCGCCGGCGTCGAGAGCCGTTTTGTGCTGGTTTCGGCGTTGCCGGATTTGCCCGCGTTCAAGCCGGGGCGTGACCTGCTGTTCATGCCGTCCATGTATGACGGCGTGCTGGTGATTGCCGGCGGCGTGGCGCTGAACGACACGGACCAGTACGCGGCGCTCGGCTCGACCGCGCACAACGGCAAATTGGCCCTGAATCTGGACAATGGCGCGCTTGAGGAGGTACGGGGGACCGGCGACGTCACCCGCATTCAATATGATATCGAGCTGGACGGAAACGGCGCGGCGGTGATTTCGCAGAGGCAGAGCTATACGGGGATGGCGTTTGCCGCCCGCAACCGCCTGTACAGCGAGATGACGCCGGAACTGCGGAAGCGCCATGAACAGAATATGACCGTGGCGATTGCCGAAAGCGCGGTACAGCTCGCTCCCCTGAAAGTGACGCTGTCCGAATCGGAATGCGTGGAAGAACTTCGGGTGAAAGTGGAGCGGTTTGCGGTGACGAACGGCAATTATCTGCAATTCGGGCTGCCCGGCAACATCGCCGGTTCGCTGATCCGTCCCCTGCCGGAAGGACGGACTTATCCGTACTTTATCAACCTGAACAGCAAGACCAGCCTGGAATACCGGATCAAAACCGCGGCGGGCCTTGCCGTCGGCGCCCGGATGCTGCCGCCCGATCTGGAGTACCGGGGCATCCGCGTGCAGAGCCTGGAAGAGGCGGGCGGCATCCGTATCACGGTGGATGCCGACTTCACGCCGGTCATTCTGTCGCCGCTGGACTACCTGACGCTGCGGGCGGTACAGGCCCAATTGGGGCACCCCGCCATGAATATCGTGCTGCTTGAGAAGCTTGGTAAATAATAAATGACGCGCAAAGATATCTGGCAAATCCGGCTGGGTTTGCTGATTCTGCTGGTCGCCGTGGCCGGGATTGCGGTCTGGCTGGCCGGAAGCGGCAAAACCTACCGTTCCTGGGAGGATATCCGGAAATCCGGTACGCTCCGTGCCGTGACCGCCCTGCCGGTGGAACAGGTCCGCCCTCAACAGGAATTGCTGACGTCGCAGGTCGAATTGGCGATGTTGGAGCGTTTTGCGCTTGACAATGAGCTGGAGCTGCTGGTGTTCCGCCGGAAAGAAGGGCGTTTGCATGAAGCGCTGTCGCGCAACTGGGCCGACGTGGCGTTTTCGGAGCTGGAGCCCGGCTCCGCGCATGAATATCCGCGTTTAAGGGAGGTCCCGACGGGACTGGGGACGGTCTGGTGGATTCCCCATGCCGCGATCAATCTGGAAAAGCATTTTCAGGAATTCAACCGGCGCAAAGCGGCGGCATTCCGGGCAAAGACGGCGACCGGCGACCTGGCGCTGATCCGGGAACGGCGGATTCTGCGCATACTGGTGGTGGAAACGCCGCCGTTGCACCGCTGGGACCGCAATCAATTGCGGGATTTCGAATACGACCTGACGCAGGAATTTGCGGAGCAACTGGAGGTGCGCCCGGTGGTTTTTCACGTGCCGGACCGGGAAACGATGGAGCGCTGGCTGCTTGAGGGGAGGGGCGATATGGGCATGGCGGCGCTGCCGTCGGTACTGCCGAAGCCGGAACTGCCGTTCGTCCTGCGCCGGGAATATGCGAAAATGCCGTCCGTCGTCGGCGTACTGCCGTATCTGGATGATTTTAACCGTTTGATGCCGGGCACGGAGGATGCCGCGACGGCGGAGGAGGCGACACCGCCCGGCGGCGGCAGCGGCATCAGTTTGCTGCTGATTCCAGGGGTGCCGACGGAATACGCATGGTTTTTCCGTTCGGCCGATTCGGAATTGAAAAAGGCGGCTGACGCCTGTATCGCGGGCCTGGCGGGCGTCGGGCTCCAGGGCGGCAAATCCCATTACCGGATGGAAATGACGGCGGACGGGCTCCGGTTCTCGCCGTTCGACCACTGGATCAAGAAATATGCGGCGGAACGCGGGTTTGACTGGCTGTTGATTGCCGCCCAGATTTTTCAGGAGAGCCGTTTCGTGCCGGGCGTGGTTGCCGGGGACGGGGGACTGGGGTTGATGCAGCTCATGCCGCTCACCGCCCGGGAGATGAACTGCGCCGATCCGTTGAATCCCCGGCAGAATATTCAGGCCGGGACCGCGTATCTGGCCAAACAATACGGACGGCTCGGCGACGGCGTGGAGCCGCGCGAAAGGCTCCGTTTCGCCCTGGCCGCGTACAACGGCGGCTACGGCCATCTGGAGGACGCCCGGAAGCTGGCGGGGCAATTGGGGCTGGACCCGAACCGCTGGCAGGGAAATGTGGAGAAGGCTTATAACCTGCTGTCACGCAAGGAATATTATTCCAAGGCCCGCTACGGATTCTGCCGTTCCGACATCATCATCCGTTATGTGAACGAGATCATGGCGCGCTATCTGGAATACACCCGGCTCAACCGCGAGGCGACCGAAACGCTCGTCAGCTCTCGATGATCACCGTGGCGGAGGCGTATTCGCGTTCGTGCGAAATCGATACGTGAATCCGTTTGCACCCCATGCGTTCGGCGGTGGCGCGGGCGGTTCCGCTCAATTCCAGCTCCGGAGCGCCGGAGGCGCCGTTGAGAATGGAGATATCCAGCCAGGAACAATGCTCGCCGATGCCGCATTTCAGGGCTTTGGACAGCGCCTCCTTGGCGCACCAGCGCCCGGCGTAATACTCCGTGGGGTGGTTGCGGGCGGCGGCCTCGGCCTGTTCGGCTTCGGTATAAATGCGGTTCAGGATATTTTCACCGTGCCGTTCCAGCATTTTACGGATGCGGTCGATCGCCACAACATCGGTCCCGAGGCCTGAAATCATATATTCCTGCTTGAATTTTCATTAAAGTTGATTATAGTTGCCTATATATATAATATTACAGGAAATACGAAATGTCAAAGTCAAGAGCGCGAATTGTTATCACCGGCGTCGGCCTGACCGCTCCCAACGGGAACAATCTGGCTGAATTCCGCCGCAACCTGCTGAACGGCGTCTCCGGCATCACCTCCATGGAGCACCGCTATATCGGGGCCGTGCCCGCCGGACTGTGCACCTATGACCCGAAAATTTACCAGAACAAGCGCGATATCCGCAACGGCACCCGCGCCGGATCGATTGCCGTTTACTGCGCCAACGAAGCCATGCGCGGCGCCGGGCTGGACGTGAACGACGCCAACCGGGCGCGGATCGGCGTTTACGCCGGTATCACCGAGCACGGCAACGTGGAAACCGAACAGGAAGTCTACAACCTGAGCCAGTTCGATTACAATGTCGATTTCTGGAGCCATCACCACAACCCCCGCACGGTGGCGAACAACCCCGCCGGGGAAGTGACGCTGAACATGAAAATCACCGGCCCCCATGTCTGCGTGGGCGCCGCCTGCGCCGCCGGCAACTGCGGTATGATCTACGGCGCCCAGCAGTTGATGCTGGGAGAGGTGGATGTGGCAATCGCGGGGGGCGTTTCGGAGAGCCCGCGTTCCTTCGGGATTTTCGCCAGCTTCCGCAGCCAGGGAGCGCTGGCGCATCACGAGGACCCCGCGCGGGCGAGCCGCCCCTATGACCGCGGGCGCAACGGCATTGTCATTTCGGAGGGCGGCTGCCTTTATGTGCTGGAGCGGCTGGAGGATGCGTTGCGGCGCGGCGCGAAGATTTACGGCGAAATCGCCGGGTACTGCATGAATTCCGATGCTTCGGATACCGTGCTGCCGCTGGCGGAACGCCAGGCCGAATGCTTCCGCATCGGCATCGGGCGCGCCGGGATCACGCCGCAGGATATCGACCTGGTCAACACGCACGCGACCGGGACCACCGTCGGGGATATTCAGGAAACGGTCGCCATGCGCATGGTGTACGAGGACGGCGGCAGGTCGCCGTTCATCAACAACACCAAGGGCTTTATCGGTCACGCCATGGGCGCGGCCGGGGCGCTGGAACTGGCCGGGAACCTGCCGGCGTTTGAGGACGGCATGGTGCATCCGTGCCTGAACGTGGATGAGCTCGACGCCGAATGCGCGATGCCGAATCTGGTTTACGGCGCGCCGGTCCGTGGGGATATCCGCTGTATCGCCAACAATTCGTTCGGCATGCTCGGCAACAATTCGGTGCTGATCGTCCGGAAATACGAGTGAACGCGATGAATTTGCTGTTGCTTCATGGCGAAGACTTTATAACAGAAGATCGGGTGCTGGTCAATGACCGCCGCGCCGAACATATCCGCACCATCCTGAAAGCGAAGCCCGGCGATACGGTCAAAGCCGGCCGGGCCGGCGGGCTGATGGGCGAGGCGGTGATCGAATCGGACGCGCCTGACGGGATTTCCCTGCGCGTGAACCTGTCCGAAGCTCCCCCGGAGCCCTTGCCGGTGACGCTGCTGCTGGCGATGCCGAGGCCGATCGCGTTCCGCCGGATGCTGCCGTGGATTACCGCGTTCGGAGTCAAAAACATTCACCTTTTCAACGCGTTCAAAGTGGAGAAAAGCTACTGGACAAGCTCGGTGTTCGGCGAGTTTCAGGAACTGATGACGCTCGGGCTGGAACAGGCGCGCGACACGGTTTACCCGGAGATCACGCAGCATCAGCGGTTCAAGATATTTGCGGAGGACGAGGTGCCGGGGATCATTGCCGGTACTCTGCCGCTGGTGGCGCATCCGGGTTCGGGTGAAGTCTGCCCGGCGGCGGTGGCGGGGGCGGTGACGGTATGCATCGGGCCGGAAGGCGGATTTACCGATTATGAAATTGAATTATTGATCAAACAGGGGTTTCGGGCGGTCGGGCTGGGAGCGCGGATTCTGCGTTCGGAGACGGCGGTGCCCGCGATCCTGGGAAGACTGCTGACATGAATGATAAATTGAATGAACTGAAACGGCTTACCACTGAAATCTACGACCTGAGAATGTCCGTCGCCCTGCTGGAATGGGACCAGCAGGTGAACATGCCCCCCGCCGGGGGCGGCGCGCGCGCCGCTCAAATGTCGCTGCTCAGCCGTCAGGCCCACGAGCTCGGCGTGTCGGAAAAACTTGGGCAGTTGCTGGAGGATTTGAAGCCGCTGTACGGCGAATTGCCGCCGGACTCCGATGATTACGCGTTGTTGAGGAACGTCTACCGCAGTTATGAACAACAGCAGAAGATTCCGGTGGAGTACGTGAGCGAATTCACGCAGACCACCGGCGAGGCGTTCGGCGTGTGGGCGCGGGCCAAGGAGAAAAATGATTTCGCGTCGTTCCGTCCGTGGCTTGAGAAGATTTTTGACATGCGCCGTCAGTACGCCGGATTTTTCGCGCCGTATGACCATATTTACGACCCGCTGCTCGACGATTTCGAGCCGGGCATGAAGACGGCGGAGGTGCTGGGCGTGTTCAAGGTCCTGCGCGACGAACAGGTTGAATTGCTGCGGGAACTGGGAAATCGTCCGCAGGTGGATGATTCCTTTTTGAGCGGTCATTGCGACACGGACGGGCAGTGGGCGTTATGCCGCGAGGCGGTGGCGCTGATCGGCTATGACCTGAACCGCGGGCGCATCGACCACGCGGAGCATCCGTTCACCACCAATTTCTGCCGCGACGACGTCCGGATCACCACGCACATTTACGAAGACAATATGATGTCGGCGATTTTTTCATCGCTGCACGAGGGCGGCCATGCGATTTACGAACAGGGCGTGGCGAAAGAACTGGACCGCACGCCGCTGGGAACCGGGGCGTCGCTGGCGATTCACGAATCGCAATCCCGGCTCTGGGAAAACCTGGTCGGGCGGTCGCGTGAATTCCTGGGGTGTTTTTATCCCCGGATTCAGGAACGTTTTCCGCGCCGTTTCGGCGGGGTGGCGCTGAACGATTTTTACCGCGCGGTGAACCGGGTGGAGCCGTCCCTGATCCGGGTGGAGGCGGACGAAGCCACGTACAATCTGCACGTCATGCTGCGGATGGAACTGGAGATCGCGTTGCTGGAACGGCGCATCACGGTGGCGGACCTGCCGGAAATCTGGCGCGAAAAAATGAGCGAATACCTCGGCGTGGAGCCGCGCAATGATTCGCAGGGCGTCCTGCAGGATGTCCATTGGGCGTGCGGCATGATCGGGTACTTCCCGACCTATGCGCTGGGGAACCTGATTTCCGCCCAGATCTGGGAGCAGGCCGCGGCGGACCTGCCGGACCTTGCGGCGCAGATCGGCAAAGGCGAACTTGCGTCGCTCCGGGAATGGCTGACCGGGAAGCTTTACCGCCACGGCGCCAAATATTATCCGTCGGAACTGGTGCGGATGATCACCGGCGGCGGTATCGACCCGCGCCCCTACCTGAACTATCTGAACCGCAAATATCGCGCCGTTTACAGTTGATTTTTTCATGAAAATCGCTTGGCGGCGCTCATTTCTATTTGCTTTTCCGGGCGCCGCGCAGTAGGTTACGGACATGGGCCGAAAGGGATTCGGCCCGTGAAAACCGGAGATTGTCATGGGGAAATTATTCTTGTTTGCCGTCTCGTTTCTTGCCGTCATGTCGGCGCTGTCCGCCGCCCAGCCGAAAATAACGGACGAAAAGGAAGCAAAAGTGTATTCGCAGGCGCTTTATAAACTGTTTTGCGCCGGGGATTACAACGCATATGCCGCTCAGCTCCCGGAGAGCCTGTTGAAGCACATTACGCCCGAGATTTATAAACAATCCTGTTCGGTCCTTGCTCAAAAACTGGGAACGCTGAAAGACATGACCTATGTTTCGACACTCCGCCAACCGGGTAATCTGACCATTTTGGTGTGGAAGTGCGAATATGAAGCGAAAACCGGCGGACGTTTCGATTGTCTGGTCACGACGGCTTTTACCGTGAACGACGGGAAATGGACCTTGGCCGGGTTCTATTTTCTGTAAAATTAAGCTCAATGACCGCATGAATACTGTTGAGTAGATCGGGCGTTTATTACCGGAAGGCGTATTCAGTCGCTTGGCGCGAGGTTACCGCCGCAGATGTTCGGGCGTGTCCGATGGCTTGCTGAAATAGCGATATAAACTAGTTGCTATAAACTAATTACTTGATGGAAATTCAGGAGGCGCGGGCAATAAAACTTGTTTTTTCGATTTCCCCGGCTATATTAAATATTGACTGTTATATTCAATATTACTGAATATAATGCCCGCCGCTCCGGAAACGGAATCTGAATCCGGTTGGTCGCTGAACTGGCGAAGTTGTTTGAAAAACCTTGAATCCGCCGCGAAACACGGTGGGCGTTCCTGCCTTGCCGTTACCTGAGGGGTGTTGCGAAAAATCGGACGAATTGCACGGTTCGCGGCGGTTGATGAATTGCACGGTTCTTGCTCTTTCCTGAACAAAGGGCAAATGTCATAAAATGAAGAAATTGAACTATTTTACGGAATGTATTGTATAGTAAGGAGTATATCATGGCAGAATATCTTGAGCAGCTTTTGACCCGGATCAATGATGGATATCTGAAACAGGCGGAAAATGAAAAAGACGCCTTGCTTGCCGCCTCCAGAGACGAAGCCGCGGCCATCATTAATCAGGCTAAAGAAGAAGCCGGAAAAATTCTTGAAGACACCGCCGCCGAAGCCGAAGCCGTTCGCGCCCGTTATGCGGAAGACCTGAAGCGCGCTTCACGCGACAGTGTCCGGGAACTGCGCGGGGAACTCCAGCGCCTCCTGCTTGCCGCCGTCGGCAAAAACGCCACCGAGGCGATGACTCCCGCTTTTATGGCGGACATCATTCAGCGGATGTCGGAAACGGCCCTCCAGGACAACGGCCGGACGGTATCCATCCTGACCAACACCCGCAATGTCGAAGCCCTGCGCAAGCTGATCCCCGGAACGATCCGGACGGAAATCAAGGCCGGAGAATTCAAGGGCGGATTGCAGGTTTCTTTTGACGATTCGGGCGAATATTTCGATTTCAGCGAAAACGCCGTTTATAATTTTTTCCGCGAGCACCTCGGACGGGAACTGAATAAGATTCTCGACGAAAATCCATAACCGGGGGCGGCGCGATGAACACCGATTTTTGTTATTTCTGTACACAATTGCCGGAATTCGGCATTGGCGCGGCTCCGCCGATGGAGCTTGGCGAATTTGACGACCTGCTGAAAAGCGTGGCCGAAAATTCCGCGCGTTATGTCCGGTCCTGTTCGTTCCCGCTCGACCCGGAGCTTAAATTACCGGGAGGCTCCGCCGCCGCCCGCTTTCACGCGTTTGAAGAAAATCTGCGTTATGAAATCGCGTGTTTCCGCGCCGCCAAATCCGGACAGCCGATCCCGGCGCGCCCGCGTCGGCTCCGGGTGATCGAGGGGCTCCAGGCGAAGATCGGATCGATTGCGAAGTTCGACCCGCTGGAGCGGGAAAAGAAGCTCAATGAGTTCCGCGGGGCATTCCTGGCGGAAATTGCGGCGGCAGAACCGTTTTCGCGGGAGGCGGCGGCCTGTTACCGGTTCCGCCTGGCGATGAGCCTGCGCGAAAAGACGTTTCAGGACCCGGCCGGGCGCGAGGTTTTTCGCGGCACGGTAGACGCCATCGAACAGGAGTCGATCGGCGGAGCAGAGGTTCCGGCAGAGGAAAAGCAACATCAGAATAATTCTATAAAAGCGTGAGGTTTGGAAACATGTCCGAAAAACAAGGCAAAATTGTCGGCGTCAGCGGCAATATGCTGACGGTCGAATTCAGCGCCGCCGTGTCTCAGAACGAAGTGGCGTATGTCCTCGTCGGAAAAGAGAAACTCAAATGCGAGGTGATCCGGGTACGCGGAAACCGCGCCGACCTGCAGATTTTCGAGAGTGCGAACGGAATCGGAATCGGCGACACGGTGGAATTCACCGGCCAGCGGTTGAGCGTTGAGCTTGGCCCCGGTCTGTTGAAGTCGATCTACGACGGGCTTCAGAACCCGCTGGTGCTGCTGGCGGAAAAATCCGGATTTTTCCTGGAGCGCGGTCTTTATCTCAATGCGCTCGACCGCGAAAGCCGCTGGGATTTTACTCCGATCGCCAAGGCCGGAGATAAAGTGGTGGCCGGGGACCGCATCGGCAGCGTGCCGGAAGGGATGTTCACGCATTATATCATGGCGCCGTTTGCGCTCCGCGGCGAATGGACGCTCCGTTCGGTGGCGCCCGCCGGAGAATACCGCGTCACCGACGCCGTCGCCGAATGCGTGAACGAAGACGGCGAGACGAAATCCATCACCATGCTCCAGGAATGGCCGGTCAAAGTGCCGATTCCGGATTATGCCGAGAAAATGCTCCCGCATGAAACGCTGATCACCGGGACCCGTTCGATCGATACGTTTTTCCCGGTGGCGCGCGGCGGCACGTTCTGTACGCCGGGGCCGTTCGGCGCGGGCAAGACGGTGCTCCAGCACGGGCTCAGCCAGAATGCCGAAGTCGATATCGTCGTGATCGCGGCCTGCGGCGAACGGGCGGGCGAAGTCGTCGAAATCCTGCGGACATTTCCGCATCTCGAGGACCCGCGCACCGGGCGCACGCTGATGGACCGTTCGATCATCATCTGCAACACTTCCTCCATGCCGGTCGCGGCCCGCGAGGCCTCGATCTACACCGCCGTGACGGTGGCCGAATATTACCGGCAGATGGGGCTTCATACGCTGCTGCTGGCGGATTCGACCTCGCGCTGGGCGCAGGCGCTCCGTGAAATGTCGGGGCGGCTCGGGGAAATCCCCGGAGAAGAAGCGTTTCCGGCGTATCTGGAATCCCGCGTGGCGGCTTTTTACGAGCGCGCCGGGCTGGTGCGGCTGCGCAGCGGCGAAATCGGCAGCGTAACCATCGGCGGGGCGGTAAGCCCGGCCGGAGGAAACTTCGAAGAACCGGTGACGCAGGCCACGCTGAAAGTGGTGGGCTGTTTCCTCGGGCTTTCGCGGAGGCGTTCCGACGCCCGCCGGTATCCGGCGATCGACCCGCTGGACAGTTGGAGCAAATACACCAGCCTGGTGGATGCGAAAGAGCTCGAAGCCGCGCGGGCGATTCTGGCCCGGGGCGACGAAGTGAGTAAAATGATGCGCGTGATCGGCGAGGACGGCACGACGGTGGATGATTTCCTCGTTTACCTGAAAAGTGAATTCCTCGATTATGTCTATCTGCAGCAGAATACGTTTGACGACGTGGACTGCGCCGTCAGCCGTGACCGCCAGGATTTTGTGTTCAAACAGGTGCTGGAGGTGCTGAAAAGCTACTTCGAGTTTACGGAGAAGTCGCAGGCGCACAGCTATTTCATGCAGCTCCGCCAGCTTTTTATGGATTGGAATTACATTCGGATGGATGATCCTGAATTTGCCCGGCAGCAGGAAAACATTCGTGCAAAAATAGGGGAAGCCCTTCGCCATGTCTAAAGTCTATCGCAAAATTACTCAGATTGTCGGCAATGTGATTGCAGTTGAGGCCGATCATGTTCTTTATAATGAACTGGCCGAGGTTTCCGGCGCCGCCGGGAAATCCCTCGCGCAAGTCATCCGCATGAAGGACAGAAAGGTCTATTTGCAGGTTTTTGCCGGAAGCAGCGGGATCAGTACCGAGGATGAGGTTCGTTTCCTGGGGCATGAAATGCAGATTTCGGGCTCCGAAGACCTCCTCGGGCGCATCTTCAACGGCTGCGGCGAGCCCCGCGACGGCCGTTCCCCGATCACGGACGACATGATCAACATCGGCGGGCCGTCGGTCAATCCCTCCAGGCGCACCATTCCGAGGAAGATGATCCGTACCGGCATTCCGATGATCGACGTGTTCAACACGCTGGTCGAATCGCAGAAACTGCCGATCTTTTCCGTGGCGGGAGAGCCCTACAACCCGCTTCTTGCGCGGATTGCGCTCCAGGCCGAGGTCGATGTCATCATCCTCGGCGGGATGGGGCTGAAATATGACGACTATCTTTATTTCCGTAATACCCTTGAGCAGGCCGGAGCGCTTTCGCGGGTGGTGATGTTTATCCACACCGCCGCCGACCCGGTGGTCGAGTGCCTGATGGTGCCGGACATGGCGCTGGCCGTGGCGGAGAGCTACGCGCTCGGCGGCAAACGGGTGCTGGTGCTGCTGTCCGACATGACGAACTTCGCGGACGCGCTGAAAGAAATCGCGATCACGATGGAACAGATTCCCGCCAACCGCGGTTATCCCGGCGATTTGTACAGCCAGTTGGCGAGCCGTTACGAGAAGGCCGTCGACTTCGAGCGCGCCGGGTCCATCACCATCCTGACGGCGACGACGATGCCCGGCGACGATATCACGCACCCGATTCCCGACAACACCGGTTATATCACCGAGGGGCAGTTCTATCTGCGGCGCGGCCGCATCGAGCCGTTCGGTTCGCTTTCGCGCCTGAAGCAGAACGTGAACGGCGACACCCGCCGCGACCACCGCGCGATCATGGACGCGATGATCCGCCTGTACGCGGAGTTCAAAAACACCTGCGAAAAGCAATCCATGGGATTTGCCATGTCCGAATGGGACAACAAACTGCTTTCCTACGGCGGGCAGTTCGAAAGCAAGCTGATGGACTTGTCCGTCAATATCCCGCTGGAAAAAGCGCTGGACCTCGGCTGGCGGATTCTGGCCGACTGCTTCCGTCCGGAGGAAGTCGGCATCAAGACCGAAATCATCAAGGAATTCTGGCCGGAAACACGGAAGTGATTTCATGAGCGAAAAGATAAAATTCACAAAAACCGAACTCAAGCAGCAACAGGGGATGCTGGACCAGTTTCTCCGGTTCCTGCCGCCTCTGCTGCTCAAGAAACAGCAGCTCCAGATGGAGGTTCAGGCCAGCCGGGAACGGCTGCGCCGGGTTCGCGTTCAGGAAGATGAACTGCTGGATTCGCTCGCGGGCTGGATCGGGCTGTTTCAGGACAAAGCCATGGTGAAGAAGCTTCGCGAAGGCATCCGGTTGACCAAAATCGAACGCGGCCAGGAGAATATGGCCGGGATCATGGTTCCGACGTTCGCCGGGGTCGAGTTTTCGATGCCGACGCTGGACCCGATGACGACGGAATGGTATTGGGACGATGCGGCGGAGGGGCTGCGGCAGGCCGTTTCGCTCCGCGCCGCCGCGATTATCATCGGCGAACAGGAACGTTTGCTGACGAAAGAGCTCAAGACGACGGCGCAGCGTGTGAATCTGTTTGAAAAAGTTAAAATCCCGGAGTGCCGGGCAAATATCCATCGCATTCGAATTCAACTGGGGGACCAGGATACCTCCGCCATCGTGCGGGCGAAAATGGCCCAGGCCCTCAGCCGGGAAGACGGGGAGGATGAATAATTATGATCGTACCCATGGAAAAAATCGCACTGATCCTGCCGCCGGACGAAAAGCGCCTCGCGCTTGAAGCCCTTCGCGACCTGGGCGTTGTGCATATTCAATACCGGGAGGGCGACCCGGGGCCGGAACAGGCGGCGGCGTTGACCGAGGAGTCCGCGGTTACCGAACTGAAAGAACGGCTGAAGGCGTTGAAACTCTCTCCCGGCGAGGTCGAGGGGCAGGGCTCGGATGACGAGATTCAGCAGAGAGTCGTCCGGGCTTTTGCTGAAATCGAGGAAACGACCGGCAAGCTTGAAATGCTTGAACCCATTCTGGCGGAGCTTCGCCCCTGGGGTGAATTTAACCCTGTGCTCCTGAAAACGCTTGAAGCGCGCGGCGTGTACGTCAAGCCCTGTGTCGGAACGGCACGGGACCAGGCGGCTCTTGTGAATTCCGGTTATGCCTGTGTGCCGCTGGCGACGACCGGCCCGGAAAAAGAATCGAAACTCTTTGCCGTGGTGTCGGATCAACCGTTTACCGGCGGCGGATTGCCTGCGGCGGATATCCCGCTGGACCGCCCGCTCTCGGCTTACGAGGCCGAAGCAGCCGCGCTCCGCGAGCGCCGTGACCGGGCCGAAGAAACGCTTGCCGAGCTTAAAGGCTTGCTCCACCGGTTTCAGGAGCTGGAAGCGCTTAAACAGGAGGAGACGGAGTTTTTCAGCGTTCAGGACGCCATGCTGTCCTGCGGGCGTATTGCCGGTGTCTCCGGCTTTGTGCCCCGGGAAAACCTGCCGGAGGTCATTGAGGCCGCCCGCAGGAACAACTGGGCGCTGGACCATTGCCCGCCGGCGGCGGAAGACACCGTCCCCACGCTTCTCCGGAAGCCGCGCTGGACGAAAATGCTGGACCCCATGATGGAGTTCCTCTCGCTTCTGCCCGGTTACCGGGAAATGGACGTCAGCATTCCCGTGCTGCTTTTCCTGACCATCTTTTTCGGCATCCTGATTGCCGACGCGGTTTACGGCGCGCTGTTCCTGGTCATTGCCGTGGTGGTGCTTTTGAAGAAAGGCAAGGGGAACCCGGTGATGCAACAGGCGTGCGGGCTGTTCATATTGTTCAGCCTTTCGTCGCTGTTCTGGGGCGTTTTGACGGGGAACTACGGCGGTTATGAAACCATCGGCCTGCCGTATCTTACCGAGGGGGAGGACAAGGAGAACCATCTGAAACTCGTTTGTTTCGGGATCGGGGCGTTTCACCTCTCCATCGGACATTTGCTGCGGATCTTCGAGAAACGGACCTTTCGCAATATCCTTGCCCAGATCGGTTGGATTCTCGTCCTGTTCGGCAATTTCACGCTCATTGCGTTCCTGCTGGCCCTGCTTCCGGGGGCATTCCCCAAATGGCTGGTCTGGAATTACGGCGTGGGCTTGGCCCTGCTGGCTCTGGGGGAAATCGACATCCGCGAAGTTTCGACGGTACTCTCCTGCCCGCTGGAAGTGATGAACAGTTTTTCGGATATCCTTTCCTACATCCGTCTGTTCGCCGTCTGCCTGGCGGGGCTTTTGCTGGCCAAGGTTTTCAACGAAATCTCTTTCGGCATGATGACTTCCGTGGCCGGATGCATCATGGGCTCCATTCTGCTGCTGATCGGGCACCTGATGAATATTGCGCTCGGGGCGCTGGCGATTCTGGTGCACGGCGTCCGGCTCAATACGCTTGAGTTTTCATCGCACAGCCAGGTCCGGTGGGGCGGCTCCGTTTTTGCGCCGTTCCGTCGGAAAACAACATCCAAAACACCTTAAACCCTATATCAACATAATCACTCAAGGAGAAAACAACATGAACAGCATCTTTAATGATCCACAACTGGCTTACCATCTTTCCAAGTTTGGCGCCTATCTGGCCGTCGGCCTGGCCGCTTTCGGTTCCATGATCGGCTGCTGCCACGCCGGAGCGGCGGCTCTAGGCTGTTGGAAACGGGCTTATCAGGAGAACAAACCGGCCGCCTTCGTGCTGTCGATTTTCGCCGGGGCGCCGCTCTCGCAGACGATTTACGCGATGATCCTGCTGATGATGCTCACAGGCAAATCGACCCCGGAAGACCCGGTGCTGATTTCCCACTTCCTGATGGGGCTTTTCGGCGGCATCCTGCTGCTGGCGGCGGCCATTTACCAGGGCAAGATCGGCGCGGTGGCGTGCGACATGTACAGCAGCACCAACAAGGGTTTCGGTAACGCGATCACGGTCGTCGGCATCGTTGAAACCGTTGGACTGTTCGCGATCATTTTCGCAGCCATGGCGATTTAACATCATGACTGCTCCTGTTCGGGAAATCAATGTTGTCGTCACGAACCAGGCCGGCGTTCACGCGAGGCCGGCCTCCGCCATCATCATGACGGTGGCGGCCTCCGATTCCACCGTGAAAATCACGAACTCTGACACGGGAAGAGAGTCTGACGGCGAAAGCACCATGGGGCTGCTTTCGCTCCTGGCGACGATGGGAACCCGCCTGCGGATCAGAGCGACAGGCGAAGATGCGGATGAAGTACTTGCCGCGTTGACGGCATTGTTCGAGTCCGGTTTTGGAGAAGATTGAGTTTACCGCCCGTCTTCTCCTGTCATGCAATATAACGCGTATCAATACGGGAGATGAAATATGAAGCTATCCAAAATCATTGCCGAGAAAATGGCAAACGGCGGCGTGCTGTCCATCGACTACCGCGCCACCTTGCGCGAAACCGCAAAGCTGATGCAGGAAAAGCATCGCGCCGCGCTTATGGTAACGGACAAGGACAATTTTGACCCTCTGAAATACAAAGGGGTTTTTACGGTTCTGCATTTCGTGGACGCCTTGGCCAGCGGGGCCAATCCCGATCTGGACAAGGTCGAAGACCACATGACGACACGGATGATCGTCGCCACGGACAGTGACGATTGCGACTATGCCGCAAACGTGATGATCCGGCACAAGCTCAGTCACCTGCCGGTGATCCAGAACAAAAAAATCGTCGCGCTGATCTCCATGGCCGACATCCTTGAGATTGAAAATATCGAAAAAGATATCAAACTGCATTGGCTGAGCGATTTCACCGGGTCCGCCGGGGGCGACCGGAATCAGGTATTCTGATTCTTACGCCAGAGTTTGAGCGGATAAACGAAAGCCGCGCATCACACCTTATTTCAGGTTGGGATGCGCGGCTGATTTTTATACCGGCCGGTATTATTTCCGGTAGCGTGAAGTTGCGACCAGTTTCATCAGTTCGGTTTCGAATTCCGCGGCGTCGAGCGGAATCGTCACTTCCTTCTTCAGCAGCGACGAAAGCAGCATGGCGTTGCCCAATTCAAGCTCGTTCATGGCTTCGGCGCCGGTTACCAGCGGCTCTTTGTCGTGCAGAATGGCGTCGGCGAATACCGTCAGCACTTCGGTCGCGGAAATGTCGTTGGACGGCACGGGGATCTTGACATCCCAGGAGGAGAGCACCGGGAAGTTCTCATTGGACTCGCGGATGATATCGCTGACATTCTGTTCGGAGCGCTTGAACGTCAATTGACCGTCTTCCAGGACCAGTTTGCCGCGGTCGCAGGTGACTTCAAGGCGGTTGGTGCCGGGGAATTCCGCGGTGGAGGTCAGGAAGACCGCCGTCCGTCCGTCCGCGAATTCCATATAAGCGGTGACTTCGTCTTCGACTTCGATGTCATGGTATTTGCCGAAATGACAGAACGCGTTCACCTTGCTCGGCATGCCGAAAAACCATTGGAACAGGTCAAGCTGGTGCGGGCACTGGTTGAGCAGTACGCCGCCGCCTTCGCCGCGCCACGAGGCGCGCCAGTCGCCGCTGTCGTAATATTTCTGGGTCCGCAGCCAGGTGGTGATGATCCAGTTGATGCGGATGATCCGGCCGAGTTCACCGGATTCGAGCAGGGCCTTGAATTTACGGTTGGCCGGGCTGGTGCGGAGCTGGAACATGACGCCGAACTTCTTGCCGCTGCTTTGCCAGGCGTCGATCATGCGCTGAGCGTCCGCTTTGTGAACCGCCACGGGTTTGTCGCTGATGACATGGAGCCCCGCCGCAAACGCATCGATCGCGACCGCCGTATGGGCGTAATGCGGCGTGACGATCAGCACCGCGTCGATCAACCCGGATTTAAAAAGGGAATGGTGGTCGTAGAAGGCCGGGACGCCGTAGACGGCGGCGACTTCGTCCGCCACTTCTTTGCGGATGTCGCAAATGGCGGTGATTTCAAGGTTGTTGGCTGCTTTGGCGGACATGGCATGGTTCTTGCCCATGCCGCCCACGCCGACTATGCCGAGTCTGACTTTTTTCATAATTACCTGCTTATCAATAGTTGGGGTTTTATTTTCAAACGCATTGGCGCGTTGCTTCTGTTATTCAGCCATTCAATGATTTTATCATTTTGTTCATCAAGGTTCTGGCGGATCATGGCGATGCCCGGCTGGCGGGTCAGCCCGAGGTCGGTATCGAACGTCAGCAAATGGAAATTCCGTCCGTTCTCCAGCCCCCGGCGCGACGCCGCCCGCAGCAGCGCCGTGCTCCAGATCACGTAATCCAGATAAATGCCGCGACAGGGGACGGGACCGGAAAAAAGAATTTCGGCCACTTCCTCCATATGCGCCGCGGTTTCCGGTTCATGCTCCCAGTCGGTGAACAGCCATTCGGGCGGAATCGTGAGCGAATGCCGGATCGCCAGCTCGAAAAACTGCAATTGCCTCTCGGCTACATACGGATACCGGGTCGAGGTGCGGGTGGACAGAAAAGCGATTTTCTGCCCGGCGCGCCCGGTCAGCCAGTCCAGCCCTGCCGCAATGCCGTGGCGGCTGTCGGTGGCGATGTAATCGTAATTGCCGAATGTCCGGTGGAGGAGGAGCTGGCGGACTCCGGCTTTGTCCAGGAAGTTCATGGCCATCAGGTGCTGATAGTCCGGGCGGTCCCAGATGACGGCATTGCCGCGACGGGCCATTTTGTTCAGGTTCATATTCAGGTCGGCCATGCTGCAGATCATGCAGTCGGCGTGGCGTTGGATGCAGGACGCGGTCGAACCGGGGTCCAGAAAGAACGCCCCGGCCTGTAAACGGTCGAAGTTGCCGACGATATAGACCGTGTGGATCGAGTTCAGGGATTCTCTGTGGGTGTCGGCCACGTAGGTTCCGGCTCCCTGACGCGAATACAGGAAACCGTCTTCGATCAATTCGCTGATGGCCTGGTCGATGCTGCCGCGGGAACAACCGTAGCGTTTCATGAACTGATGGCGCGACAATAATTTGTCGCCCGCCTTCAGCACTCCGGACTGGATATCATCCAGAATCCGGTCTTTCAGGGCCGCAATTTTACCGACTCCGCGCATCTTCTTTTCCTTTTACAGAATTTTGATTATCTGTAATATAGCATGAAATCGGAAAAAGACAGCATGGAAAGCGCGTAAAGTTGCACACTTGCTTTTTGTTATTGCTTGTAAAGTTGCCTGATTGCTCAGTATCAGGCGGTGAATCAAGCCCGCTCCCGAACCCGTCCGTCGTCGTTTCTCTCTCCCGGAAATATACCTTTGTCCGCTTTCAATCAGCTTTCTCCTCAGCCGCGGCTCCCACGCATGCTTCTGATGCAATTACGTTCTTGCATAAATTCCTCTGCGACGACGAACGGGTTCGGGGTCGGGCCCCGTTGTTTCATATCATTTCAACTCTGCGGCCTCCAACAGTAATGTCTGTTTCGGGTGCAATTCCACTACCGACATGACCTTGCGGTATGCCGGAGCGGTAAGCCGGTTCCTCGGCAGCTCTTTCAGCGCCAGCAGCGTCAGCAGGAGGTTGCTCAATTCCTCATTCTGATTGCCATCAAAATAATGTGCGAGAAGCCGGTTGATCTGCTCCTGCAGTTGCGCCTGGGTCAGTCCGAGGTAATCGGCCAGCAGGTCCCAGGCGGCGAACGTTCCGTCGGCCTGATGGGTTTCCAGCAGTTTCATAATGAAATTTCCACCATAAAGCGCGGCGGTTTCGTGGACCGCGGCCATCAACTCCTGATGATTGCCGTAGCTGCGGCGGTGCTCGGAGCCCAGGACCAACGGCACCATTCGGAACGCCGGATAATAGGCCGCAAGCTCGGACTCGGGCTTGTGATGAACGGTCAAAAGGGGATTTGCCTGCGACAACAGGCCGAAGCGTACGGCGAGGGCGGAAGCGGTTTCCCGGGATTTCTGGTCGCAGTCTTCCAGGGCATTGATTTCAGATGCGGCCCGCAGGAAGGCAAAGGAATCGCCGTTCTGGCGGCGAACCGGTGTCTTGATGGTAAATTTCCGGTTTCTCAATTTTCCTTCCAGGATAACCTGCGGGTTTTCCTTCAGATTATGCAGTTTGAAGAACAATGAATAGACGTCGCCCTCGAAAATGGCCGGAATGAAAGACGGCGCTTCGATTTCGGCGTCTATCGCGCTCAGGCTGAGATTTTTGATCGGAATCTGAATGATGCGGCTGAGCTGGCGCAGAATCATTTCCGCCACCGAGCTTTCTTCGGTCAGGACCTCGCAGAACCCGCCGCTGAATTCACTGAGCAGGGGCAACGATGATTGTCCGGAACTGCTGCCGATCATCAGGGAAAAAATCGGGGAATGATTCTTGCGCCCGCGGATGTAATGAAGCAGTTCATGCGTATTGTAAACTTCGCCGTCGGAGATCAGGATGATGTTCCGGCGGGATTTCAGCCGGTGAGGCAGTTTGTCGACAATCTTAAGCGTCTGCAATAATTCGGTGCCTTCGAGGTTCGGGTGCGTATGGGACAGCATTTCGAGTGCGGCATTCAGATTTTTGCGGTTGTAGGGCAGGGAGGCCGGCGCCAGCAGGCGGCAGTCGCCGCCGAAAGTGACCACGTTGAAATAGTCGCCGGGAGCGAGGGCGCGCAGGGCGAGCTCCAGCGCCTCGAGCGCTTGCGCAAAACGGCGGGAAGTCATGGAGGCCGAACAATCGAGCATCAAAATGATTTCCGGGTTTTTCTCGGGGCAGGGCGGCGCGTCGAAATTGGCGGCGAAAATCAGGCGGGCGGCCGTGGTTTGAGTCGCCGGATGGTTCATGGCATGGCATTGCGTTTCGATCTGCTTTTTCATGCGAAGCTCCAGAACCAGGTCGCGTTCGGGGATGCTGCAGGGGAAACCAAGGGATATCCGGGTGGCGCCGTTCAACTCTTTGGCGATGATTTTATGAGTGGGCGAATGGATTTTGAAGACATCGCTCATGTTGATGTCCAGGTTCAATTGAAAGGAATAATGAACCGATTCGTTCCACAAGGGGGACGGAACCGGATTGTCCGTCCAGTTGTAGGTCTGCGGCACGTAACGGGGAGCGAGGGCGAACGGCAGGCGCAGTATGGCGAGGTTGTCGTTCAATTCAAGCGGCATCAGCATGGATATGGAGACTTTTACCTGTGTATGGGCAGGGACGTTGCCGAGGGCCAGTTCAAGAAGGTTCTTTTCTTTCAGTTCCAGACGGCAGGCCGCTTCACCGGCTTCGAGGAGCCGGTCATAGTCGTTGTCCCGGTCGAAAACAGCCGTGACGCAACCGTGTGAATCGTCGGCGGTGAGGCGGACGGCCGCCGCGCGGTTCGGCAGGGGGAAACAGTAGAGAATTTCCACATTTTTGTCTTCGCGGTTGCTGAATTCGAGGTCGAAAGTCAGTTCCGCCAGGAAGTTGGCGACAGTGCCGGAAATGGTTACTTTTTCCAGGGCGACAGGATATTTTTTAGGGGTCAGATAGGAAACATCATTGTTCTTCGTCATTTTCCTGCTCTCCTCTGATAACTTCAATGATGAAATTCCGAATGGAATTGAGTTGTTGATTATTCAATAGATGCTGCGGAACGTTCAATTCGAGTCCGTGCGGCAGGTTTACCCGTTCGAACCGTTGACGCTGCTGCCGCGGTTCCGCCACCGGCAGGGCCAGTTCCCGGTCCGGGGTTACGTCAATCAGATTCTTGATCTGGATCAACGGGGTCCCCTGCTGAGACAGTTCATGAATCAATTTGAGGCGGGTAAGATGCTCCTCCGTATAATAGGAACCGCGCCGGTTTCCCAGCGGCGGGGGCAAAAGGCCCCGTTGGACATAATACCGGATGGTGCGTCGGCTGATTCCGGTTTCCTGTACGAGGTATTCGATGTTATACATGGGGCATGTTCTCTTTATTTGACATTTATATGACAATAATATGACACCGTAATGGCGAAATGTCAATATGCATTGTCAAAAAAATGACTTTTTTTCAGGTTTGCCGATTTTCGGTCGCAGCGGAAATGAATTTTGACGGATTTTGTTTTCGCGGTATTGCCTTCTCAGAAGCATGGTTGTATATTTGATTTAACGTCAAATCAAAATATGGTGTTTAAAAGTGTTGTGATGGCTGTAACCATCAAAACAATTGCGGAAAAAGTGAATTTGTCCAATCAGGCGGTGTCCGCCGTATTGAATGACAAGACCAATTGCCGGGTTTCGCCGAAGAATCGCGAATTGATCCTGCAAGTGGCCCGTGAACTCGGCTATACGTCCAGCATCAGCGCGCAGGTCATGCGCGGCAAAGCCACCAAGACCGTGGCGATCCTGTGCAGTTCTCCGTATATTCAGATCGACGAACACCTGACCCGGATCACCCTTGAACTCATGAACCGTTTCAATACCGCCGGATACGGCTGCCTCTACGCGCTGGCCGCGCTGGATGCCGCGGATAATATGAAAATGGTGCGGGAGCCGATCTCCCGCGGCGCCACGGCGTTTGTGTTTCTGGGCGAGCCGGTCGGGCGCGGAAAACTGGAGTCTCTGATCTGGAAATTCGGGCACACCGTTATTTCCTGCGGGGCAAACGGAAGCATGCGTTATGTCGAATCTTGCGCTGGAAGAATCCTTTGCCGGTGTCGCGAAGAAGAAAAGCTCTGGCCGAATCGGTTACGGCGATCTGGTTTACCTCAATCAATCATTCTTCTTATTTTGATTGGTATATTTCTTCTGCATATTTACTACATTCCACAGATATTATTGATCATTCATACATTTGTTGTTCCGATGCTTTTCAGTTCAGGCAAGGCATGGGGAGCTCTCTGACAAAATCCAATTGGATTACCGTTGTCGCCAGTGGAGGGAGTTTCGCGTGGAATATGGTGTTGCCCCCTTCCCGACTTCCTTCCATTCGGTACGGATTAAAAATATCGGTCACATTGATGATGTCCGCTTTCCGGCGTTTCAGGCAAAAAGAAATCTGTTCATACACGGATGAATCGTTCCGGATCAATAACGTGGCGGAGCCGTCTTTTAACTGGAAGTACGAATAGGGAATACGGATATTCCCGCATGGAACGATTTCGAGCATTTCATTTTTGATCCAGGCTGCGGCGGAAACAAAAAATTCCGATGGCGGCAGGAGGCAGGGCAGCTCAAGCAGCCATGATTCGGGGTCCGGCGGCAGCTCCCGGCGGTCAGGAGGGGTTTCCTGTAAAATTTCCGTCGCGGCACCATGTTGCCATGTCCCGGTGAAATGATTCTTTTCCGAACGGCCTATCCTGTAAACCGTTCCCTTCAGTCGGTTCAGTTCTTTCCCTGGAAAATTTCCCGGATTCAAGACCAGCAAAGGCGTTCCTGCTTGTTCCGCGTTCTCTATTCCGACGACACTGTTGACCGGCAGGCCCGCGGCCAGGAGGGCGCAGAGAAGCAGGAATGACGGGGCATATTTTTCATGGCCGTATCCGGCGAGTTCCGTTTCGAACGCAGCATCGGACCAGACGAGCGTAATACCGCTTCCCTCCTCAGGAGTGCCTTGGAACGCGGAAGCCCAATACCCGTCCAGCATATGCCATTCTTCCTGGCGGATTCCATCCGCCAGGCATACCGTAAGCCCGGAGGCGCAGCGCGTGAACGAAGACGAACCCCGGTAAAAGAGTTCCGCCATACCGTAAATATCCGATATCATCCCGGGGGTGGCGTGGCGCAGGACATTATATCCCTCGTTTCCGTCTTTGATATGGTTGATGAAGAAGAATTCCGCTTCCGGATTGCGGGCCTTGAGCATCAGGAGCGCGGCCCGGTATTGGTCAAGTGTATGGACCTTCGAACGGTTCCAGCCTTCCATTTCCACGACCGCGGCCGGAGCCTCGACCAGAAAACGGGTAACTCCCAGTTCAAACAGGCCGCGGTAATCAACTCCATAGCGGTAATACGCCTCGAACGGGTCGCGAGCCCATGCCGTGTTGAAAATCAATTGACGGTTTAATTGTCGCAGGACTGCCAGCGCTTTTCTCCAGAACTGAAGATGCCGCAGCGAGAGAAACTTCGTCCATTCCGCCTGATGGCGGGAAAGAATCCAGTTTGCCCGTTCCGGGACAGGAAGCGCCGGAACGGAAATATTCATAGCCGCGGAAAACTGGCCGGCCATGTCGTCGGAAAAATCGGCGGTCCAGACCGGATAACGCGGATGGGCATAGCCGTCGCCCGCATGAAAGCCGTCGAAGCCGTAATCGGTGAGTACTTCTTCCAGCTTCATCACAAAAAAATCTTCATACAATGAACCGTCGGCGAGCCTTTTCAGCGGACAAAGATAGTCCGAAGCGGTGTTCATGGCCGATACATAAATCAGTTCGGGATGGCGGTCGAGCCAGCGTTCCGGCTTCGGCAGTTGTTTCCGGCAATACCAGTTTTCCGGCATCACATGGTCGAAAACGCAGAAATAAACCTGGATATCTTTCGCCTGGAGCATGGCAATCAACCCTTTAAGCTGAAATTTCGTCCAGGTTTGACGCTTGCGCTCCTCATTTTCGGGGCGCGCGCCATAGGAACTCATTTCGTCCGTCAAAACGGCATCGGAACCGTCTGTTTTATGAGAAAGTACGAATTCCGATGTCCATAGAAATAACGAAACGATGTCGGGAATGAAGCCGGTTTTGTTCAAGAACGCATTGACCCCGAAATCCGGCTTCGTATTGTCGAAGCCGATGAGCTCGATCCAGAGAATTCTTGTGAACCTGTCCGGGACTTTCATTATTCAATGTCCGATCTGTCGAAGATTGCAAGTTCGTCGAAACGGCCGAATGAAGACCATTCGCCGCCAAGGGAAATACTATTTAATTGAGAAATGTCATAGAGGTTTTTCAATTCGAATTCAGATTTATCATCAATCCAGATTTGGAGCCCTTTATTTCCGATCGAGACCTTGAGTTTATACCATTTCCCCTCCGCCCAGCGGTCTGTTTGGCCGAGGCTGACGTTTTGCCAGCGGATGCGGTCCTGCTCCTGTACCCCGACGGCAATTGAAAGACGCCCCTTGGTCCCCGTTTCAAACTTCAGGCGCAGGAGTTGATGGTCATTGAAATTCAACACCAGAAGCGAGTAGTTGATTTTTATGCCGTCCACAATATTCCGGTGCGGGCAGAAATGGAATTCGGCCGTCGCATTCCCCGAAGATAATCGGGTGTTGACATCGCGGGTCCAAACCGCCTGATAATCTTTGAAGTAGAGACAGTGATTTTTCCATCCGTTCTGAGAAAACGAAAAGGAATGTTTTGCCGTGGCCGGGCGCCCCCCGGTTGTTCCGTCAAAAGATTCATAGAGGACGAGGTTTTCCCGGCTGGTTTCTTTCTTCTCCGGTTCCGGTTGTTTCGCCGGGGCAAAATCCGCGGGGAAAGAAACTCCGTCAAGCGCGCTCAGCTCCAGGAGAACTGCTTTGGCGCCCGGGGAAAGAACCAGATCAAGCGAAGAGCCGTTTGCGAGCGTTCCATAGGATTTTCCGGAAATAAGATCTTTGGCGCTGAAACGTCCGGGGAGCTGGAATCCGGCTTGGAAACGGATCGGATACGGGGAGTATTCGGCCAGGTAAACAAGCGCCTTGGAACCTTTCACCGTAACCCGCGGTTTGAAAAATGCCGGCAGTTTCAGTTCGGTGTTTTCGATATCGGAAAGCCAGACCGCGTCATCCGCCGGCGTCCCGTCGAAAATGATGTCTTCATTCGCCGCAATCAGATCGATTGCGCGGCTCATCTGCGCGAGCGGCAGGGCATCCGCCCCGGCAAAGCCGGGGAAAATATAACAGCCCGGCAGTTGCGCGAGAGCCGTTTCCAGCAATAAGTGAAACGTCGAATCGGGCGGTTGAATCGGATTGGAATCCCCCCATAGCCCGGTGCTCAGCGTCGGAAAAATTTTCGCCTTGCCCCCGGAAGCGGCCGCGATTTGTTTGAAAAGCTCAATCGCAGTGCGGTATTCCGGCATGGTTTTATAGACATTGTTATACAGCATCGGCATGTTGAAATCCAGAAAACGGCAAAATTCACGCTGGTCGCACAGATTGGCCGCCATCATGCCTTCTTCGGAGGCGCCGGGGATTGTGCACAGGCCGATTTTGAGTTCAGGATTGAGCTGGTTGACTTTGCGGGCAATCGTTTTCAGGAAATCGGCAAACTGAATGCACTTGAATTCCACCCACCGTTTTTCCTGTTCGGGGTATTTGCCGGGATTTCCGGCAATCGCCTTGGGGGGAATCCAGGGAACCGCCGGGTATTTTTCAGCCATGAACCGCTGAAACTTTTCCTCCGCAGAGGGGGTGAAGCCCGCCATCGGTCCCGAAAAATAGGGTTCGTAATCCGAAATGACCAGGTCGACGCCGTCGGCCCCGCCCCATTTCTGAAAATTCATGGCGAGCGAATCCATCCAGTCCCCCCTTGCGGAAAAATCAAGAAGCGGCATCCGGTTCCCGGATATATCCATCGTCTGAAGCTCCGGGCGGTTCTCCACCATCGGGTTGAAGTAGGCGGAACCGCTCATGAAGGCCGTCAGGAAAGACTGTTTTTTCAGGGAAGCAAGCATTTCCCGGATACTTCCCGGGGGCAGCGGGGCCCCGTAAATGGAGGGATACAGGCAGATGCCATTTACCCCCATATGTTTCAGGATTCCGGTGAGTTGCGGGTACGTTTTAAGCAGCATGTAGTCCGCGCCGAAAATCGTGGTGAATTTTTTCGGGATCTTTGCTTTCGGGATTCGGATATTTTTCAAGGGCAGCGTCTTTTCAGCAAGCTTTTTCCCATCATGAAACACCCGCCAGACCAGCAGGCCGGCATCGCCTTCGGCACGGCTTTGGAGAAAAACGCGCATGGCGGAGATATCCCACCGGGCGGTGGGCCTCACGTGGACCCGGAAACGGTAAATGTTTTTCCCCTCTTTTTCCGTATGGGACAGCAGTTCCATACGGTTATTGACAATGTCCATGAAGCCGCCGCAGTATGCGGTCATGGCGACATTCGGGGGGAGCTCCATTTCCACAATTCCTTCGGCGGAATCTTTTTTCAGGACCTTCAGGGGAATCGGCAGCGGAATGTCCGGAGAGATGAAGGCTTCCGGCAGGCAATACGCGACATCAAACTGCGGCAGTTCCTTTGCTTCGGCTTCGGTGAACTTTTCGGCAAAACTCAAGGGGCTTGCCTCTGAATGCCGCAAGTCCCCGGGGATTTGCGGCTTGAATTGTTCTTTAAGGCTGAAAGCGCGTTCCTGCCAGTTGTCCGAAGGCAGAATGTAGTACGTCAATGATGTCCGGGGAATGGAGGCGGTCCGTTCATAAAGCATTTCAACCGATGAAACATTTTTTGAAAGGTAATCGTAAAACACCGCCGGTGGTGTTTCCGAGAGGAACAGCAGGCCGGTATTTTCCGGTTCCCAGAAAACGCCGGTCCAGTTCCCGGAAGCGGCCGTTGATATCTGGCGGGTCACCGGAGAATCGGTCCGGGTCATGGAAAATCCATCCGCGTGAGGGATCAGAAAAGTATCTGATTCCGCCGGTTTCCAGGAGTGATGCACCCACGGAACAATGGCAAGGTCACCCGCCAGCGGCTGTAAGTTGCGGAAAGTCAGATCGACCCGGATGTAATCCCCGGAGGCGGGAATCGAAATTGTTTTTTCAAGTTCGATCCGGTCGAACGGAGGCTTTGCCCCGTGGATTTTCATCGTTACAGTATCAGGTGTTTTCTTGATCACTTCCGCCCGGGAAATAATAAAATCATGGTTATCCCCGAACAGCCGCTCTTTGGCCAGGCCGAAAGAAGCTTCCGGAATCTCCGCCGGAGCCAGGCGGATCCGGACTTTTCCCGCTGAGAGTTCCGTGATTTTCCCTCCGAACCTCGGTTCCACCACGGCGGAAACCCGTCCGTTGGAAATGGGGACCTGTCCATAAAGACTGAGCATGGAAATTCCGAAAAAAAACAAGATTCTTCTGAACATATTTCAACTCCTTGGTTTGATATCAGAGAGAGACGGCATTTGAGCAAGGTATTTACGGATGATTTCCTGATTGAATCCGTTTGCGCGAATTATATCCCGGAAAAAAAAAGCACTTCGTTTGGGAATCCGCCGGAAGGTCTTGAAATCAACACCGACCAACCCGAAACGGGGTTTGAAGGAGATCCATTCGTAATTGTCCAGCAGGCTCCAATATAAGTAACCGCGGAGATCCACGCCGCGCCGGATCGCATCATTCAATGCGGAAAGATAAAGGATCATGTAAACAATCCTGAAATCATCATCCTCGCACGCGCAGCCGTTTTCCGTAATGAACACCGGACGGTCGGCGAAACGTTCGAGCATGGCGGTCGTCCCCTCCGGATACATTTCTTCCAGATAGAAATCCATATCGATCATTTTGAGCTTTTTATGCGGGAAGCGCTCTGCGCTCAAGTCGGCTTTTCTGGAATTGACCAGGTGGCGGGTATAAATGTTGAGCGCCCAGAAATCCATGGCGCCTTTTGCTTCGGGGCATTCTTCCGCATCGATTTCAGGGCCGATCAGTTCTCCGTGACGGATTGCATGCAGCAGGGTTTCATGCTGGCGGAAATCGTTGAGAGCGGCCGTCAGGTTGTCCAGTCGGTCATAAAACCGGTTTGGGTAATGCTGAAGCGCCATGTGGGCGGAGCTCACGGGGGCGTCCGAATACCGCTTGATGATATGATAGGCAAGTGAATGCGCCCGGATGCTGTTGAAGGTAAAGACCATCGAGCCCCGCATATAACTGAAGAACTCGTTCAGGACGTTCCAGTAATCCACATACGGAGTGATTTTCGGGACAACATACTCCACATATTTCGTGAAATAAGCGATATTTTCCCGTTTTCTGAAATCACCTTTGTCGACAAACCATGCCGGCATGGAAATATGGCACAGCGTCACCATTGTCTTGAGGCCATTCTTTTTCAATTCCTGAAGTTCATCAAGATAATGTTCCAGCGCCTTGTCATCCCAGCGGTCCGGCGCAGGCTGAATCCTGCACCATTCCAGGGAAAAACGATAACATTGATGGCCGAGCTCCTTGAGCAGGGCGGCATCCTCGCGATATAATTCATAGTGATTGCATGCCTTGCCCGAACGGTTTTCCTCTGTGTAACCCTGTTCAATGCGCCATCGGTGCGACAGAAAATTATCGCCTTCGATTTGGTGCCCGGCCGTGCCCGATCCCCAGAGGAAACCGTCCGGAAAAATCACATCGGGGAGACTGAAAATATCATACATTATACGCAATCCTTCTGTTCACTTACGGATGAAATAGTTGTAAATCAGGGAATCTTTCAGGTTTTCCACCCCGATGGCGGCCACATGTCCCTCAAGGAATAAAAGATCGGCCCGCCTGGCATGCTGCATGAAAATCACCTGATCCGTACTCATGCCGTTATAGAAAACGGAGGAAGCCGTCAACGTCGGAACATGTCCGGAGTCACCCATGTAGTTAAACCGGGAAGGAGTTTTGACCTTGCCGAAATGGTTGAAGTTATTGTTCAAATACCAGGTGCCGTCGCTGTTGTCATCCTTGTCGGTGCGGATTCCATAGGTTGCCGTCGCCCAGACGAAGTTTCCGTCGGTCTCGTATTTTTCATACCATTCCGTACACAAAAAACGCTTGGTAACATACCAGGTGCTGTTAAAGTATTTTTTCTCATTGGAAGCGGCATAACCATTGTTGATAAAAAAAAGACTCCATGCGATTCCGTCCGGACTTCTTCCGGGGCGCCATCCGTTGTAGTCGTTTTCATACTGGGTAGTCATCAGTCCGAGCTGCTTGAGGTTGCTCATGCAGAGGGTTGCCCTTGCTCTGCCTCGCGCTTTGTTCAGGGCGGGAAGAAGCAATGCGGCAAGGATCACGATGATCGCGATGACAACAAGAAGCTCAATAATTGTAAAAAACGTTCTTTCATTTTTAGTGGTTCTTAATCTTCCAGGTTTCATTTCCGGCTCCTTTATTTTGTTTCCAGGTTTCATTTCTGTTGCCTTGACAACAACTGTCATCCGGGGTATTTGCAGGAAGAACGTGTATGTCCGGCTGCCCGGAATTCCAATGCTTTATCAACCATGCGGATAATATCATAAGACGGATTGAATCCAAGAATTGAACGGGATTTGCTCAAATCATGCTGAAAGTCATGATATATAGGGTTGGTGAAGTTCAAAACGGGAATATCAAGTTTTTGTGAAATATATTCCGCCAGGACTTTATACGAAAATGCCGAGGGCGCGGCAACCGTAAATGCGTGTCCCGCTGCAGCCGGATTCCCCAATGCGCAGAAAATACTGGTGATACAGTCTTCCAATGCAACGATGTGTCGGATACAAGGTGTTCCGTCCGGATGGACCATACATGCGGCGGCATCCAGGTCTTGTTCAAAGAAATATTTCTGTTCCTGAGTTTCGGCAAGCTCTTTCCAGACCGGAATTCCAAAGTCCGGCTTCCTCAATGTTCCGTGCGCAAGAATATCGTCTTCATCATGTACCCAACTGAAGCGCAGAACCGTAACCGGCAATCCGTATTGGCAGCGGTACTGCTCGCACATGGTTTCCTCCAGGACCTTTGAAAACGGATAGTACCCCGGATAGGCCCGATGGGGGAAATTTTCATCCATGGTGTAAGGACGCGGATTATAATAAATTCCCGCCCGCGCGTCCGAGCCGGCCTGAATGAATTGCCTGACCTGTTTCCCCGAAGTATAAACGGCATCGAGAAGGTCGAAAGTTCCCTGAATGTTGGCTTTCATGAAACGCTCTTTGTTTTCCTTCGTATTGGCCAGGTGAATGACACAGTCCATATCCTTGATCAACTCCAAAGCAAGCCCCGGCGTTCCCAATTCTCCCCTGGCAAGTTCCACGTTTTCGACAGGATACGGCAACTCGTCCGTTTCGAATTCCAGGACACGAAGCCGGTATCCTTCGTGCAGAAGCCGCGGAATCAAATGCCGCCCGATTTTACCGGAGCCGCCCGTCACAAGGATGTTTTTGATTTTGTCCATATTTGTTTCCTTGTTATGTTATGAAAGTTGCCTCTTCTGCACTTTGTGAAAAAGTAAGCTCAAATGGTTGCTTTAAAAGTTA
>ENA-UOOH01000299-UOOH01000299.1-fermentation-metagenome-genome-assembly--contig:-NODE-299-length-59926-cov-104.399676_pt1 | contig 59926 bp, 52 predicted proteins | sample MGYA00245778_ERZ724025 | MGnify/ENA primary metagenome ERZ724025 (study PRJEB28704, sample SAMN03018313) | fermentation metagenome | biome: anthropogenic terrestrial biome; feature: soil... | reverse complement strand
GATACCAAAAACGTAAAGAGCGACGAGAGGCGGCGGAACGCAATCAGGTTGAAGGAAAGTTTGGTCAGGGCAAGCGTGGATATGGTTTAAATGATATCCGTGCCAGATTGGCCACGACGTCAAACAGTTGGATAGGGGCTATCATTTTTGTGATGAACCTGATCAGGTACATGAGGGATATTCCCCTTCCTTATTTTGTCTCGTTTCTATCGAAACTGATGAAAGTGAGAAATATAAACATTTATCCACTCGGGCCACAAATGAAACTGTGTGCCTGATTGGGATTTAATAAGCAGACCCTATTTAGAATTTTGTACTATTCTAAAGAAACTTCATGCGTCAAGCTTTAATAAATGAACGAGCAAAACAGTATGCCCTATAGTATCCATATTTTATTGCGGACTAAACACAACACTTCCATTTGCTCCACTACCTAATGGTCCCGAGGTAAAAGTCCATTGTGTATTACTTCCATTGGGATTATTCGCATACCAATAGTTTATAAAGTTAATTGAACCTGAGCCCGACCATGATATACGATTACTCCCACTCGACATTTTACCAGTTGAAGAAGCAAAATTAATATAATAAGTTCCCCAACCGGGGGTAACCCCTAAATCGGTGCGAACTTGCGCTGTTGAAGTAAAAGTTCTACTATTCCCATTATTTGGTTGTAGGGACATCCATATTTGTTCCCGTGTTGAACGCAAAGTAAATTCTTCCTCACTCGAAATCTCATATTTAAGAGATGGATCTGATTTCTTGACCATAACACCTTGTGTTTCTGTACTCATAATTACCTGAACGCAGTTAGGGTCATTTATGTCTTTCAATACCTTCTGATTTATTTCTAATAAATAAGTTTCTATTCTACCAATATGATCAGGTCGAATCATTAGTGAATCAATTATTTTTTGATCTACTATTAACTCATACTGATCATGCTCATTCACAACAACATACTTCTTTAGTAGTGAGTACGTTTTTTCAAAACTCCTGTTTGGATAAGGATTATCATCATATATGAAAGCACATGATGATATGAGTACTAACAATGTACTCAAAAACAATAATTTAATAGTCTTCATTGTTTTTCTAATTTTTAATATTAAACATATTATAAATACTATAGGGCATAATGTCAACGATTTTGTGAGCAATATAAAATAGAACACCCAAATATACAATAAATATTGTATATAAATAATATTTTTGCATTAGTTATAAAAATATAAACATATAGATTGACACTTTACTTTTACGCCTAATTGATTCACCCACTGTTTGATTGACACCAAAACATTCTCTGGATCTTCCCTAAGTTTTCTTATTTTGAAACCGTTTTTTGCAAAGACCCTGGCAACTCAATGGGTTATTTGGTATCTTCCGCTGTTTGGATATCGGAATGCCGGAGGAATATCCTTCCCTATCGAGACATCAAGATAATTAAAGTTTCAGTTGTGTATATCAACAAATGTATGTACATTTGTATGTACTAATAATAATTGATATGAAAGTAATCACAACAAGAGAAATAGTCAGGGAGACAAAGACATACTTTGAACTGGCAGAGAAAGAAAGGGTTGCAGTTAAACGAGGTAAGAAATACGTCAATCTTATCGTAACAGATAACCCAGATGATAAATTTGTCAATGAGGACTGGATTAACGAGTTTATGAACATCCCCGAAGAGTATAGGGTGAATCCGTTTGATATAAGCCCGTCAGGTGATTTATTTTTTGCGGACAGGAGAAACATCGATCACATTGATAAAGCCCGTACAGGTCGAACAAAACGGCTTTCTGATGAAGAAAGAAAGGAACTGTTTAGTTTATGAGAGAAGAAAGCGTAGAGTACATCCTGGAATATACCGAACAATTCATAGAAGATGTGGAAACACATAAAAAAACGGGCCAGAAATCTATCCTTTCAAAAATCAACTCCCTTATAGACGAAATACAACATCATCCAACTACAGGCACTGGTAAACCTGAAGCTTTAAGAGGGGATCGAAAGGGACAATGGTCGAGACGGATCACAGGGGAACACCGGCTAATCTATGAAATTCACGAAGATATTATTACTGTTGTGATGATAAGCGCTGCCGGCCATTATGGTGATAAATGATATATACTATTTCTTACACACTAAGCCCTCATGAAAGAGAAAATAATAGACATTGTTGCCACAATAAATCCCTCACTGGCAGCTTTGTTTTTGCCGGTGAGGGATTACAAGTAAGAATTAATTTGTTAATCAGGGATCCTAAACTCATGAATAAGATACTTTGTATCAATAGGTGTATTTGGTGGGGGTGTGGGATAAGTAAGTATATGATATGGTTGAACAATTCGAAGGGTATTTGAAACAGAATCCATATCATAACTGTTTAGAAACAGCTTAAATATATAATCCCCACCGACAAAGATTACCGGCTCACCAGGCATCATTATTCCCGTGATTTTGTCTTCATCTTTAAAACAAATTCTTTTCCATTCCGAGTTATTTTTAAATTCAAATGTCGGATAGTCTAATATTCCAATAGAACTATCGGCATTATTATGGAATCGAAAATAAATAATTCTTTCAGATTTATCAAAATGTATCAATTCACTTGTCAAAGGTTCTAAATCCTTGACGTACTCAATGTGATTATTGTCCTGATTAACCTCATTGATATTTTGTTTTTTTGATCCGTTACATGAAAGACATGCTAACATGAGGGATATAATATAATAGCCATATATTATTTTTAATAGTCTCATTTTAATCGTGTATCAATAAAGCGTTACACCTAAATAGGAAACATATATGAAGTTTTACCATAAAAACTACGTCCACTCTCTGAGGCATATCCAACAATATTTCATAAATTGTATCTTGTGTTCGTAGAACTAACATAGCTATAAACTATTCCGCCGCTATCACCATTTTGGACCGGAGTCGCCAAATTAACGCTCGTCAAGTTAGTGTATTTATATTCTCTGGAGGGGTTGTCTTTATCTTTAAATGTGGCTGATGCTCCTGTATCATAAATAGTACCACCATTTGCTATATACCTACCTCTGAAATTAACGAAAGTCCCCTCTCCTGGAGAATTAGTTTGTGCCGATAATATATTTTGAGAACCAAATATTTTATTTGACGGTGTACCTACATCAACAGGCACGAAAGCGCAATCAACGGGACCCCCAATAATGGGTACAGAGCACGTTCCAAAAAAATCCACTGGACCATTGTCAGTAAAGTAATTACCACCATTGAGAGAAGCATGTCCGGAAACAACCATTCCGGGTACACCATTTTTCCTGGCCCTAAATCCCATACTCGACCCACCCGTTTTTTGTGGATGAATCATTAGGATCGGCATCCCCGGGTTTAGTTCAGCCGCCAGATATAATTCTCCCTCAGACTCAGCAAATTCAATACCCTTGAAATTATTAACTTTGCTTTTGAATTCTTCGATGCCTGCCTCATTAAATTTTTTTAATGTTACGATTACTTTATTCTTTGAATCAGAGATATAATATAGATTACTTATATCCCTGAAGTATTCAGGATTGTTATCCCTATATAAATCTACGGCTTTCATGCAATCCTTCAATTGGTTCAAAGAATATTCACATTTGCGGACATCTAAATCTTTATGCCCGATTATTTTCCTGAAAATTTGTTTGTAATAACCGGGTTTTTCCGTTACTAAAATGATTAATCTCCCCTTGTCATTAATACTCGCTCCCCCATAGTAATCTGGATATTTCACTATCAAGATTACCGTAATCAGAGTAATAAACAAATTTCGGAATCTTCTTTAAAACCTTCTGCCTTATTTCTTTTGTTGTTTCAATTGGCTTACCGTCAAAAGCGTCAACCATTTTTTTAATTAGAATAATTAGATGAAGGTTAAAGAACTCTGGTAGGTTTTTCTTTTTCCCAAAGTTATTCTCGCAAAACACCTTAATATTGCTAATAATTGTTTCGGCTTCTTGTTTTGAAAAAAAAGCGTCTGTTACGGGTGTGCTAATTTGAGCAACAAAATCTTTTATTGCCTTCTGTAATTTTGCATCCTCTTTAGTAAAGCTATCTTCTTTATAAAGTTTCGCTTCAAAATTCGATATTGTTGTATTTAGGCTTTCAACAGGGTAAGAGTCTACTTTTGAATATGGGAAAGAAATGTAATATAATCCATCATACTTTCTCTTGACCAACACCCTTTTTATCTGCTCTTTATCGCATTTTAATTCTTTAGATATTTCGGATTGTAATTCGTCATCCAATATGAAATCAGCAGCGATAAAAACGTCATCCTTATGGTTGTCTGCTTTATAATTACTATACAAATGCCTTGGGAAGTCATCTAAAGGAACGATTGGCTCATTGTTTGCCGGATTTAATTTCCACAAAGCTATAAGAAGATTTGTTTTCCCTGCCTCATTTGTTCCGACTAAACATGAGTTATCGGATACCTCAATCCAATCGCTTTCTTCTATTGAGCGAAAGTTATAAACTTTAAACCTATCAAGCCTTGTTTTCATATAAATCAATGATAATTACAAACGGTGCAAAGTTACAAAATATTAACGAATTTCTACGCTACACTTCTGTAATTTAGCAAGAAAGCTCTTTTGCAACATCAAGAATGCCTTGACTCATAAAAATTAGACTATCCAATCTGCATATTAATCGCTCTCTTAAAGAGAAACGGATTAGCCACATAATAATAACAGTTGGTAGCCCCACCCGTAGTAACCACAATAGAGCCATATCCGAAGATACGCCCTAACACGTTTTGTACTACCTGTACACCCTCGCATTTTGCCAGTACCAGTTCCACCGTCCGACGACTGATTACCCCTGTTTTGATGATTACACGCCTGTTGGTAACGGCATAGACAGAGCCGACCTTTACAAACACACGCTGCACAAGCGAAACCAATCCTAAGAATAACAGGGTTACACCCAAATAATGTGTTATTCTGAAATCATCGAAATAACACATAAATCCAATACCCAGTAATATGACAGGTTGCAGAAAAAGGAAAATATGTATCCTTGCCCTGTACCTGACTTCCTCTCTGGGTTGTAAATATGTTGTAAGAAATTTCATGCTGTTTTTTCCTTTATAAATTCGTTTTTCAATATATCTAACAGGCAATAGCACCATTCAGACGGGTTCAGGAAGCGTTTGGCTTTCCTTACTTCGTAATGCAGGTGGCTACCCGTTGTTACCCCTGTATTGCCCACACAAGCAATTTGTTGGGTTATCGTTACCGAATCCCCTACATTTACCAATGTCTTGCTTAAATGCGCATAGAATGAACGGAAATTGCCTGAATGTTCAACCTCTATAAAATACCCGTATCCCGAATTATATCCTTTTCGGCTTACCACTCCGTTGCCGGTAGCATATACGGGAGTACCCTTTGTTTTCGGAATATCAATCCCAGTATGGAACTTCCGAACCTTGTAAACAGGATGCTTTCTCATTCCGAAGCCCGATGAAATTACAGGTTTCTTAATCGGAAATATTACGGGATAGTCGGATAATTCGCTGACGGACATTTGCATTGAATCTGCTATCCGCCAAAATTCTTTTATAGAGTAGATCTGCCCGGTACATTTTTCTATTTTTTGTTTTCTGTTTAGAAAATCGACAGGCTGTCCCCATGCAGACAGGGACATCAAAGCGATAAAGAAAGTTATTATGTATTTCATAATCTATCTGTAAATACAGCAAGCGTCCGGACTATTGGCGGACGCTTGCTAATTCAACTTCCCTTATTCTTTGTCTTCGTTGTCTTCATCATCCCCTTTGTCATTCTGCCAACTGAACGTCTTTTGGACGACCTGCCCGAAGTTATCTTCGATATATACGTCGATAACCTGCTGATCCGTGCTGTGTGAAGTATAATAAAGCCTGAATGTGGTTTTATTCAAAGGATACAGGTCATTCGGTTTAAAGACCATTCCGTCATCCAGCCGTAGCTCGCCAAATCCGTCAGGCTGAAAATACCTGATGAAGAACTTCGCCTGTTCGTATTCGCCCTCTTTTACCAGTTGGCAGCGTATCTCCGCCGTTTCTCCCTGAACGATTTTTTTCTGTACTGGCATACAAACCAAATCATATGTGTAAACCTTATGAATATCCAAATCGTCACTACAGGCACAGACTATTGCCGATAGCAATAGCGTGTATAAAAAATATGCTAAGAATTTTTTCATTGTAATATGCTGTTTAATTGATTATAAATTTCAGCCCTAATCCGAATTGCGTATGGGAATGCCCTGTCGATGTTCCCCACAGTACCCGTTCACGGGCAGTCAGGAGCAACACAATACGGTCGCTCAGGTACGTTTCCATTTCCAACGTAATCGCACCGCCATAGATAAAAGCATCCTTATTCCGAAGCGTAGAACCGTCAAAGAGCGTTTTCTCTCCCCAGTTGCTTGTTTCGTATCCTGCAAGAGCCGAACCGCCTAAAGAGAAAAGCACTACTTTGTTTCTGTCCGATAAGAATTTCAGGAAATAACCGCCTTCAGCAGTAAACTGGCTGACGGGTATTCTGTCTTCTTTATACGGGTAGTACCTGTTTAGGAACTCCGCCCCAAACACCCATTTATTAGCATTTTGGGTATAGGTAGCCATTTGCAGACCGAAGTAATATCCCAGTTCATTACGGTTATCTTTTGAATGAAAACCGTCAACCATTCCGCCTGTCACCTGTAAGCCTTGCATACCGGGTAAGCAACGTTGGGCGTGTAGCTGGTCTGTAAAGACCAGGAACAACGCCAACGTTAGTATAAGAGATAGCCGTTTCATCTTACTTCGTTTTCAATTCGTTGATAACTTTGGCACGAACGAGGTCGGCGTTCTCAACTATAAAAGATTGATGACGGCCACCCTCTTTTTCGTTCAACTCGATGATGAGTTGTTTATCATCGGGAATAGTGAATTTTTGCAGGGTAAAGACACATCTTTCGGTTTTTTTACCACCGATATAGGTCAGGTTGTTATGCGCCCGAAGCGGCATAATTACCTGCTCCTGAATAGCGGTACGTTTGGCGACTTTCTTATCTACGATTTTGAAAGTGATGTAATCCACGTCAAACGGTACATTTGAAGAATTTTTCAGTTGCATATGGAAATAAAGCAAGCCGTTATGCGTGTATATCCCTTTGAGTGTGTATTGGATGCTGAACCGCTTAGAGCCTATATGTTTTATCTCTCTGTCGTTATTCTTATATATGGACTTCATTATCAGTTTTACCAGTAATGGTGATTCGCTCCCCAATTCCCGCATATATATTTCCATTGCATTGTTCGGTCTGTTCACGGCTTCCCCGTCATGGATAAAGTCGGTCATTTCAATGGAGAGCTTCATAGGTTCATCGGCATATTTGACATTAAAGGTGTAATATGCACCGTCTTCGGTAATGACAGCCAAGTTGCTTTCTGTGGAGAAGTCCCTCAGAGCCGCTTTCACACGGAGTACATTTTCCGCTCCGTCTGCTTTTGCAGCCAACAGGTCGGCAGAACCTAAATCGACGTAGCGAATTGCTGCCGGAAAGATGATATGCACCGTCTTTGAGAATGTTACTTCTAATGCATAAGGCGGTATCATACGGTTGAATGTTACAGGTCTGGTCAGACCGTCGAAATAATCCCCTTTCGAGGGCGAAGACACATTCTTTGTTTCCTGTGTTGTTTCTACTTCCTGCGCATTGGCTGTAAAGATGCACCCGATCATAGCGAGTGCGAAAATGAATCGTTTCATACGAATTTTGTTTTAATTGTTAATTACTTATTACTATTTGGATTTTTTTAGTGGGGGTCGCAGACCCTTTTGTTATTTGTTTATTTACGCTTTGGGAAGCAGCAATACTTTGTAGCCTGCTTTCAGGGTTACTTTTACTTCCCGCATTTTCTTACTGAAGAACTGCGATGTTCCCTGAATAAGACTACGCCCCAAATCGGCGGCAAGCTGTGAGCCTGCATCGTCCGTTATGGTTATGCTGCTACCCATTGATGTACCCATATTGGCAGCAATCTCTTTCATGGCGGTTACTTCATCCGAGTTCGGAACGAAGATGCCCTGCATACCGTCCATGTCGTACACTTCCATTTCAACGGGTATCACATTGTCCGCATACTGAATAGATGTAATGGTTATATGCAAGCGTTCCCCGCCAATTTTTGCACTTCCCGTCAGGATTGTATTTGCGGGAATCAGCATATTTCCAGCTTGCATCGGCTCTTGTAAGCGCAACTGCACTTCTTTTCCGTTGGAGATAGTTATTGTTTGATAGACCGAAGCCCTGATACTGTTTTTATCCGTTACCGTTTCGTTTCCGGCAGCCGTGATAAATCCCATGTTACGGGGCTTACTGAAAGCGTCGATAAACTCATCATCGCTCATCGGAGCCGATAGCAGCGAAACAACGCTCTTATGCACCTGTGAAACTGGCTTTGGAACAATCTTTTCCTTTGTGTCTATCGGTGCTGTTTGAACCTGTTCCTGACCGTTGGGCATATACTTAGATGCTATCGCATAGGATTTTTCGATCAGTTCCAGTTGCTTATCGGCTTCCGACTTTTCAGTCAGTTGCCTTTCCAATTCTTGAATCCGTTCTTCCATTGCAAGCTGCTCCTGTTTATCCGTTTCGGAAGCCGTTTCTTCATAAAAACTACCCAGTTGGCGGTTAATGTCCTGATAGGCTTGTGCCGAAGATTGGATCGTCGGAGTATTTCGGGAACTGTTACCGTAATTGTAGTTGTTCCCTTCATCGGGTATAGCTACCTGATTTTCGTTCCCTACTTGCGCTTTACGTCCTTCTTCCTCTCCGAGCAAGAAAGCAAAGTCCTGTAAATTCCGCATTTTTTCATTTTGCTTGTTCTGCATGGCTTCCTGTTCATAAGCTGTCCGTTTATCGCCTACGATACCGTCCTCTTTAGGTATCGGTAGTTCCGAATTGAAGCCGTCGGGTTGTTGCTCCGCCTTATCGCCGGAGGGCGCAAAAATGAGCCACATAACCCCTGCGAAAATTAGGAAGAACAACGGATAGACGAGCATCTTTTTCCGTTTCTGCAATTCCTGCGGAGTAAGTTCCTTTTTGAGCTTACTCTCCTTTTTAGTTTCGGGAACGTCCGGGTTACGGTCGTTTCCTTCATTTTCACTACTCATAATTGAAATTGTTTTTATGGTTTATACTATCCGCTTTCTGTCCCTGCTCCAGTTCCAACCGTTTGATATGTTCAATTGCCATTTGCTCATGACCGCTTTTCTTTCCCATATTGTAAATGGAAGAAACCGTCATGTAGATTGAACCTGCGCCAAACACAAAAAGCATTACAAGGATTACGATAATCCGACCGTCGGGCGTTATACGCCCCAACAATGACCGCAGACCGTTTTCAAGCCAGTCTCTTACGGCTGTTAGTTTTTTCTTTATCATGGCTTATCGTTCTAAAGTCTGTAAATCCCTGTTTTCTATAATCTCAAAGCGTTCCATTGTGAACCCGTGCGGGTTGTTGTCGGAACGTACCGAGTTGATCAGGTCGCAACGTGTTACCAGACTTCGTTCGGTAATGTTGCTTGCCCTGATTATCCTTTGCCGTGCGTAGGTTACCACCTTATAGGGATAAGTATCGAGATTACAGGCAACAGAATCAATCTGAATAACCTGATTGATATTATTCGACACAATCCTATTGTAGTACCCTTTCTCCTGCATGTCCTGATAATAGCGGAAAGCACTTTTATCCACCAGAAAGAGTGCCCTGTTGATGTTTGATTCAATGGCGCTCTTATCTGGGGATAGCGTGAAGAACAGTTCATGAAATCGCTTGATATGCTCCTTTGCTTCCACAGGACGGTTTTGTGATAAGTCCTGCGAGAGAGCGAGCATAAGCGATTTTCCTTCATCCAATACATAGATTTTCTGCCGTTGTGCTTCTGCAAAGCTGAATGAGTTCCATACCGCATACCCCGTAATTCCGGCACACAGCACAACGAACACAATGGCGATAATCCGTATCTGCTTGAAACTTGTTTCAATGTTTTTTAAACTTTTAAATTCCATTCTTTTTTTTATTTTTAATACATTTATTGCCAGTGGTGGCTCACCGCTTATTTACCGAGTAAGCGACCGCCAACATTACCTGCTGTTGCACCTGCTACACCTCCGGCAATAGCACCAGCTTTACCTGCTGTTTTATTAATGGCTCCCGTAGCACTACCCATTCCTCCGGCTTGGATTACCCAACCCGCAACGGTCGGAATTGTGAAATATCCAATAATTCCGATTATCAGAAACACAATATACACACCGTTTGAGCCGTCAGGAACATAGTTCGGATCTTGTAACAGGACAATGTCCTGTTGAAGCATCAATACTTGTATCCGGGCAAGAACAGAGGAAAAAATATCGGAAATAGGTAACCATAGATATACACTTATATAGCGTGCAAGCCACTGGGTCAGCGTTGCCTGGAATCCGTCATAGACGGAAAAGGCAAATGCTATCGGCCCCAGTATGGCCAACACAATAAGGAAAAATGTCCGTATCGTATCTATGACTAATGCGGAAGCGGCAAACAACAGTTCGAAGAAATCTCTCATTACTTCCCTGAACCATGCTTTGATATCATACCAAAGTCGTTCGCCCCACATACTGATAATTTCAGGGGTATCGGTAATTCCCAAATCTTTCATTTTCTGGTCATATACCTCGTCATCAACCAACCATGCCTTACCTTCACGTACCCGTGCTTGATACTCCAAATTGTCTTTTTGTTTCTGATAGGCTTTCATGTCCATTGTCTGTGATTCCAAAATACCGTTAGTCCCTTTTACAATCGGACTCATCACTGAATTGATCGTTCCCAAAACCAAAGTTGGGAAGAACATGATACACAACCCGATTGCAAACGGACGTAGCAACGGAAACACGTCGATAGGCTCGGCACGGCTCAATGCCTGCCAAACCCTGTAAGCCACATAGAACAAAGCTCCCAGTCCTGCCAGCCCCTTTGCGACACCAATCATACTGCCGCAAAGAGGAAGCATATCCTGATACAGATTCGCAAGAATCTGATGTAGATTATCAAAATTCATCTTTACTTATTTTTATTGATTACCAATACCTTTCGGACGGGGTTCCATAGAGTGACAATACTCTGTTTGTGTCGTTTTTCTCTTTCGCACGAATGAATGAGACGGAGATACTCTTTTGGGTATAGTATTTGGTCAGACTACGATATTCCAACATCTTATTATATACATCATCTATTACTTCCATCCGTTCTTTATCCGACAAGGACAGCCCGTTACTTCCGGTAACTACATTTTTCAGTTCCGTAACTAATGAACCGCCTTCTTCCAACAGTTTGGCATAGCCTGCTGAAATGGCAACCAATTCATTTGGCGTAAAACTCGGATCGCCTACCATTTTGTTGAATCCGTTCACATAGATGTCCGTGATCTCACTAATCATTTCGATGGTCTTTTTTACTTTACGGGCATCTTTAATCAGGTTATTGACTGATTTAAGTGCATCGTAGTATTCTTTGCCTTGATCGTACACCTTTTTTACTTCATTGACATTTTTGACCATATTAGAGACAGTGTTAATGCCCTGTGTTGCACTAATAATATTCTGTACAAGATTGGTCGGGTCTGTTACAACCCATTGTGCTTTTGCCTGAAACGAGAACATGGACAGAGCCACCGTCAGGCATAGAATTATTCGTTTCATATTTTTTACTTTTAATTGATTATTGATTTTAGAGTTATACCTCATGGTACACCCTTTTATATTCGCCTTCGTTGGTCAGCGAGCATATCCTGCTCATCATCGTAGGCAATACGAATGATACCGTAGAAATAGAAAAAAGTAATCCCCCAGCTTTGCTTCAAAGGAACGGTAAACGCCGTATCGTGTTTGTAAATAAACTGCAACCGGAACCGACTACCGTCGTGATAAATTTTAATGTCGGGAGAACCGCAAAGGCTTTTCCACATTCCGCATATATCACTGATAGGGAAAGAGGTACAACTTTGCGATGCCGGACATGGCTTACTCTTTTTTCTTTTCATGGCTCTATCCCCCGTACTCCTGCCGTTTGCTTTCGGCAATCTGTTTGATAGCCAGTTCGATATTGCCGTCCAGTTTTTCGGTCAAAGCCAACACTTCCATTTTCTCCGATTCTTCGGTTGTGTATGTGTAGTATTCTTCTAAACTTACTTCTGTGGCATAGACGGCGGATTGAACACCGCCCAAACCGAACCAGACTTCTTTGTATTTACGACTGGGTACGTTGGACATATTGATAGAGAGTATCTGCGACTTTTCCTTTTCGGTCAGTCCGAGCAACGCCTGTATTGAATCGAATTTATTCATATACTTGCGTTGGTCTAACAGGATTTTACAATCACTGTTATTAATAATACTCTCCTTTACAATCGGCGAAGCGATAATATCATCGACTTCCTGTGTAACGACAATCGCTTCCCCGAAGAACTTACGAACGGTCTTAAAGAGGTACTTAATATACTCTGCCATACCCTCTTTGGCAATCGCTTTCCATGCTTCCTCAATCAATATCATCTTACGGATACCCTGCAAACGGCGCATCTTGTTTATGAAAACTTCCATGATAATGATTGTAACCACCGGAAATAGGATTTTGTGGTCTTTTATCGCATCAATTTCAAAGACAATGAAGCGTTTAGACAATAAATCCAGTTGTTTATCCGAGTTCAACAGGAAGTCATATTCGCCCCCACGATAGTACGGTTCAAGCACATTAAGGAAGTTGGCAATGTCAAAATCCTTTTCACGCACTTTCTTTTCTTCCAGTACCTTTTTGTAGTCATCACGGACGAACTCATAGAACGTGTTGAAAGACGGTTCTAACTTTTTGTTCGTCTTCAGCTTTTCTATGTACTGGCTGACTGCGTTGGAGAGGGCAACTTCTTCCGCCCGTGAAGGCGGCTCGTTATCCCTTTTCCATAGGGTAAGAATCAGCGTTTTTATACTCTCACGCTTCTCAATGTCGAAGACATTATCGTCGGTGTAAAAAGGATTAAAGGCAATCGGGTTTTGCTCCGTGTACGTAAAATATACCCCGTCCTGACCATTGGTTCGCCTGTTAATCAGATTACATAAGCCCTGATATGAGTTACCAGTATCAACAAGGACTATGTGCGTTCCCTGCTCATAGTATTGGCGTACCATGTGGTTGGTAAAAAATGATTTACCGCTTCCGCTCGGCCCAAGAATGAATTTATTACGGTTCGTAATAATTCCTTTTTTCATGGGCAGATCGGAAATATCCACATGGAGCGGTTTACCCGAAACCCTGTCCGCCATTTTGATACCGAACGGACTGGGCGAACTACGGTAGTTTGTTTCTTCAGTAAAGAAGCAAAGGGCAGGTTCGATGAATGTATAGAACGCTTCTTCAGCAGGAAAATCCCCACTGTTGCCGGGCATTCCTGCCCAGTACAAAGTAGCGGCATCCACTGTGTTGTGGCGTGGTTTACATTCCATAAGAGCCAACTGGCTACCCACGTCATTACGGATATGTTTCAGTTCTTCTACATCATCACTCCACGCTAATACGTTGAAGTGCGCCCTGATTGAAGTCAGCCCGAAGCTGTGTGCTTCGTTTAAATACTGGTCGATCCACTCTTTATTTATTTGGTTTCCACGACTATACCTTGATAGTGACTGCATATTCCTTGCACTCTTTTCAAACTTCCGAAGATTCTCCGCACTATCCTCAATAAATAAATACTGGTTATAGATATGGTCACATGAGAGAAGTAATCCTACCGGAGAAGCGAACGACAAACGGCAATCGCTTCTATCGGTCGATAGTTTTTCATAACGCATATCCGTTCCGATCCGTCCCGGCAGGTCTTCCGCATCCGAAAGCGTATGCAGGCAAACGTGTTTGTTTCCCACACGAAGCCCGTCGGCTCCCAGTTCCAAATCTTCCAAGCAAGTTGTATCATCGAGCGACAAGGAGAAATATTTTTCAATAAGTCCCGGCTTTTCGCCTGTTCCCGTAATCTCATCCGATGTGATACGGGTAAGAGTAACAAATCCGCTATCGTTCATTATCCGCTCAAACTGCCCGACGGCTTCCAAAAATTTCATACTGGTATCCTTATTGACTTCTTTGGGAATAATGTTTCCACGACAAAGCGATGAGAAATTGCTCTGCATCCGCATTCGCTCTTTGGTTGTTTTAGTCAGGAACAGAAAACATGAGTGATTCAGGAACGGTCGTTCGTTGAAGTGCTTTTCAAAGCTGCGGGATAAGAAACTCATATCGTCCTTATCGGTAGCGGGTTTGTAGGTTTCACGCACAAACCAATCCTGCTTATGCACCACACAGTATTCGGGCAGGACTTTTACCGCTTTCGCCCAAGACGAATGAATTGCTTCGTATTCGGTATTGGTTACGGTAAACAATCCGGGCAGTTCCACACAGTAGGCTACCGTTATATCCGCGTCTTTACTGATAATACAGTCGTGTTCGACCGCCAACAGCGGAAACTTACTTTCGATAGTCGCCGCTTTCATTATATTACGCATACGCTACCTCCTTTCTTTTCCGTTTGAAAAGGCGGTGCGGAGTTTTCCTGTTTATCAAATAGCGGGGATGCTGTTTTACAGCCATGAGTTTCATTAAGCCATGTTCCCCGTACTTCTGATTCAGGTTAAAGGTCATCCATACCAATACCGATGCAGCAATTACACCGAAGCCAATGCAAATCCACTGGTCAATGCCAACCATATACATGATGACAAAAACCACGAAAACAGCAAGTAAGCCCCCTGCAAAAATGAAAAGGTATTGCGATTTCAAACCCTTGAACTCCACACTCTTGCCTATTCCTTTATTAATATTGAACTCCATAACTTTTTCTGTATGAAGTTGATTAAAGGAAGAAGGAACGCAGAATGGTAGCGGCAACAATCAGGAAGATACACGCACCGAACCAACTGGCAGCCGTTTTCGATGTATCGGGATCACCGGAACTGAATTTTCCGTACACCTTTACACCCCCGATTAAGCCTACAACGGCTCCGATTGCGTATATCAATTTCGTCCCCGGATCGAAATAACTGGTTACCATGTTGGTAGCTTCAGTAATACCACCAACACCATTACCTTGTGCGAATGCACTTGAAACAGCAGCCAAGATGAAGGCTGCCGACATAAGAAATTTTTTCTTTGTCATAATGAGAAATTGTTTAAAATGGTATCGGGGTGGATAGTCCCGATACCGGGTTGATAAATCTTGTTACTATTGAATTTTTTTAGTGGTGGCTATCTCCTTTAGCCGTAATCTCTTTCTTTCATTTTTTTCTTTGTTTTTACATTATTAATACTCGCTTATGCAAAATCCCTGATATTAAAATTATCGGGAGCTTTCTTTCCGCTTCCGGTTGTTCCGGCTTCCTTATCTTTTCGTTCATAGAAAGCCGAAAGGCTTTCAGCCATAAGGTCGGTAACGATTCTTTTTGCATCGGGCTTACCTGAAACCACCTGTTCAAACATATCGGTCTGCCGTATTTCCAACAGGGTATTACCCGCCTTTCGTTTTTGTTCGGGAGTGGCTTTGTCCGTTTTATTTACCGTGCGGACGGCATTTCCCAAATCATCGAACTGAACACCTGATGCGAGTACGGCTTGTGCCGTGCCTTCCACTTCTTCGGTTTCTTCTTCCTCGTCATCATCCGACTCGTTTTCGTTTACTTCCGTCGCTTCATATTCGAGCGGATAATCAATATCCATCGGCTCGTTATCTTCATCAGTCGGAGTATCGGAAAATGCTTCATCCAGTTCTTCCGGCGGTACTTCTGCCGAAGGCTTTACCTCGTTAGACGGAACAAATGTATCAGGTTTTTCTTCCCTGTTTTCAAATTTTAGCGGGGTGGCAGCAAGTGGCTTCGATTTGGCAGTGAGTGGCTTCGAGGCACTTAAATCGAATCGGCTTTTTCCGACTATATCCGTCTTAATCTGCCCTGTTTCATGGATTGAAGAACCTTTGCCGACAATATCCTTTTTCCGTCTTTTCCCTGCCCTTAGATACAGAAAGTATATTCCGACAAAGAGGGCGTAGAGGGCGACTATGGTTATGAATATCTTTTCCATTATTTCTTTTTAGGAGTTAAATAGTCACCATCGCTATTCTTTTTATACAGTTCTGAAATATCATCCTGAAAGGTTTCAAAATGGTGTTTCAGTATGTTGTCTATGTAGCTGAATAGGGTAACTTCATTATCTCCGATAGTCTTCACTATCTTTGAAATCCGGCTATGGTATTTTTTGCGGATGCCGACTAATTTTCCGCTTCTTGTAGGTATGTTCACATTTACAAGAAATCGTTTTTTATAGTCCGCCATAGATTGTTCAAGTTTCGTTTTTTCGTTTGGAACAACTATCATTTCCAACTCCTGTTCTTCGTCAGGAGCAGGTTTTTCACTCTCGTTTTGTTTTACTCGTTTTCTGTGGCGTATCGCTTTGGGAATCATAACTACTGCCAATACGATAAGGCAGCATACCACAAGACCTATCATAATTGTAGTGTTATTGTATAAAATTGGATTGGGTATCATACGTTGATTTTTTTAGTGGTTAGAAAATACTTTCGTTATTCTTGTTATACAGTTCCGTTATCTCATCTTGGAAAGTTTCAAAATGATGATTCAGTACATTGTCAATGTAGCTGAACAGGGAAATCTGATTTTTGCTGATGACTTGAACGATTTTCATTATCTTATCGTGGTGGTCTTTGCGTATGTACACGGATTTTCCGGTACGTGCCGTAATTCCTGCTTCCTGAATAAACAGTTCTTCGTAATCGGGCGCTTTACTTCGTTTACGCTTCGGTTCTTCACGGGGGGCTTCTGCCTGAACAGCCGCAGGCGTTTCAGTTTCTTCGGGTTGGACTTCCTGTGTTTCTTTTTCGTGTTCAGGAACTAACGCTTTGGGTATGGAACTTGGATTGTTCCGTCGTTCCTTGTTCTTGAATGAGGATATGACAAAGTTTGCATCTATCTCATTCAGGTTTACATTTTCTTTTTTTGCCATTGTCTGTTATTTTAAGATTTCCAACATTTCTTCTATCAGGGTATCGAGATTACTACCCTTTACCAGTGTTTTGTCCGCAGGGAACAGTGTAGAGCGGAACAGGGCTTTATGGCTGACCGATTGTTCACGGCGAAATCGCTTGCTGTCAGGCATAAATGTTTTGAAAAGCGGAAAGCCCAGTTTGTCGATCACATCTTCGTAAACCTCATACAGTTCGGTTTTCTCCCGTCCATCAACAAGATTCCAAAGCAGGTACATCCCTTTAATTTTGGCTTTGCCGGGTGTAATCAGGGCATCATTGACCGTAATCACATATTGCAGGGTACTTTCCAATACTAAGCGGTCGGCACTGATCGGCGCAATAATGTAATCCATGTGCGAGAGGGTGTGAACCACTTCCGGGTTATTGATTGTTCCCGGCAGGTCGAAGAACACAAAATCGGGTTTCAGTTCTTCGATTGCTTCTTTTGCATCTTCCAATGCGTTTTCGGGGCTGCTTTCAATCACTTCATACGCCTTTTTACCTAAAGAGGAAAACTGTTCGTAAGCCATGAGTTTGTAATGGTCGTCTTCAATAGCCATTTGTAAATCCCGCTCACGCATTTCCGCAATCGAGTGTTGCGGAAAGTCGCAGTCAATCACGGCTACATTATAGCCTTTCACATAGTGTAGGTAGCTTGCTACCAAAACCGTCAGGGTTGTTTTTCCGGCTCCGCCTTTTTGAGTGCTGAAAGCCACGTTCAAAGTTTTCTTTTCCATTGTCTGAAATTTTAATTGTTACACATTGTTTATCTGTCCGTTCGGCTGTACAACTGTCTGTATGTTCAGCCATATATTTATCTGTCTGCTTATCTCTCCGTCTGTCTGTTCGTATGTTGGGCTGTTTGTCCGTCCGTCTGTTTAGCTGTATAGCCGTTGGAACGTTTAGCCGTTTAGCCGGTCGGCTGTTGAATCAGCCGTTTGTTTGTCCGTTTATTCGGCTGTATATCCATATAGCCAATTGTCTGTTTTTATATCCGTTCAGCTATCCGTATAACTGTACGGTTGTCTGTCCATACAATCATTTTCACTGCAAATAAAAACCTATTTCCCCGCAGAATTATCACTTTTCGACGGGGTGGCAGCAAGTGGCGTCGATTTGGCAGTGAGTGGCTTCGCTTACTGGAATACAGCACGTTACTTTAGCCTGTAACTTTGCAGCATGAAACGTCGGGAGGTATTCGACCGCCCTTTTCACTCGCTTCACTCGCATTCATATCTGTCCCTGTTCAGGACAGATTTTATTTGCAACGAAGCAAATAGCAAGCTGTGTTTTTTGCTGCACGGAAACCGTTTTGCTGCAAAAAATGCTTGCCCCACAAGGGGGGGGCGCACCCTCCGAAGTCGGTTGCTTTTGGCAATTATTTGAGTGATGATTGAATGGGCGGCAGGATACCGCAACGACGGATTGTACCACTAAAAAATCCGACGTATGAATGAAAATGCAAGTAACACCCCGAAACGGGGTAAAGGGGGGCGAGCCCCGAAGAATGATCCGGCTAATTACCGATACTCGGTAAATTTTACAGCCGTAGAACACGCCCGATTTCTCACGATGTTTGAGCAATCAGGATTGCAATCGAAAGCTCGTTTTATCGCTGCCCGTGTCTTTGGCGATGAGTTCCGAGTGGTCAAAATCGACCGTTCCGCTATGGAATATATTACCAAACTCACTTCCTTTTACGCACAATTCCGCTCCGTTGGAGTGAATTACAATCAGGTCGTAAAGGAATTACACAGCAATTTTTCAGAGAAAAAAGCGCTCGCCTTACTCTATAAATTAGAAAAAGCAACCATTGATTTAGTCAATATTGGAAATAAAATTCAGGAATTATCAGAAGAATTTAAGGCTAATAATTTAGGAAAATAACAACGGGATGGTTGCGAAAATAAACATAGGAAGCAACCTTTATGGTGCATTGGCATACAATCAGGAGAAGGTTGATGAAGGTCTGGGAAAGATTCTCGGAAGTAATCTTGTCTTTGAACCGACCGACGGACAGTTCAATGTTTCGGAATGTATGAATGATTTTATGCAGTTTGTTCCGGCTCACTTCCGTACTGAAAAACCAGTCTTTCACGTATCGCTCAATCCGCATCCGGACGACCGATTGACGGACGACCAACTAACAGATATAGGGCGTGAATATATGGAGCGGTTAGGTTACGGTAACCAACCTTACCTTATTTTCAAGCATGAAGATATTGGGCGTGAACACCTACATATCGTTTCGTTACGGGTGGACAGTAACGGAAGAAAGATTGACGATTACAAAGAGCATGAACGAAGCAAGGAGATAACCGAGCATTTGGAACGCAAATATAACCTCAATCCTGCGGAGGGACAAAAACGCTCCGAACAATGGGAACTGACACCTGTCGATGCTTCTAAAGGTGATTTGAAAAAACAAATAACTGCGGTTATCAAACCCTTAGCTTCCATGTATCACTTTCAGTCAATGGGCGAATACAAAGCCGTCCTTTCTTTATATAATATTAATGTAGAGGAACTCAAAGGCGAAGCGAAAGGAAAACCGTATCGGGGATTACTGTATTCGGCTATGGACAACGAGGGCAACAAAGTCGGCAATCCGCTAAAGTCGTCCATATTCGGAAAATCGGTCGGTTATGACGGACTTGAAAAACGCATGGAGAAATCCGCCGAACGCATCAAGTCCAAAAACCTGGAAGCTCATACGCTGAAAGCTGTTTCCGAAGCCAAGCAGGGCAGCCAAAGTGAGAGCGAGTTCCGAGCGAAGTTAAGGCAGCAGGGTATTGATGTTCTATTCAGGCGTAACGACGAAGGACGAATTTACGGAGCAACCTTTATCGGCCATACCACCCGTACCGTTTTGAACGGCTCTCGTTTGGGCAAAGACTATTCCGCAAATGTATTTAACAATTTGTACGGTGGAAATCAGCAGCAAGTACAAGAGCCAATTCAAGATACCCGCCTTTCCGATGTTTACAAAAACACCGAGAAACCAACTACACAGTATGATACTTCGGACAGTGTTACGGGCGGGCTTTTCTCTATTCTTGCACCCGAACCTGAAAACCACCCGAATGAGGAAATGCCATTGCCACGCCGAAAGAAAAAGAAGAAACGGAGATATGGCAGGCAGATGTAAGAGAGTTATAATTCGCCTAAACCAGATAGCTTAGCGAGTAAGCGTGCTTTTTTTGAAACACTCCTCAATCCTGTTCCTTTGGATAATTCATAAGGAATTGTAATTCCACGTTTTGTGTATTGATCAGATGTAATATCTAAAATCTCCTTATTGCTTTTTCTCTCTAAAAAATAGTGCGTTCCACCGTTCCATAGATTGTCTATATTGCTCAATCTTTTAACAGTCCATGTATTAGAGCCACCACTAAGTCTATATATGACTTCAGATGCAGCAAAGCAAAAACCAGTAGAATTTATCCCTGTTTCTTTATTTATTGCCAACCAGTTAGAATCAACAACTTCCTCTTTTATGTTCTCAATATCAAATGCTTTTTGTAATTGCGCTATAATGTACTCAAGTTCCATATTATCGGCTTTACTTGTTATCTTCTATAACCAGAAAATCGCTCTTTTCTATCGTCCATTATATTTTGAGTGTAATCGCTAAAGTGTACCAAAACATCATTTCCATCGTCTTTTCCCATCAGAACTCCTCTAATTGTAACATAAAATATCTGTTCAGTAGAAATATCTTTAATGCCTATCCTATAAAAATAAGGTTGGTCATTTATAATCCTAATGTTAAGAGCATTTAGTATGGGATGTTCATGGAGCGTCAAAAGAACCGTTTCTGGCATTAACCATTCTCTGCCAATTTTTACTTGCTCATTAAATCGTTCCGTAGCAACATCATTTCCTTTGACTTCAACTTGTAGTAGAAAAGTCCGTTCTGCCTTATCAAGAAAATTTATGAAGTCTAAGTATAGAACGAAGCTATCGTCTACTATCCCCCAGTTAAAAGCAAAATCAACGACTAATCCATTGTTATAAAAACGTCCCATATGGTCATTTGCAATCATAGAAAGCGACCTGAAAAGTTCTGTGAAGCCAGTATCAAAATCTCCTCTAAAATCGGCATATACCTTTTCTCGTAAAAACATTGGTAATGTGCAGTCTTCCAATAATATTGGTATAACAACCACTTGTTTATTGTCTATTTCCTTTATTAATCCCGCATTTTGTTCTTTGCGACACCATTCACTCTCAACATAATTTTTAGAAAGCACAACTAATAAATGAGACGAATCTTCAATACCATTCTGTATTTTGTCAATCAGAGAATCTCCGGGTTTCATTTCCCATTTATCCAACCATACGCCGACACGATTCTCTACCAGTTTATTTGACAATTTTTCAACGAAAGATTTGTCCTTAGATGAGTAACTTATAAATACGCCCATAGTGATATATAATTTTTACTTTAGCACTAAATCATTTTAAATGGCTACTTTTTTAAGTGTAGATGAAGTCCTTCCGAAGTTAATTTCCTCAAAATCTTTACTTGCTTTCTCTTGTACATCAACATCTTTCACTTCTAATATAGCAGACATGTATTTTAATTTTCGTTTTATGTTTTCTATAACATCTGACCATTTCATTACCCAGATCTCAATATTTTTGTTTTTACTTCTAAAATATAAATAGGGATTATCTTCCTCTCCCTTTATCTCAAAAGAAGCATCATCATTAATTGTAGAACTCACAAGCAGAATTTTGAATCGAACATTAGAAGGTGTTACTGAACTCTTTTCAATTTCTCTTGCATACTTCATTACCTGTTGTAACTCTTTTGGGCTGATTTTGACTTTGGGAGCTTTTAACTCTACAACAAGGACTTCTCTATGCTTCACATCCAATATTTTCTCACTATACATAAACAAATCGGTTATTGACTTGATCGGTTTCTCTATTTCAGCAATATTATCATCTTTTTTCGAAGCTTTATATTCCAGACAATCATCTCGGAGTTTTTTCAAGTTATTTTCCAAATTTTTATCAGAAAGTAATTTTGTGGAATCATTATATTCCTCTCCGAATATCCAAAGCATTTTTTCAAGGAATTTATGTAACTCTTTTCGCTCTTTTACATTTTTAGAAATTTCAGAATAAACTATTTTCTCAATAAATTCTAATTCTTCCATTTTTCGAGAAACTTTATCTGAAAACTCAATAATATCATCTAATTCAGTCCTTTCTAATAGATTTGAAAATTGAGTAACCATTTTATTATTGAGTTTCAATATGCTCCGTAGAATCTGGTCAAATTCACCATTTGATATTGTTCTATCAATCAATGGATAAACAATTTCTCTAAGTTTATTTTTCTCATTCAGCAAATTATATCTGTCTTCTACAAGGAATGCCAATTTGTCAAACACCATAACCTTTGACTTTGAACTGGAAGCCTCTTTATATGGATAATACTCATCCTTCTTTAGTTTATCAATGAAGTTGTCAAATTCTTTGTTTTTCTCTTTGAAAAAATCATTTAGTTGATTTTTAATAAATGATTTATAATGCTTGACCTCTTCATCCATTCCGTCCAAATCAACATTTCTATACATGTCAGACGGCAAAGAATCACATGATATATAGACGAACCATCCCCCAATTTTAGGACTTAACCATTCTGCATCATACTCAAATCCTGTTGCAATTGTCTGAATACCTGCATTTAGAGTTGTTAGAAAAACTTTCCTTTTATCAATATTTTTGATCTGCATAAAATTGAATCTAATTTTATGCTCTTTCCCTTTTTTATCTTCATATGGCAGAATCTTCTTTGCTGGATTACCGATTACAAAATCAGAAGGAAGTATCTGTTTTTTGTTGATGTGTATTTTTACTTCTTCATTAAATATCTTTAAAGGATAGCGTTCAAATATTGCATCTTCTATATTTCCTTGTAAGAATTTATCTATTATTTTTTTCTTAGGCTCATTTTCAGTGACATTACTATCATATAATTCTGAAATTATTACTTGATAGTAAGTATTCTGCTTCTTAGGCAAAATTTCTTCTTTAGTATCTACATCAATATCTTCAACGTTAATATTTCTCCCGAAGCTATCAAATTTTAAAGGAATATTTGCCTTTGAATATGTTTTGTCTTCGGTAGAATATCCAACTGTTTCAATTTCAATTTTTCTACCTATTTGAAACGCAGCAAAACGACCAATTCCTTTACCTCCATCTTTGTTTGCTGTGCCAATATCTAATATTTTACTATCAAGGTCATTGATATGAACTCCAAAGCCATCATCTTTAATGGATATTTTCTTTATAACCAAAGGGTGTATTTCTGAAGGATCTGTATAGTCTATATTAATCCAAATGTTTTTCGCTTTGGCTTGGAGTGAGTTGTTTATTAACTCACAAAAAGCAGCAAACGTACTAATGTAGTTTGCAAAAAGTTCATTTACTAAGCGTGAATTAGTTGTGAGCTTCCTCTTCATGTCTTATCATATTTAAAAGTCCAAAACCACTTCATGCTTTTTAGACACATGCAAAAATACAAATATATTTTTAGCCAGAATGACTATTGTCAATTTTTTTTATAAAACTGATTTTCAGTATACATACAATCAATTGATTAACAAAAAGTGCTCCATATTTCAAATCAGATATACCCGACTTTCCGATGTTTACAAAAGCATACACCATGAGAACAGCCATATTTCTGACAGTGTAACAGGAGGACTTTTCTCAATACTTGCTCCGGAGCCGAAAAACCACCCGAAAGAAGAAATGCCATTGCCACGCCGCAAGAAAAAGAAAAAATGCAGGTATGGGAGGCAGATGTAGTGTTTACTGCATTTTTATTCCATCAAAAAAGTAGTCTAAAATATATTTATCAAACCAATCTAACTCAACGTTTTTCTTTATGTTATCAACCCCAATTTCATTGAAAAGATTGATAGCATTATGAATGGTCAAATCTCTATTAGTTAAATTAATGATTTTAGCAAGATGAATTTTCTTTGAAATCATACGAGGTAAGCCGTATTCTTCCAATTGAAATACAACAGGAGGCAAAAACGCATAAGAAGTCAGTTGAATGAATTTGGAAATATCTATATTGCTTTTTAGAATCCTTTTTTGTAGCGTGTTTACATCCTTTAACAAAGATGCGAATTTGAAAGTAATATTACGTTCTAATTTGAAAAAATCATTTATGCCAACATCGAATTTTTCCAAATCCTTTAACAATTCAGGAATTGATTTGCTCCAATTTCCACTTAAATTCTTAACAAACTCCACAAATGTAGAATACTTAGAATCCCAGTTTCCGGGCTGTAAATTTATAATTTTGTATAAACAATAATCCCACTGTTCTGGTTTGAAATTATTCAAAAAAACCAATCCTTTCCATGCTTCAGGATCACGGGACATATCTATCGCAATGGATTTCACTAATTCTGCGTTACTGGATTGAAATGCAGATTCTTCTTTTAATTGTCTAAATACAGATTCTCCTAAAAGTTCAGACATTTCATCTTGATAATATTTTATTTTCGCAACCTGCTCTTTTGTTAATATATCACTATGCCTTACTTCATCTAAGTCTCCCAGTATTTCTTCTGGAAATGGAATATCTAATTGTGTCTGTTCTTGTGGTGGTGGTGCATCTAATATAAATATGTTGCCAACAAAATACCTAAACATTCGTCCACCTCGTCCAATAATATTTTTGTAGGTAAAATCATTCAGTTTCGACTTCCCATTTTTATTCATCCAAATTATTACATTCTCAGCGGAAGTGTTTACACCTTCAATAATTGATGATGTTGATACAATATTTTGTAATCCGTCTGGTTCTTCAAATAATTTCACTTGGATTTGACTTAAAGAACGATGTAACTGTCCATTGTGGATTCCCGTTTGTCGTTTGATTAGCTCCGTTAAATTCCAATTGTAATCATAGTTTTTACCCAGCCAACTTGAAAACTCATTCAGTAGAGTATTATCGTTTAATTCTTTATATTTTGAAATGAATAAAGTTGAGATAGCATCTATGTTGGAATATGTCCCCGCATAGATTAATGTTTTTGTGGGTTTTTGATTAAGAATGTCAATTAAAACATCTCCTTTCAATTTTGTATCGCTTCCAATCTCTTTGTATAATTCGTGTTTTTGTAAATAGACCGTATTGAAATTTAAACATATAAACTCCATGTCCTTCGTAAAGGGGTTGTCTTCTAATTCTGATATATTAGGAGCTAAGTAATACTTTTGCTTTGCTTTTTCTCCCAACTTTATCATTGCTTTTATCAGGCTTGGAGACCGTTCTTTGTCAAAGCTTCTACTTGCTTTGTAAAACTCATCTACAATTAGAATATCAAGTTCTTCTATTAATCTGACATAAGAAATAGCTCTCTCTTGCGGGAAAATGAAAATGTTTTTCTCTGACAGTTCAACATCTGCTGTTGTTATAATTTTGTATTCATGAGCAAATTTCTTGTGAATACGCCTTCTTGTTTCGTCGGTAAGAGCTATTGTCGGTACGATAATTACAACATTTTTAGGCTTTTTTATTTTAATGAATGCGTCGATAACAAAACTTTTACCAAAACTTGTTGGTGCACTGACAGCAATATTTTTACCTTCAACCAATTTCTTTAGAAGAAGCGATTGTTCTCGATGAAGTGTTATTGGCTCATCAAAGCCCACATCTGCTTTAAATAATTCATATACATATCTTTCTCCCCAATTAGCTTGTTCAATTTGAAGATACGGATATAGACCTGTTTGTCGGATCAAATGATTGACAAGAGATGAGTAATCCAACTCGTTCTGTTTGTGAAAATCAAGAAGTTTAATTAATTCTTGACGAGCCTCATTCTCATCGTTGTTTACAAGTAGTTCATTTATTTGATGACAACTTTCAAAAACAACATCGTTATGATTATGTTCTGTATACATTCGCTTTTTGTGTAAACTTATCTACAATTTTCTTTTTCTCAGGAACAGGAAATAGTATTATGTGAAATTTAATTTCCGAGTACTTATCAACACCAGAACATTTTGCTATTTGTTTCTTAAAATATTGCGTTGCTCTGTCTTTGTGATAGTTTTTTATTTCCTCAATATATTCATTAGTTAAATGAGTTGCAGCTTTTGTAATACCGCATTCGTGAAGCAATAAAATTGGAATATTTAAAATTGGTTTTATTTCATCAATCGATACATTCCTATCTAATGCTGATTTAATATCTTTTCTTAAAGAATCAGATATTTCAGGTAAATCATTTAAGTCAGAGACATTTGTAATAATACTATTTTCTTTCTTTAATTTCCCTTTGCTTATCGAATTATTCACAGAATCAACAATTTTGTCAAATCTTGCATTTTCAATGCTATTGTAAAACTTAGATTCACCCAGCCATAATGAAAAAGTTGTTTCATCTTCAACGACAATGTGAACACTATCTGCTCCTTTTGCAAAGTCTTGAGTATTTTGTTTGTAAAATATTTTAGGAACAACAGGAAGTGCCTTGTAGTAATTTTTCATTATTCCATAGAGTAATATTTCTGCGATTTCCCCACCTTCGCCAGCGTCTTCTTTATCGTCAATTAGACGAAGGTTTTTTGCAGCTTCTGTTAATACAGAATCTTCTCCTTCATCGACTAAAGCCTGCCTCTCTTTGTAGCTTAAAGCAGTTTCTTTAATGTTATTCCAAATAAATTTTTGAAATTTATCGTACCTCCAAGAACCGTCTTCAAAATCATTGATGATACTTAAAACCCTCTTATTTTCTATGGGCATTAATGCGTCATCTTGATTGATAACAGAAAAAATATCATCTATTAAAATTTCGAATCTCATATTTTCCTAAAAATTAATGTACTTAACTTACAATACTAAAAATAGCATTTAGTTATAGTTAAATATCTTATAAAATCGCTTCAAAGATAGCAAATATTTGAAACACAGGAAGAATGTGTCTTCATATACCTGCCAAATCGCACCTTCCCATAGAATTTCTACACCAACGCCACACACTGCCAAATCGAAGCCACTTGCTGCCACCTCGCTTCAAACCTCTGAAATTTAAGATTTACCTCTATAATTTAGCTTCTCAAACATTTAAAATTTATAGAAATGCAACAAGAAGACGATTTGAGAGGACTTGCCAAAGTCATGGAGTTTATGCGAGCAATCAGCATAATTTTCGTAGTGATCAACATTTATTGGTTTTGTTATTTTGCACTACATGAATGGGGATTCATATTAAAGGTAGTGGATAAGATACTACTGAACTTTGACCGCACCGCCGGATTGTTCGGCAGTATCATTTACACCAAAGTATTTGCTGTTGTTTTTCTTGCCTTATCGTGTTTAGGAACAAAGGGCGTGAAAGAGGAAAAAATCACTTGGCCGAAAATCTATGTTTTTCTGACAATCGGTTTTATCCTGTTCTTTATGAACTGGTGGATACTCGACCTGCCGTTACCCGCAGCAGCGACAACTGGTTTTTATGTTCTCACAATGGCAACAGGTTATCTGTTCCTGTTGGTTGGCGGATTATGGATGAGCCGATTGCTGAAGAACAACCTTATGGACGACGTTTTCAATATGGAAAACGAATCGTTTATGCAGGAAACACGGCTATTACAGAGCGAATATTCCGTAAATCTGCCAACCAAATTCTGGTATAAAAAGAAACAATGGAAAGGTTGGATAAATGTAGTAAATCCGTTCCGTGCCAGTATCGTACTCGGAACTCCGGGTAGTGGAAAATCATACGCCGTTGTCAATCAGTATATAAAACAACAGATTGAGAAAGGATTCTCAATGTACGTGTATGATTTCAAGTTTCCAGACCTCTCCACAATCGCCTATAACCATCTGCTAAATAATCAATTAGGATATAAGAAAGTGCCGACTTTCTATGTAATAAACTTCGACGATCCGAGCCGTTCGCACCGTTGCAATCCTATCAATCCGTCTTTCATGGAAGACATTAGCGATGCCTACGAATCGAGTTACACGATTATGCTCAACCTCAATAAAACATGGGTGCAAAAGCAGGGCGACTTCTTTGTGGAATCCCCGATTATTTTGTTCGCTTCGATTATTTGGTATCTCCGCATTTATAAGGACGGAAAGTATTGTACATTCCCCCATGCGATTGAGTTCTTGAATAAACGCTATGAAGATATTTTCCCGATTCTTACTTCATATCCCGAACTCGAAAACTATCTAAGTCCTTTTATGGACGCATGGTTGGGTGGTGCTGCGGATCAGTTAATGGGACAGATAGCAAGTGCCAAAATTCCGCTATCCCGTATGATTTCACCACAACTATATTGGGTAATGTCTGGCGATGAATTTACGCTTGATATAAATAATCCTGACGATCCGAAAGTGTTGGTAGTCGGCAACAATCCCGATAGGCAAAACATTTATGGTGCAGCTTTGGGACTTTACAACTCCCGTATTGTGAAACTCATAAATAAAAAGGGACAATTAAAGAGTTCGGTAGTAATAGACGAGTTGCCGACAATCTATTTCAAAGGGTTGGATAACCTGATAGCCACTGCCCGAAGCAACAAAGTTGCGGTATTGTTGGGCTTTCAGGATTTCTCCCAATTAACAAGAGATTACGGCGACAAGGAAGCCAAAGTCGTGATGAACACCGTTGGTAATATTTTCTCTGGTCAAGTAGTTGGAGAAACAGCCAAAACGCTTTCCGACCGTTTCGGGAAAGTATTGCAGAAACGCCAGTCTATGACTATCAATCGCAACGACAAATCGACTTCTATCAGTACCCAAATGGATAGCCTGATACCACCATCGAAAATCAGTAATCTAACACAAGGTATGTTTGTCGGAGCTATTGCCGATAACTTCGACGAACGTATCGAGCAGAAAATTTTCCATTGCGAAATTGTGGTGGATAATGCTAAAGTTGCTGCCGAAACAAAGGCGTATCAATCCATTCCTGTAATTACAGATTTTACGAACGAAAACGGAGTAGATAAAATGAAAGAGCAAATACAACTCAACTACAATCGTATCAAAGAAGAAACGAAACAGATAGTTGCAGAAGAATTACAACGTATTAAGGACGATCCGACGTTGGCTCATTTGTTGCAACAAGGGGAATAAAATCAGGTCTTAATTTTCTTATAAGGCGGTATAAAATCGTACCTTTGCAGCATTCAGATATTATACATATTGAGCAATTTTAAAGATATACGAACAGTTGAAGATATTCTCAATTTAGAAACGGGCGAGAATATCAGTGCTTCTGCATTGCTTAGCAATATGGATAGCGATGATATTGTACTGCTAAGAAGGAAACTGCGTACTGCAAACAGGGAAGGAAAACCTATACTGGTTTGTGCCGAATGCTCAACCAAGTTGGAATTGAGATGCAATAAATTGAGTCGCGAAAGTAGAGGGCAAGATTTCTATTTCTTCAAGCATTATAAAGACGTTAATGAATGTTCCATTAAAACAAACTCTCGATTGCCTATCGGTGTGTTATTGGCTCGAAAATATGAAAATGTAAAAGAAAGTATTCCGCACATTGATTTAAAGAATCGGTTAGGATATATCATTGAACAGTTTCACTCACCTCAAAAAATCACCATTGACAGTAGATTTTATTTTGACAAGTCAGGTAATGGAGAAAGACGAAAACCAGACGTTTACGCTATTATTGATGATAAAGAATATGCTTTTGAGATACAGTTGAACACAACGTTTCTTAGTGTAATCGAAGAACGTGAAGCGTTTTATGAAAGAAATGATGTGTCTATTCTATGGATTTTCAAGCATTTTCCATTGGACGACGGACTTCAACGATTAACCCAAAAGGACATATATGTTCCCAATAGATTAAATGCTTTTGTTTTGGATGAAGAGATGCTTGACTTATCCATTAAAGAAAAAGAATTGCATTTAAGAGTTTATTACAAGACTTTCCATGTTGACGGGTGGGAAATTCGCAGTCAATGGGAGACAGATGTTGTTACGATCAAGGATTTAAAATATGCCGAAGATTTCAAACCTTTCTTCTATGATTCTTTTGCAGATAAGGAATATGCGAAACAAGAGTTGAAGCAAAAAGAAGAAGAGTATAGATTAGAACAGCGGAGAATTCAACGGATTCAACGACAGGAGCAAGAGCGATTGGCAGAACAGGAACGAATAAAACAACAGAAGGTGTCAAGGTGTAGAATGCTAATTAATTTGATGCAATCTGATATTGACTGTTTAGAAGAAAAGCAATCTGAATTATTGATAGATAAAAAACAATTAGAGAATAAAGTTGACGAGTTTCAATCCAAGAATGAAGAAATATCTCAAATACAAAGTGATATAATTGGAGTTGTGGAGAAAATGTACAACTATCTAAAAAGTCATGGGAATCAATCATGGAAATATGCCTCTAATCCTTTATATCGACATTGTGATATTTCGTCTATTAAAGACAAGTACGAAGAACAAATACGAGGATTCGAGAATACTAAAAATGAAATTCAAACTAAATTGAAAACGGAAATTATTCCGAGAAAAGTGTTTATAGATGAATTTTTAACCCGCGATATTGGTGGAATAATATATTCTATAATTACGCCAGATAAAAAATACGAATGGCTTGTAGAAAAATTTCCGAAAGAAATTAAAATGATAGAAACAAAGGATTTAGGGACAATATTCGCGGAAAATTGCATTAAAGACATTCCTAATATTTCTTTTTTTCGTTGGAGCATTGGAATTAAAAATAATCAAAATACATTCTTAATGGATATGTCTTCAAGAAAAACAGACACCCTTTCTAAAGAAAAGGAATTGAACAAACAACTTGACAAAATATCACACGACGAAAACAATTGTATTGCCAAATTAAAAAATGACATTATCAAATTATTAAACGACGAGCAGAGTAAAAATATGGCTTTAATTGAAGAATGTAAAGATAAGGAAAATACAATTCTGAATGCTCTTTTTCTAAACTCGACAAGAACCGAGATTCTTATAAATAGGCTAAATATATGTCAGCAATACATGTATAACTTATAGAACAGTTTCGGTTTAGCTTGATAATATTTTTCTAATATATTCTCTCAAAAAAGAATTGGGTGTAATGGGGACAAAAAGTCCCCATTGCTATTTTTGGTATCCCCAACGCCACACACTGCCATACCGAAGCCACATACTGCCACCTCTCTAAAAAACGATTGCCACCACTCTGATTAAGCCTACTTTTATTCTGCATTAATATTGATGCAGAACAAAAAACTGTTTAATCATGGATGAAAAATTAAATCCGAAAGACAAAGTTCTCCTGATGCGAGATGAAGGAGAAGGCAACAAACTCAAAGTTGTGAAAGGCATTGATAAGAAAGGAAAGATTGATGCCGTTGATCCTTTGAAGGCGAAACAGACCGATTTTATCAAAATCGACAAGCACGCAGATCCTCTCGAAAACTTTTTCAAAAACTTCTTTAATCAGGCAAAGAACCCGTCACATACGGGATTCTATGCAGTTACCGTCGATATGCTTGACAAAGTCCTGTCGCTTAGCGATAAGGAGTTGGAGAAGTTTCGTGTCGATCCGAGAGAGTATCTAAACAAAGAACCAGAGCAATCGACAAAGGAAACTAAGCAAGAGTCTGTAGAAGAACAAGTAAACACGAAAAAAGAAGAAAAAATGGAAACAACAAGCGAACAGAAAACGGAATTTAAGCAATTCGACACGAACCGTATCCCTGAAAGTGAGTATCAGAAGTACGGTATAAAGCCTGAAAATTTGGAAGGCGAACTCAAAGCTATGAGCTATGGGTATAAATCTCCGCATCTTGTAGATATTAACCCAAAAATCGAGGGTGTGGACTATCCGATGAAAGCCCGTCTATCATTGGAAGAGCAACCGGACGGCAGTCTAAAGTTTACTCCGCACCCTTATCAAAACCAAGTTGATTTGGAAAAACCGTTTCAGGGTATTATGCTTCCAAACGATGTAAAGGAAAATCTATTGGCAACAGGTAACAGTGGTCGTGTGGTCGAACTGGAACCAAGACCGGGCGAAAAAGTGCCGTCGCTCATTTCGATTGACAAACTAACCAATCGTTTGGAAGCAGTGCCGCTTGACAAACTTACCGTTTCTCAGAACTTGAAAGGCGCTGAGTTATCTCCCGAACAGCAACAAGCACTAAAAGAGGGTAAGAAGATACTGGTAGAGGGCATGACCTCTAAAAAGACTATCGGCACAGACAATCCCCGAAAGTTTGATGCTTACGTTCAATTCAATGCTGCCAAAGGCGGTTACGATTTCTCTTATGACGGATTAGACCGCAATAAGTACCAACAGAATAATAAGCAGGAACAAAGTCAGAATCAGGAGCAGAATCAAGTCCGTATTCCTAAAAAACTCTTAGGGGTAGATTTGAATGAAAAGCAGCAGAACTCGCTCCGTGAAGGAAAATCCGTCTATGTTCAAGGAATGCTGAAAGATGCGAAGGGCGAGCCTTTTAATGCCTATGTAAAGGTAAACAATGAAAAAGGCAAACTTGATTTTTTCAAATGGAATCCAGACCGAGCCAAGAAGCAAGGAGCGGGCGTGAAAGTTGCCGAAGGAAACAAAACGCAGGTAGCCGTCAATTCACAAGGTAAGACCAATGAAGCAACCAAATATTCAAAGAAACCTTTGAAGAAAGGACAGCAGAACCCGACGGAGAACCAGGCTAAAGAACAGAGGCAACAGCAAGGAGTTAAAAAGCCTGTGAAAAAAACCACAGGACACAAAATGTAATATTAACCACTAAAAAATCCATAGTAAATGAAAGTAATAATTGCAGAAAAACCAAGTGTAGCTCGTGATATAGCGGCTATCGTTGGTGCAAGTAACCGTCGTGAGGGTTATTTGGAAGGTATCGGATATGCCGTTACGTGGGCATTCGGCCACCTAATAGGATTGGCAATGCCACAGGATTATGGTATCACAGGCTTTCAAGCTGAAAACTTGCCGATATTTCCTGCCGATTTTAAGTTGTTACCCCGTCAGGTAAAGGACGGAAAGGCGTATAAACCCGATCCGGGAACAATGAAGCAACTTAAAGTTATCAAAGAGTTATTCAGTAAATGCGAACGGATAATTGTCGCCACTGATGCCGGGCGGGAAGGAGAACTTATATTCAGATATATTTTTCATTATCTGGAATGTAACAAACCTTTTGACCGTCTTTGGATAAACAGTCTGACGGATCAGGCTATCCGTAAAGGTTTGGAGAACCTACGTCCGGGAACAGAGTACGACAATCTATATGCTTCAGCAAAAGCCCGGAGCCAAGCTGATTGGGTTGTTGGGATAAACGCTTCACAAGCCTTATCAATATCAGCCGGCTACGGAGTGTGGTCGTTAGGACGGGTGCAAACACCTACACTCGCCATGATTTGCAGCCGATACCTCGAAAACAAAGAGTTCAAACCGCAAACCTATTTTCATGTAAAATTGCATACGGTAAAAGATGCGACACAATTTGCTATTATTTCCACAGAACGATTTGTCACGAAACAGGACGCAGACACAATCTTAGAGCGGATACGCTCGTCAGAATCAGTCAGCGTCGTAAACGTAGAAACAAAGCAAGGGACTCAGGAACCGCCTTTACTCTACGACCTTACCACCTTGCAGAAAGAAGCCAATAGCCGACACAGTTTTTCAGCCGATAAAACCCTGTCGGTCGCCCAGTCGCTTTACGAAGCCAAGCTCATTTCTTATCCGAGAACGGGAAGCCGTTATATTTCCGATGATGTTTTTGCCGAGATACCCGACCTTATCCGTCAGCTATCCGCTCATGCCACATTCGGAGGTTATGCGAAAACGCTATCAGGCAACGACCTGAATAAACGTTCGGTAAACGATAAGAAAGTAACCGACCACCATGCCCTGATTATCACGGAAAATACGCCGAGCGGTATTTCGGCAGACCAATGTATCATATATGATATGATTGCAGGGCGAATGTTGGAAGCCTTTTCGGGCAAATGCACTAAAGAGAACACAAGCGTTTCTTTGGATGCTTCAGGAGTTCCGTTTACGGTCAAAGGCAGCGTTATCCTGATTCCGGGTTGGAGAGCCGTACTCAATGCTCCGGATGAAGAAAAAGGAGAAGATGATGCTTTGGCATTACCAAGTTTATCCAATGGCGATGTACTTCCCATTAAAGGAACAGATTTATTGGAGAAACAAACTAAGCCCCGACCGTTACACACGGAAAGCAGCTTGTTGTCAGCAATGGAAACCTGTGCTAAAGAAGTAACGGACGAAGCTGAACGGGAAGCAATCACAGAATCGGGAATTGGAACGCCTGCCACCCGTGCAAGCATTATCGAAACGCTGTTCTCCCGTGAGTATATCGTAAGGGAGAAAAAATCCCTTGTTCCGACTAATAAAGGCTTAGTTGTTTATCTGGCTGTCCAAAACAAGAAGATTGCCGACGTTTCCATGACCGGAGAATGGGAAAGCGCCTTGAATAAAATTGCAACCGGCGGAATGGATGCCGATACATTCCACAAGGGAATTGAAGTGTATGCTGCACAGATTACCGCCGAATTACTGGAAAGCAAAATCGAGGGCGGCAACAAACGGGAGAGCTGTCCATGTCCCAAATGCAAAAGCGGTCAGGTAACGATATTCCAAAAGGTAGCCAAGTGTAATAACGAATCCTGCGGACTTACCGTGTTCCGAAACAAATCGGGCAAATACCTGACGGATGGACAACTGAAAGAACTGCTAACCAAAGGTAAAACGGGAACTATAAAAGGCTTTAAGAGCAAAGAGAACAAGCCTTTCGATGCTGCCGTAACTTTTGATGCAGCGTATAAAACGGGTTTTTCATTTCCACCAAAAACAGGTAATAGCAAGAAACGCAGATAAAAAGATTATCTTTGCCACTAAGAGAATTCATACGTAGTGTTCATAATGAGCAATTGTTAAGGGCATATTACTATTGAGTTTTTTTAGTGGTGGCACTGGGGAGGGATACCCCAGTGCCTTTTTCAAAGTGCTAAAGTAAAAAACAATCCATATAAATATTTGCTTTATATATTACTAATTCGAATTAAAAATACCTCAAATGTTCTCTATCTGAGAATATCTTTAAAACAATAATAATCTCTATGTTTTTCTGAAGTATCTTTTAAAAGTTTACGTATATTATACTCAACTAATGCCCATGTATAATGCGTCTCTCCTCTAATAATGTGGTTGCAAAGTTGTTCTCTTACCATCTTATTAAAGTGCTTTGAGTCTCTATCTGGATTGAATGTTGCATCAAATACATATTCTTCAGTAAAGCACCAAAAGGTCTTCTTTGATTGGTTTTCTCCATCTATTTCTAAACATAGAGCATTCATACCGTCAACAATATCAAGCATAGTCGTATAACTACCATAAAAAGCACTAAAACCTCTGGCTACTTCATCTTCCGAAACATCTCTATATGCTCCTATAAAAGCTTTATAAGGAGCTCTTTTTTCAGGCTCAATATAACTAATTATAGCGCCACCTTTGCACATTGCCATGACAACAATCAAAAGATGCCCCATTTTTATATTAATAGGACGTATGTTGTCAAAAAAAAGCTTCCATGACACACACTCTCCTGATGCTAAATATATACCATCTTCGTAGCCGTGGGTTTCTAAATGGAGAGTAAATATTTCTCCCTTAGACATTTCTTTTTCTATTTTTTTCAATGTGCTTACAAATTCTTTTACAGTTGTAACGTTATAAAACTTCACAAAAGAGTCTTCATGAAGATATTTTTTATACTGCAAAATGTCTTTTTGTAATTCATCTCCTGTTTTTCGCTCATTATCTTTCAATGATTGAATTACAATAATACCTTTTTGAGTAATTTCAGTGTCAGGAGTATTCATGCTATAAATCTTATTATATTAACTAGTTTCATTTTAGCTCCAAATTTAGCAAATATTTAAGACACAGTGCGCATGAACATCTATATGCTTCAAAAACAAGTCCATAACGCCACATACTGCCAAACGGAAGCCACATACTACCACTTATCCCGAAACAGGCTATCGACTTGCTGATTACAGGTATTTTTATCCTGCATTAATAGTGATGCAGAACCAAATAAGTAATCAGTATGAAATACAATTCAAATTTAGAGCCTGCGGAAATGTCCTATTTTCGTCTTAACCTGCTCTCATTCCTGCGTGATTCCCACCCCGACAAAGCAAACGACCTTTCCTTTATTGCCGGACGTGGGGATATGGCTGCCGAAGCATACAGCGAAGCCGTAAAAAGCGGCTTAGATCATATTCAGGCTGCGGAAATCGCCAACGAAGCCTTGTTCAAGGGTTTGCACTTTTCTCCTTACAATATTATAGTAGAAATCCTTTGGAACGAGTTTTACGAGGACGTTTCTCCAAGTGAAGCGGGGGCAAAAGCAAAAGAGTTATTACCCGAATGTCAGGCAGTATTTGCCAAATACAACCTGAATGATGATTATGCCGAGACGACAGAGTACCAGTCGCTCTATACGGAGTTTGTCGGCACAATCCTGATTCTGCTTGAAAATGAGTTACAATAAGCGAACTCATTTGCGTCAGAACATTGATGCAATCACGTTAGCGTTAAAGCTCGACAAGGAACATAGAGAAGCAACTCCCGAAGAACGGGAGATACTTGCCGCCTATTCAGGCTTCGGTGGAATTAAGGCAATCCTTAGCCCTGCCGACAAACCCGAAGATATTGAGCGGTGGTCTAAATCCGAAGCCGAGCTTTTTCCGTTGGTTCAGGAACTTCACGAGGTACTCCGTGAAAATTCCCCCACACCGGAAGTTTACAAACGCTATGTCAGTTCCCTGAAAAATTCTATCCTGACCGCATTCTTTACGCCCAAGCCTGTTATTGATGCTTTGGCGGAAGCGTTAAAGGATAGCGGAATAACACCCACACGCTTTTTAGAACCCAGCGCCGGAACAGGTGCGTTTATTTCTTCTTTCAAGGAAACAGCACCCGAAGCCAAAGCAACAGGTTTTGAAAAAGATCTGCTGACGGGTAAAATCCTCTCACACCTCTATCCTGATGACAAAGTAAGGATTGAGGGTTACGAAAAAATGGAAGGACGCTACTCACAGCATTTTGATGTGATAGCATCAAATATTCCTTTTGGCGATGTTTCCGTTTTCGATCCGTTACTTTCCAACCACGAAATACCCGCCGTCAAACAATCGACACAGGCTATACATAACTACTTTTTTGTGAAAAGTGTTATGTCGGCCAGAGAGGGCGGGATTATTGCCTTTATCACTTCACAGGGAGTTCTTAATTCGGAACAAAACAAGCCGATACGGGAATACCTTATGAACACATGCGATGTAGTTTCCGCTATTCGTTTGCCGAACAATCTCTTTTCCGACCATGCAGGAACGGAAGTCGGAAGCGATTTAATTGTATTGCAACGGAACAATAAAAGCATTGTCCCGACCCAACACCAACAGGATTTTATTGAATCCCGAAAACTATCGAACGGTATTTCTATCAATAACCTGTTCCGTGATTTTTCGAGGGTAGTGCAAACCCATTCAAAGACCGATACCGATCCATACGGTAAACCTGCTATTGTGTTTACCCACAAGGGCGGAGTTGAAGGAATAGCCAAAGACCTGCGACAGATGTTGAAAGAGGATTTTTCGCAACATTTGGATTTAGAGCGTTACCACTTAAATGCGCCGGAACAGGAAGTAAAGCAGGAAAGAAAAAGTACGGAACAACAGAATGATATCAATCCCCTTTGGCAGACGGATGAACTTAATCCCTTTTGGCAAGCTATTGAAGATGATTTGCTTTCCAATAATAAGGAAATTGAAAATAAAGAAGAAGAAAAGCAAACCTCTCAACAACAGCAAGCCGCACCAAATTCTTTTTCGGGTACTCTTTTCGATATGGACGATCCTGCCATTAAAAAAGAGCCGACTATGGAGGCGAAACCCCGGTCCGTAACGCAGGAGCCGTTAATTACGCTCTATGACTTGTTCGGCTTCACACAAGAGGAACGTTCACAAATCAAACACCATAAACTGGGGAGAAAAAGAAAAGCAAAAAAACAAAAAACAAAAGAGCTTCCTTTCATGGACTGGCGGGAAGAAATAGCATACAATGCAGCACTAAAAAGGGAAAAACTAAGTCAAGAAACTGCCGAAGCATATCCGGTATTAGACGCTCGTAGGGAGGAACAGTTAGAAAATCTAAGAGCCGAAGCTGAACGGGAACAGCAGGAACGCATGAAGCCTGTTCCGTATCCTAATGCGGAAGATGTGCCCTCACATTATCGGGAAGGCACATTGGTAACGGACGAAAATAATCGTATCGGATATTTGCGTGATTTGGACGGATTTCAGCCGATGTTTCATCCGCTTCAGCTCACAGGAACACAGCAGGCGAAAGCATCCCTTTACATTGAGATACGGGATACTTATCACCACCTGTATAGCAACGAAGCGACAAGGTTGGAAGCAAACCCCGCACTTCGTGAAATGCTTAACAGGCTCTATGACGATTTTACCCGTCGTTTCGGAAACATAAACGATGCAAAAAATCTAAGCCTGATTAAAATGGATGCCGGAGGAACCGAAATATTGTCCCTCGAACGCTATGTGAATGGTAAAGCGGTCAAAGCCGATATTTTCCAACAACCGGTTTCTTTTAACCCCAATGAGATAACTTCCGCCGACAACGCACGGGAAGCCCTGACCGCTTCACTCAACAAGTATGCACAAGTAAACCTCGATTACATGGCAGGACTTACCGGAGGTACTTCGGACGAAATACTGGAGGAACTGAAAGGTCAGGTATTTTTCAACCCAATGATAGGTACTTATGAAATTAAAGACAAATTCATAAGCGGAAATGTAATTTCCAAAGCGGAACACGTCGAGCGATATTTAGAAAACCATGCCGACCATGAAGCGGCAAAAGAATCTCTTATGGCACTTCACGAAGCCATACCACGCCCAATACCATTCGAGGATTTGGACTTCAATTTTGGCGAACGGTGGATTCCGACAGGTATGTACAGTAAATATGCCTCCCATTTATTCGATACCAACGTATCGGTACACTATGCACAAAGCCGTGATGAATATACGCTGAAAGCCGACAGTAAGAATATCAAGATATGGGATCAGTATGCCGTAAAGTCCCAAAGCCGGACATTTGACGGTATTGCCCTGATGAAACACGCCTTGCATAATACCTCTCCCGATATTACCAAGAAAGTCAAAAAGATGATTGACGGGGAACTCAAAGAGGTAAAGGTTCGTGATGCCGAATCTATCCAACTCGCCAATTCCAAGATTGACGAGATCCGGAACGGCTTTGTTGAATGGTTAAATGAACAGTCTCCTGAGTTTAAAAACCGGTTAGCAGATAAGTACAACCGCACGTTCAACTGTTTTGTGCGCCCCGACTATGACGGTAGCCACCAAGAGTTTCCCGGATTGGACTTGAAAGGCTTAGGCATTCCCGATTTATACAAAAGCCAAAAAGATGCCGTTTGGATGGATAAACTAAACGGTGGCGGGATAATCGACCACGAAGTTGGTGGCGGTAAAACGCTGATAATGTGTGTTAGTGCTTACGAGAAAAAACGATTGGGACTGGTAAACAAACCGCTTATTATGGCTCTCAAAGCCAACGTACACGAGATAGCCCAAACTTTCTGTACGGCTTACCCCAATGCAAAAGTGCTGTATCCGGGCAAAGAAGATTTTACTCCCGCAAAACGGGCGAGGATCTTCAATGAAATGAAAAATAACAACTGGGATGCCATTGTTTTAACGCATGAACAATTCGGCATGATACCCCAGTCGCCCGAAATACAACAGCGTATCTTACAGGCGGAACTTGACAGCGTTGAGGAAAATTTGGAAGTGTTGCGAGCATCGGGTAAGGAGATTTCCCGTGCTATGGAGAAAGGATTGGTCAAACGGCAACAAAATTTGGAAGCCAAATTGGAAAACATAGCCTATCAGATTGAGAACCGCAAAGACGATACAGTGGATTTCAAATTAATGGGTATCGACCATTTGTATGTTGATGAATCGCACCGCTTCAAGAACCTGACCTTTACAACACGACATGACCGTGTTGCAGGTCTGGGTAACGCCGAAGGATCGCAACGGGCATTAAATATGCTTTTTGCCCTGCGTACCATTCAGGACAGGACAGGAAAAGATTTAGGAGCGACTTTTCTATCGGGTACAACCATATCCAACAGTTTGACGGAGTTATACTTGCTTTTCAAGTATCTCCGACCAAACGAACTGGAACGGCAGGGTATTACCACCTTTGACGCATGGGCAGCTATTTTCGCTAAGAAGTCGATAGATTATGAATTTTCGGTAACGAACGAGATTGTGCAAAAAGAACGCTTCCGGTATTTCATCAAAGTACCCGAATTAGCGGCTTTTTATGCAGAAATAACCGACTATCGTTCTGCGGAGGATATTGGTATCGACCGACCTGCAAAGAACGAAATTTTGCATAATATTCCGCCCACGCCCGACCAACAGGAGTTTATTAAAAAACTGGTAGAGTTTGCCAAAACAGGAAAAGGCGAAGTATTGGGACGTGCGCCGTTAAATGAAAAGGAAGAAAAGGCAAAGATGCTTATTGCTACCGACTATGCCCGTAAAATGTCGCTCGATATGCGCTTGATTGATCCGGTCAAATACGGCGACCATGTGGATAACAAGGCTTCCCATGTGGCTAAAATGGTATCAGACTATTACAATAAGTTTGACAATCATAAAGCTACCCAGTTTGTCTTTTCCGATTTGGGAACATACAAGCCCGGAGAGTGGAATCCATGTTCCGAGATAAAGCGTAAACTGGTGGATGACTACGGAATCCCTGCTCACGAAATACGCTTTATTCAGGAAGCTAAAACGGATAAGGCTCGCAAAACCATGATTAAGGATATGAACGAGGGTAAAATTCGTGTCTTGTTCGGCTCTACCGAAATGTTGGGAACGGGTGTGAACGCTCAAAAACGATGCGTTGCCATTCATCATTTAGACGCACCGTGGCGACCGTCAGATCTAGAGCAGCGCGATGGCAGGGGCATTCGCAAAGGGAATGATATAGCCAAACTGTATGCCGATAATAAGGTCGATGTACTTATTTATGCCGTTGAAAAATCACTCGATGCTTATAAATTTGGATTGCTCCATAACAAGCAGCTTTTCATTCGCCAGTTGAAAAATAATTCAATGGGTAGCCGTACCATTGACGAGGGTTCAATGGATGAAAAGGGCGGTATGAACTTTTCCGAATACGTGGCCATTCTATCCGGTAATACCGAATTATTGGAAAAGGCACGTTTGGAAAAGAAGATTGCTTCCCTTGAATCGGAACGGCAAGCGTTTATACGTGGAAAATCTTCCTCACGCTACAAGTTGGAGAACATTATGTCGGACGTAGAGAAGAACAATGGATTTATCAGCCGTATATCCAAAGATTTGGAAGCGTTTAATTCCCGTGTACAGTATCAGCCGGACGGCGTTACCCGCCTGAATCCTGTTCTGTTGGACGGATTACAGGGCAGTAACCCAAAAGAAGTCGGAGCAAAGCTGAATGAAATTTCGGAGAAAGCCCGTACCTATGGTTTGCATGAGAAAATCGGCTCCCTATATGGTTTTGACCTAATGGTTAAGTCCGAAACCACCAACAAAGACGGGTTCGATGTCATTCAAAACCGTTTCTTTGTCAAAGGAGAGGGCGATATTCTCTACAATTACAATCACGGGGTAATGGCTTCCGATCCGAAGACGGCGGCACAGAATTTTCTCAATGCACTTGATACTATGCCTAAACTATTAGAGAAGTACCAATCTGATAATCAGAAATTGGAAAAGGATATTCCGGTACTCAAAGAGGTGGTTGAAAGCACTTGGCGAAAAGAGCCGGATTTAAAAGTCCTGAAAGACGACCTGATAAAGTTAGACCGTGAAATCCAACTCTCGCTTAAACCCATTGAAGAAAGCGAAGGGCAGGCTGAAAGCCTTAATAACGGTGTAGGTGGTATTCCTGCAAAAAAGGAAACGGTCGGCAATAATGATGCACAAATACCAGGTACACTAAAGGATGTAAAAGAGATTATGGGCGACAGGCTTGTTATTGCGTCTGTGGAGAATGGTTTGCCGAAAATGGAGAAGAAAGAAATATCAAAGGGAATTAAACTCTAAATACTTCAACTCTCTAAAGATTACCATTTTTCCACTTTACGAGAACAAGGAGCAGTAACACTATATTTGCTGTTCCTTGTTCTTTTCTATTTATTGGAGAATTATTACCTCTCATTGGAGAATTACTATCAGCAACATTATCATCTCTACTACCACCGAGATAAGTTATTGGAGAATTGAATACAGAATAATTTCCCCATTTAATAAGGCTTTTTAATTCTTCTATACTCATAAGCATATCATAATTTCTATACGCTTGCAAAGATACTTCTTATTTTTTATTTCTTGGAAGTGGTGTTACTATAATATTAGGATACTGACGATTAAAGTCCGCGCCTGTCATCACGACGGTACGGACTTTTTTGTTCAAACATAAAAATTAAAAACGATTATGGAAATTATCGAAAAAAACAGCCCTCACGGGTTTTCCGGATTATTGTTGTCTTTCTTATTAAAATTCTCTCTGATAAACTTATGAACATCGCTTTCTTTGTAGAAAGTCTTTTGATAAAGTGTCTGAAATGGCAACTCGCCTGAACTGCGGTAACGCTGTAACGTTCGCTTACTGACGTTCAGGAGCATGCATAAATCCTGGTTGTCGAGCAAAAGCTCTCCGTCTAACATGTTTCTTTGTTTACTCATTTTATCGAGAGTTTTATCTTGTTTGTCGAATCGATACATAATTCGCTCCATCCAGGCTTCAAAATCTTCTTTACTTATATACATAACTGTTGAATTTTATATAATATGCCCTATCATAAAATAATTCTGACTGGACGGATCTTTGATGATTATTTCTTTTTCTCGCATATACTTGATATAGCTTTTGGCAGTACGCTCTTTTACATCCATAATCTGCTGAATCCGGTCGCACAGGTCAATATAGGTCAGATGCTTTTGAACGTTGAAAATCTCACGGGCAACATTCGCTAGTTCCTTTTCTTTACGTTTTTCTTTTTCCTCCCTGGTCTTTTCCCCTATGTAAATGTGCATTCCTAATTCCTTGTCCCATGAGAACTGCATTAAGGGAACATCGAGAGGGCTTCCGTCCCTTACTTTGAGAGCCTTAACAACCGATATCGACGGTTCCGAATCGAGTTCTATACTTAGGATAGCAGCAGCTTTTCGCTGTAATTCCGAACCGAGATGCCCTCTTAATTTCAACCCATTCGGTACATAATGAAGTACACAAACAATGCAAGTGCGGTATATTCCTGCCAAACGGTACAGTTCATCCATAATGCGGATACTTTCGACTTCATCATTGGCTGATGATACTAAATCGGCAATGCCGTCAATAACAACCAAGCGGATGCCTTCGTATTCGTAATGATATTTATCCATACTCTGAACTATGGCTTGCAATCGTTCTTTCCGGGACATTCCCGTAAGGGAGAAAGCTCGCAGTTCTTCCGGTTTTTCGTTCAGTTTGGCTCGTTTCAAAAGGTTGGAAACGTTTTTGAAAAGCTGTACTTCGGATTGTTCGGTATCGTAAAGCAAAACCGCTTTATTATCTGAATTATCACGGACAGTCACGCCTAACGTATCAATAGTGCGGTTATCTTTTATGATTGAACCTGCAATCAGGGCGGCAACATAGTTGCTTTTCCCCGTACCTTCCCCGCCCGTAATGCAAAGGATGTTTCCCTGTGTTCCCAGAGGTACGTCGCCGGCAGATATAACTTCTTCAGCTTTTGCCGGAGGATTGTTGAAATCAATTTCGCAGGATTTAAGCATGGTCATTGTTTCATTATATAGGTTATCAAGAAAGTCGATGAATAGTTTTCGAAGCTCTTTGCGGTTATTCCCTTTGCGGAAATAATCGGTTATATCCTTGTCGGTCTTTTCGCCTGACAATGGTAAGACGAGCCGTTTAACGCCATACTCCGACAAGGCTTTTTCATGCTTCATTGCACTGTCTATTCCTGTTTTATCCGCATCATAGAGCAGTACAATATGTTTGAATCGGAAAGTGAGTTTATAGATTATTCCTGTCGGAATGGTCGATGTTTCGCTGTTGAAACAGATAGCATGGAAGCCATGTGCGGCAAGTGTCATCACATCTTTTTCTCCACCGGTAATAAACAATGTATCTCCTTTGGCGGGTAATTGTTCCAGTCCGAAACAATAACTATCTCCGATATTCCCGCCATACAAGAAACGTACTTCCGAAAATGGACGGTAGATTTTTACATATCGTTTACCTATGTACCCAAATAGCGGCTCATTCTCCGATGAAGTGTAAGAGAACGATTTTCCGTCCTTATTTTCGCTTCTAAACTCTTTCAGGGATACGGCTCTGTATAGTTTCAGTATTTCGGGAGTGATACCTGACCTTAACCAAAAATCCAGTTCCTTTTGAGTAAACTTCTGTTGTGTGATATTATAGGGTTTGATTTTGGGTAGTTCCGGGATCGTCGAATTATTCTTTTGTGGAACTGACTGCGGAATATGAGTTGCATAGTCCGAACTATCCAATCCTAAAGACATATCCCTGTTTATGGTTTTCAGTATTTCAACGAAGTCAGCACCATTGTTGCAATCCAAACCTTTCAACTGCCCAACGAAAAAGAAGCAATCTCCGCTGTAATTATCATTGCCGAAATCTTTTATGCGATAGATATTGTTACGACGGTCAAAATACACATTACACGAAGCCTTACGGTCTTCATACAATGGATTCAGAAAATTACGACCTGTTTTCCATTGTACCGAAATATAGTGCTTGAATACATTCAGACCGTTATTTGTCCGTCTTAATAGTTCGTCTTTGTTGAGCATATAGTTTATGATTATTTATGAGGTCATTCATACATTCTTCGGTACTGCGGATTCTCTTCTCATTAAGCATTCGCTTAATTTCCGCAATGGTGTAATATGATTTTCCTGAAATGATTGAATATGAGATCAGTCGATTGCTTCGTAAGCGTTGAAGTGTTCTCTCACTGATTTTGAGAAAGGTGCAAACTTCGTAACTATCCACCCACATTTCATCAGGGTTGACTGTATCATCATCCTGATGATCTACGACAAACTTTGCTATGGCATTAATCTTTGTGACTAAATCTTTATACGCCTGCGATTCTATTGTTATGACATCCATATTCGTAACTATTTAATTCGCTGCAAAGTTCGGGGAAAGGATAATACAAAAACAGGGGGAGTAGTTAACTACTCCCCCAAGTTTAGAATATAATTACAAGTAATTCAGCTAATTATAAAATCATTCTTTTTCATTTTGTTTCAAAGGCTTGATTTTCCGACTTCGTTCCAAACTTCCTTTGAGAAAATCTAATGATTTTGTCAGGTTACAAGATTTTCGATTATAAACCTCTGCCTGCTTATCGTATATGCTTCCAAAATTGCAATTGAAAACATATTCAAAAGCTCTTGCCAATTGCACCAAAGATGCAGGTTTACCGTTTCGGTTTTTTATTTCTTTTGAAAGAAAAATACTCATCACTAATTCCGCCAACCCGATAATTCCCAGTCCTTTTGCTTTGGGGATTACATAGAGTTCCGACTTAAACGATAGTTCTTCTGTTAGAGAAAATCTTTCCGGGTATTGTATCTTTAGTTTTAGCAATTCCATTTCAGAATGTAGAAAGCTCAAAGCCTTTCGGATGTAATTAAACTTAATCATATCCCCCCCCCGACTCGTAAAGTGATGATGTTTTTATTGAATCTATCTCGATACGGGAGTGATTCAATAGACGAAACACTTTCGAGTAATCTGCCTCTGAGTTGCTTGTTTCTGTAATCTGCTTAACAAAAGATTCATACGAAGTTTGAATTTCTTTGTTCGATACTTGCGAAGGTTCAGACAATAGTCTGAAAAACTCCTTGGTTGTTAAATCATTCATAGACATAATTTTTTAATGTTAGACGTTATGTGATAGACATACAAAGTCTTTCTTATGCCTGTATATAATCCTCAATTAAGAGGTGATCTTCCCCTGCAATGTATCAAATGTATCTGCTAATTCTAATTTTATTCCGGTTTCAAGGGCAGCGAAGTGTTTCTTGCCACAGGTTATTTTTGCTCTCTCGGTTGGTTTGATAGCGTCTTCAAACAAACCGCCCTTAGTCTCTACAACAAAATAAAGTTTCTGCTCGTTACCGTCATCCCAAACAAGTGCCCAGTCGGGATTATAGGCTCCCAATGGGGTATCAATCTTAAACCAGGAGGGTAGTTTGGTAAATACCCTAACATTATCGGAGCTTTCAAATCGTTGTGCCATACTGCGCTCTGTTTCCGAATCATAAATCACATAATCGTAGGGTGATTTGTTACTTTCCAGTAAGTTGCTGCTTAGATAACCTTGTAGCTCTTTGTTTTCAAACAGTTCCTGACACCACATATCCTTATCTATCCGCTTGTATTTGATGCCATCAACCAATAAGAGGCGCATCTCGTTACGGATGATATCAATAACCGATTCGATAAAGGCTTGAGGATTTTTCTTAAACGCTTCCAGGCGTTTGCTCCCAATCAAGATGGAAACGATGGATTGACGGGTCAGTCCGGTCTCGTTTTGCAGGTAAGTAACAATATCCGGCAGTATCGAAACCGTATCGTCCATAATCCGTGTCGATTCACGAGGAGAATCTTCTCCCTCCAGAACGCCCCCTTCGGTAATCGCTAATTTTATTTTGCGGGTAACAAAGCGTCCTCTGCCTACCACCACCTCTTCGTATATCCGTTGAGCGCATTGATCGATCAATTTGTCCGAATCAATTTTTACGGAGTACGTCGTTTTGTATTTTATCCGATCCCACAGATTTTTGAAATCTTCGTTGTGGATAAAGAACTCTTTCTTGAACGTTACCCGACGCACATCATCCCGGTTTTTAATATTCATAAAGTTTCCGCTGATACGCTTCAAGACTTTCAGAATCGGCATTTTGATATAGTCAAACTCTTGGGGAATAGCTACCCGGTTATCACGCAAGTCTATTTTCAGTTTTTCCTGCACTTTAGCGGCAACCTCTTTGGTCTTCTTATTAACCACTTCTTCTCTGACATAGCCTTTCTCCACGAAATAGTCGTAAAGTCGAACCGATTTTTCTTCGTTCAGATACATCGCTTTGTCCTGATCCGCACCTACTTCAATACGGGCGAAAGAATGTTTATGCAGGTAACCGAACTTAATTCCGGTATCTTCCTCTATTTCATTCTGCAACGCTTTGGCGAACTCTTCATAGCTTTCGTTTGCCATAATAGTGAGTGTATTTATATCAAAACCTTTTACCCGTTCGCCGTCCTGATTGACACACAGGCGAAGTCCACGCCCAATCTCTTGCCGTTTCTTTATCTCTTTGGTTGTTTCGTTAAGCGTACAGATTTGGAACACATTCGGATTGTCCCAACCCTCACGCAAGGCGGAGTGGGAGAAAATAAAGCGGAGTGGCGTTTCGAAGCTCAGCAGTCGTTCCTTATCGCGCATAATCAGATTGAACGCATCATCGTCTTTAGCCGTTTTCCCGGAGGTGTCTACAAAAACTTCAAATTTATCTTTATTGTTCGAGGCTTTCCCTTTCTTATCCACCGAGAAATATCCATCGTGAATTTGGCTTACCTCCACGTCCCGGTCTTTCAGCTCCTTGAATAAGGAGCGATATTTCGCTTTCTGTATCAAACTGTTGTATTCCTCTTCGAAGATGCGGGCATACTTGCCGTTTTGGCGGTTTCCCTCCGTATCGTACTCCCGGTAGTTTGCCACCTTGTCGATAAAGAACAGGCTTAGCACTTTTATTCCTTGCGGATTGAGTGCTATTTCTTTGTCAAGATGCGCCTCGATGGTCATGCGAATTTGCTCTCGCTTCAGCAGGTCGTCACTCAAACTCCCTGAGACAACGCCCTGTTCTATAATCTGATCATTGCTTGTAAACGACATATTCCAGCGTTCGTTGTCGTACCAAATATCTTCCACAATATACCCTTCGTATTGGTCACGTTTGGTAATATCAAATAGATCCTGACCTTGTTTTACCCACGCTTTCTTGCGGTCAACTTTTCCTTTGTTTTGAAAGTCCAACTCCACCTGCGCTCTAATACCGGCTTTGTTGTCCACTTTTATCAGGTCGATATACGCATCGTTTTGGAAGCCTTCCACAGAAGCGGTAGCCACTTCAATCTGTTTCACCAATTTCAGCTCGTAAGCATCCACCGAATCGAGCTTATACATCATGTTGTAGTGCGTGCGGTGTGTGGCAGAATAACGCAAACAGCAGAGCGGATTGAGCGCAGCGATAGCTTCTTTCGCTTTGTCGGTATTATCCACACTTTGCGGTTCGTCGATAATCACTATCGGATTCGTTTCTTTAATCAGGTCGATGGGTTTGTAGCCCAACTTATCGTTGTAACGGTGGATAATGTTGGACTTACTATTTTCGTCTCCACTTTCAAAACTTTTGCGAAAGGCATCGATGTTGATCACCATAATCTGAATGGTGTCGCCTGTGGCAAACGAGCGTACTTGCTCCAATTTGGCGGCATCATACACAAAATAATCGTACACCACATTCTCATATTCGCCTTTGAAGTGTTCCTTGGTGATTTGTAAGGATTTGTATGTACCCTCTTTGATGGCGATGCTCGGCACTACAATGATAAACTTGGTAAAACCGTAACGCTTATTGAGTTCAAAGATCGTTTTCAGATAGACATAGGTTTTACCTGTACCGGTCTCCATCTCTACCGAGAAGTTCATTCCCTCTTTCTTGAAACTCTCGGTGGTTGATTGTGGCACGCCGTTACGCAATTGGATGCGCTGCATATTGGCAAGCATATCCTCCTCGATCATCTTTATGGAGTTGCCGATACCGATGGTGGCACGTTGAAATAGCAAACTTTCTTCGCCCTTGATGGGCGTGATAGAGAAATTGCTTTGGAAAATCTCTTCACCTTCAAAGATGTCACAGATACTATTTACTGCGTCGTCCTGATATTCGAGGTGACTCTCGAATTTTAATGTCATATTTTTAGCCATACTGCGTCCTCTTTTTAAACGGTTGCCACATTCGTAATACCGTGCTGTTTCAGGATCAGCAGCGTATTGGTTTTCACTTCGTCCGAACCATTAAATCCGGCTTCTTTGAATACCACTCGGCAATTGGCATCCACGCCTTCGGGACTTACCTCTTTGTATAGTTTGCCGATACCTTCGGCAACAGCCGTGGATAGGCTGTCTGCCAAGCAGACAATCAACGAGCCGGCTCCCATTTCGTACACGGTTTTTCCATCTATGGTGTGACGATTAATCTTTTCGGTCAACTCTATGCCGTACTTAATCAATATCTCATAGAGCAGATCGTCTTCACTCCGGTCGGTTTTGATATTGAACAGGGAGTTATTAAGCGCTGTTTCTAAATTGTCGGGATCGCTATCCCATGCATTGATGTTGGAACTGTCGAGTTTGAATACTTTGAAGCCAATATCTAACTTCTTCGCTTCTTCCGCAAAGAGTCCACCCTCCTTTTTAGCTTTCGCTTTTTGTTCTTCAACTATCTTTTTCCCTGCACGGCGGATACGCTCTTTGGCTATTTCGGGAATGGTAGTATAGCCTGCTTTGCGGGCTTCGCTACCTTCGGGAGTTTGCTCGGGAAGCTGCACCATAATATATTTGCGGTTGCCGTCGTCTTCTGCATTGAGTTGCATTACGGCGTGGGCGGTGGTGGCGGAGCCGGAGAAGAAGTCGAGAATGAGGGAGTCTTTATTTGAATATAATTCAAGACATCTTTGGATTAAACCGACAGGCTTAGGGTAATCAAAATAGTCGTTTCCATCAAATAGTTTCTTTAAATTTTGAGCAGCTTCTTGGGAATGTCCGACTTCTGAATACTTCCATATCGTCATTGGTGTTACACCTGCTTTTACTTCCGTTAAAAACTTTTTAACTCGTGGTGTATTTGAGCCTTCTATACCGAACCATATTCTATTATCGTCTAGCATTTCTTTATATCTGTCTTTAGTAAAAAGCCAGCATCTGCCACTTGTTGGCTTTATGATATTTCCTGAAGGAGTAGTTATTTCATATACCTTTTCTGTGACAACAGGACCAACAGTCATATCAGAAGACATCCAAACTCCTCGTGGATCATTATCAGGATTAGCATATCGACTGTCTGATTTATCATTACGCTTTAATCCATTACAGAATAAAATATTGAGTTGTTTTGTATAGCAAAGTATATAATCGTGTGATTCTGAGAAATGCTTTTTTAGATTGACTGGAGCAAAAGCTCTCTCCCATATCACTTGAGAAAGGAAATTCTCCTCCCCAAACACCTCATCACAAATCTTCCTTAGGTTCGCCACCTCATTATCATCAATACTAATAAAGATCACCCCATCCTCTGTCAATAGGTTGCGTGCTAACTTCAACCGCGGATACATCATATTCAGCCAATTGGAGTGGTAGCGTCCATCGCTTTCGGTGTTGGTAGATAGTTTCTTGTCCTGCCCGGTTTGCTCTAAATAGTTTTGCAGGTTATCTTTGTAATTGTCTTTGTAGACAAAGTCTTTTCCTGTATTGTAGGGCGGGTCAATGTAAATCATCTTTACACGGCTGTGGTAGCTCTTTTGCAAAAGTTTCAGTACCTCCAAGTTGTCTCCCTCAATATAAAGATTCTCGGTAGTATCCCAATCCACGCTCTCTTCGGGGCAAGGGCGGAGTGTGCCGGTGCTTCGTTTTTGGGCTTCACGCCGTGCGTTGGCTTTACCTGCCCAGTTGAGACAGAAACGCTCTTCGGCGGTGTCGCCATAGTTACCCAGCAGATCGTTGAGAGCTTCAAAGTCCACACGGCCTTCTTTTATCACTTCAGGGAAAATCTGTTTCAGTTGCTCCAGATTTTGTGCCACCAAGTCGGCACTTTTGCTCTCGGCTTGCGGTATGTTTGTCTTTTGCATTCTATTTTGTTTTTTATTTAAAATTAAAATGATGATTCCCAGCACTTTTTTAAAGCATTGAGGCAGATTACTAAATCAGACTCAAACTGTTCTTTGGTAATTGTATCTCCTACATGCTTCGCTAATTGCTTTTTTTGACGACCTTTCATTTTATCTACTTCTTCTTGGGACTTCTTCCAGTTAGTATAAATAGGGCATTCTTGATGCGGATAGCATTGTTCAATATCCCTTTGCGATAATTGAAAAAATCGACCATCGGTTTTTAGATGTTTATTTTTATCTAAAAATTGAGAGACCCCACCTTCTTTATCCGGATGAGGCTTGTCTATCAGTATAACTAATTTTTTTTCATATAAACTTTGTCCTAATGGAGTATAAGCTTTTTCGATACTATTTATTGTTCGTTCTGTCTGTTCAATATCTCCTTGGGCTTTGATTATTTGAATTTTAGGCTGATCGGAATAAAATCTTTTTATTACCCTCGTAAGTAATTCAAACTCACTTTCTCCCTCTACTATAAGAAAGTTTCTTGGCAGTAAAAGATCACCCGGGCTACCTCCTAATAATTCATAGATTAAATTCGGTTTATCAATATCGTCTGTTTTGTCAATATGCGTAACACCTTCATTCTTGTCTACTTTAAAAATAGTTTGTATGGGTTCATTATCCGCAATAAAAACAGAAGAATGTGTATTGATAAAGACTTGATCATTGTCTTTGGACAGGGAAAGCAAAACATCTTTTAGCTTTCTTTGAGCCGATGGATGCAAATGTAATTCAGCTTCATCTATGAAGAATAGGAATGATTTTCCGGAATCATCATTTTGCTTTCTGAAATCAGAATATGCTTGTATTATAGCAAGCATTAATGCTCTTTGCATACCATCTCCCTTTTCTTCTGCATCGGTCTCGACGCCATCATCAACACTTGTGTTAAAATTTTTGAGAAGATCATCAAAGGCAGGGATCGTGACTTCAAAGTTCACTTTGGTACAATCAGGAAATTGTTTTTCCAAATATGCCTTTACCTTTTGTCCAACTTTATCAAATTCAACTTTGATTTCTGATTGATCATCGGAAAACAATTCATTGAATTTTTCTTGGAATTCTTTATATTTTTGATTTGATGCTACAATCTCTGATAAAACACCTGAAAGCATAATACCCATTGGAGTGGTTGACGCATATTTGGCTACGCTATCATAGTATTGCTTTGTGTTTACGTATTCAAATTTGGGGAGAAAATCATTTAATGCAGTATCGAAGCCTGTGCCATGGCTAACCTCTACACCATTGACAAAAACAGTCCGTTTTTTTAGATTCAAACTACTTCGTGTAATAGTAATTTCATCAGAGTCTCCAATTGCTTTCAGTATGGATGCTTTATTTTTTTCATTCTTCATTTTAGATGCACCTTCTTGGCAATCGCTGAACTTTATAGAAACTTCTATTTCAAAAGAAGTATCATGCTTGAATTTTAGCGAGTTAATATCAATTTTTTTTGGAACCCCATTATAGAAGAAATCAACCGCTTCGAAGAAGTTGGTTTTGCCGCAGTTGTTTTGACCAACAAGTATATTAAAATCGGAAGCCTCTATTTGAGCATCCTTTATAGATCTAAAATTCTTTATTTCAATTGATTTTATTCTCATGTTAGTAGTCAATTATATTTTAGTGTATTTCCTCTTTTAATTTTATATCAATTGTTCTTTCCTCTTTTGCTCTTGATCTTGCAACTCTCTTAACTTACTATTCAGTTTTACTATCCGATTAAATTGCGTCTCTTCCCTTAACTGCTTTTTTATATCCTGTTGCTCGGCTCTATTTGCCTTTAGCTCTCCAAGAACAGACCGATAATATACCAAGTCGGGTTCTGAAACGTTTAATCCGGTAAAGCATCCGGCTTCGTCTGCCACTTTCAATAGCAATAATTTAGCAGAGAGTTGGTCAAACAATTCTTTCAACGAATTGCAGCGGATGCGTGTTATATCTAACGAAGGCAACCAAGCACAAATAATACTATCGTCGCCTTCAGGTACAAAGAAACGGGTTATTTGTTGTTCTTCCATCACCCGCCTTGTTTTATCCGCCTGATTGATTCGTTTTACGCACCAATTCACACAAAAACTTTCGCCACAATGAATCACTAAAAACATCGGAGCAGGAAAGGCTTTCTGTACCATGGTAGCTACCGGCATCGCTTTAGCCGGATTCTTTATACTTACTTCGGCAATGATGATTTGGTCGTAAGCCTGTTCATCATCCATGTATGCAGCCAATCCAATGGTGCGGGTCTGCAATAAACCTTTCATCGTGAGCTTTTCTATCTCTTCACGCAACAATCGTTTTTCCCCGGAAGACAAAGGCGCTTTCTCGGCAAAAAGTTTTTTGCTGATAGGCGTATTGATTAATGCCCCGGACGGTATGTTGAAGTACTCTATCATTATAGGTTGATTTTTCTTATCCTGCCGGTAAGCTCTTCCATCCTCTCGATAATTTTATCGAATGTTTTTTTGTCTTTATCATAAATGAAACTCTCTTTCATGTTTTCGTAATCTTTTCTCCAACTCCCCATCAAGTGGTCGGGAGGACAAATCCGGATCTGAACAGGTTCGTGTGTTGTATAGTCAACATCCTTTATGCTGTTGAACTTTTGACGATGACTAACAACGGCTTTGTATAAGTCCGTATCTTGCAACGCTGATTGAGCGAAAGAGCTATCCATCATCTTTTCCAAATCGTATAAATGTCTTGACATCCTATCCGTGCGTGGATTTTCCTTTTGATACTCCTCGTGCAACAAGAATATTTTTTCCAAAAAGGTACGTTCCGGTAATACGGACTTAAAAAGTGACTTTATTTCGCTATCAATTTCAGGAAACCGGGAATGGATAAGCGTTGCAATTTCTCGATTTTCAAAAGGTTCGTCCAGAGACATGGCACTGAACTCAATCTTGACAACCGGAAGGAGATAATCTATTTTAGTCGGAAGAATACTTTGGTATTTTACTTCTACTAAAGTTATCATATCGCTACTGTTTTTTGTAACAAGCTCAACTTTATAACCTGTTATTCCTTCTGAAGAAAGTATACCATCTAACTCGGGGAGCAACTTCTCTTCTATGTGATGGAAAGCTTCTCGGCGAATTTTTGTTCGTTGCTGATTGGTTTCTTCAGGTAGATCGAAAAACGAACGACTTATAGTCAAATCTATATCTTCACTGAAGCGACTAATCAATCCCCACGCTTTACTGAGGGAAGTTCCGCCCTTGAATTGCAAAAAATCCGCCCACGAAGATTTTGACAATGCTACCAAAATGGCCGTTACCCACCAATCCTTTTCAATTGCCTGTTCTGCTGAAATTTTTCTGGCCACTGCTGTTTGTTGTAGCAAAACCATTTTTTCATCTTCGCTATAATTCAGCCAAATACTCATTCTGTTACTGTTTTTATGATTGGTAATAGCAATTCCTTCATCCATACCGGCGACAGGTATAAATCGTGCATCATTGTTGCTCGCTCTTCGGCATCACTCTCCGAAAGAAGCTTACTTATTTTGTCCTTTATTTCGTCCGTTACCTGATTTTCTCCAAGTTCTTTTAGTGCAATAATTATCAATGGCAGAAGCTTACCCTTGAATTGAAAGTTTTTCTGAACAACATTTTTGAAAATAATATTTCTTTCGCCAACTTGCACTTTTCGCTTAGCTCCGTTGGTAATATATACGGCGTTCATCGGTACTTGAGTAGAAAAGCCCAAAATATTTAAGGCAGTATCACCGGTTGGCATAATCTGAGCCCTGTCTCGTTCGGCTATTTTGTGGGCAATTTGGTCAATCGTAGGGTGCAAAACACCAAATTTCGTTTTTATGGGATTCATATAGATGCCGGTTGCCACACGAACAATGATGCCTTCATTTTGCAGACGGGATAACGTTCGGGTAACAAGGCTATCATTATTTAAATCTTCAAAATCACGCACAGTGAACAAATCGCCTTTCTTAAAGCGAGTTACTCGATCTCTAACTTTTTGTGAAATATTCTCTTCCATTATTAAACCCCAATAATATTGTCCGAAATATTCGGTAGATTTCGGACAAAGATAAAGAATTATTTCCGCTTGACAACAACAAATGCCACAATATCAAAATCACTTTGTGAAGTTACACCTTCGGCATTGAGCGAAACTAATTCTGTAGAGAAAAACGAAGCAGCACCTACCTCTTGCGATTTACCGATAACGCTTTCGATGGCTAACTGAAAAGCGGACGAATAGGCTTTCATATTGGCATAGTTCTTTGTCTCTCTTTTTAGTTCTTGTGTCAATTCTTCCAGCACTTCTGTTTTGCCTTGGCACAGTTTTTTCAGGTAATCCAAACAACGTTTTCCCTGCATATAGCCTAAAACCGTTTCTCCATCTTCACCCATATAAACCAAATAATAAGGCGCAAGCAAGCTTTGTCCTTTTTGTTGTACAGAGCTACGCATACAGAAAATGGTGCCGGGCGGTATCTCTTCATCGTCTGTTTCGACCACGGTATGGATGCCCAACGGAATATCCTGCAAATCAGCAAGGTGTTTTTTTTCGTATTCCATAATATCCATTCGGAAATCGTTCATATTGGTATCCGTAATGGTTATTCCACCTTGAATGTCTTCCAAATCGAGTACTGTACTTTGGAGTTGCTCCAACTGCTTGCGACGATATTCCAAATCGGTCATTTCGTCGTTTTCGTTCATCTCTATGAGATTCTCCTCTCCGGTAGCAGATATATCGAGTAACACCATCTTGCCTTTCACCCGACTCTCTAAGTTGATATATTCATTCAGCTCCATATTGGGCCAGAAATTGACTAACTGAATCTGTTCATTCTTGGAGCCTAAGCGGTCGATACGACCGAAACGTTGAATGATACGCACCGGATTCCAATGGATATCATAGTTTACCAAATAGTCACAATCTTGCAGGTTTTGTCCTTCCGAAATACAATCAGTGGCAATGAGCAAGTCTATTTCTCTTTTGACATTCGGATAGGTCTTGTCACGCTCTTTTGAATAAGGCGAGAAATGAGTAAGCAATTCGTTCATCTCTTTCCTTTCGATATCCGGAAAGTTTGTTTTATTCGTTCCGCTTCCTTTTATCAAAGCGGTAAACAGACCATATTCATCCAATATCCATGCTGACAATTCTTCATAAAGATAGATCGATGTATCGGCAAAAGCGGTAAAAACGATAACCTTCTTATTGTCTTCGTTGATCGGGTTTTCTATTTTGCGGGCGATGACCTCTTTCAGTCGTGTCAGTTTTTCATCACGGGCAGCCGATATGGTGGCGGCACTCTCCATGAGCTTTGTAAGTGTATCGCGGTCGTATTCCAACTCTTGTCGCCATTTTACCAAATCAATATCTTGAAGCAATACTTTTACCTTGTTACCAATCAGGTAGTCACTTTCATCCTCTTCTAAATCAATGCTGTCTATGGTAATGGATTTATCCGACAATTCGGCTATATGTTCTATCTTGTATAAATTTTGATTGACTAGCTCTAATAGTGCCTTTACACTCAGATAAAAAGAATAGATGGAACTCTCCATCCGTTTCAGGTAATTCACCCGCATAAGGTCAACCAGATTCTTTTCCCGGTCGGACTGGGTAAAGACACTTCCCGTGCTTAACTGATAGTCATATTTTGCCGCATACTCCGCTTTCTTCTCATCTTTCAGTGAAGATACGGGCGAGTAATTTGCGAGATTCAGCTTACGAATAGCGTTGTTGATGTTTCTCAAAGATGGGAATAATCGCTGACTGTCGATATCGGTTTTCTCGTTTATTGGTCTTAAACGTGTTGGGAACCGTCCCACGTCTGCCGAATCGTAATATTTAACGATATGCTTCCGGGAACGGGCAATCGTAAGCATATCCAACAATTTGAAGTAGCGATTATCCAAACGATCGAACAATACGTTGATGTTTCGGTCGGAAGTTTTTGCCCAATCGGAAAATTGCCGCTGAGCCAACTTCATCACATTGGAGATGTTATCAATTCCTTCGTCTTCAAAAACGGTATCTTCTCCTTCAGTAATAAACGATATTTGATTCTTGAGGTCGTTCATGCGATTGTTTACCGGAGTTGCCGAGAGCATCAATAGTTTCGTCTTAACCCCTTTTTTGATCACCTCATTCATCATACGGGCATAACGGGTCATCTCTCCTTTGGAGGGATAATTATTCCGAAAATTATGTGATTCGTCAATGACCACTAAGTCGTAGTTTGCCCAATTGATAGAGGCAAGGTCTATATCGCCCGACTTTCCACGAAGACGAATTAAATCAGTATGGCATAATACATCGTAGTTGAACCTGTCATTGATTAAAATATTACGCTTGTCGTTTTGTGTATATACCGTCCAGTTGTCGCGCAATTTTTTGGGGCAAAGAACAAGTACCCGATCGTTACGTAATTCATAATATTTTATAACAGCAAGTGCCTCAAAGGTTTTTCCTAATCCCACGCTATCCGCAATGATACAACCGCCATATTTCTCTATCTTCTCAATAGCTCCCATTACTCCATCTTTCTGAAATTTATAGAGCTTTTTCCAAATCTCCTTCTCTTTAAAGCCGGTCTTGGATTTAAAAATCTTATCGTCGGCAAAGTCAACAATAGAGTAGTGAAACAGGTGGTGCAATATCATATAATAGACTGAATCGGGAGAATAATCCTTGTATCCCTTTTTCAGTTCTTCAATGGCTAAGTTTGTGATCTCTTTGGCTAAGTTTGAGTCTGCCCAAATATGGTTATATATTTGTTTGAGTTGTTCAATTTCATTATTCCCATCTTGTAAAATATGCTGCTGCGGGTTTTTAGAAACTATAAAACCTAACGTATCTGAACAGAAATCTGCCATTCCCGAAAGAATGACACAACTTTCGCCCTCTTTTTCGACAAAAATCAATTTAAACCCAAAAGCATTGGGAACTTTAAGCGCACGAATGCGACTTCTTTCAAGGATACGGCTACATTCTTCAGCTGCTAATCTCAACAGTAGTTGTCTTTTAAGTTCTCCTTCCTCAGACGTACCCCAAAATGAATTATCCATAGCGATGGAGACTCCATTCGTTTTATTTGTTTCCGGATTAGTCAAAAGCAAAATGTTTAACCCCTTAACATGTTTCATCTTTTCTCGCAAGAGATAAAAGGGATAGATGCTAAACATCCCGGTACTAATGGAGACAATCGTGTTGTTGTCTATTCTTTGTGATAATTCATTCTCGACTGTCCGGCCTTGCTTGTTATCTAATATCTTCATGCTTGTGTAGATTACTCTTTAGTCGTATTAAACAACACTCGCACATCAACATCCAATGCTTCCGCTATAAGCCCGAACACCTCTACCGAGGGTTGAGCTTTGTTGGAACACCATCTGGATATGGTTGTTTCATTTTTACCTATTCTCTCCGCAAGCCAGCGATTGGTTTTGCCTTTTTCAGCTAAAACGACCTTAATTCTATTTGAGACTTTTCTTTCTGACATATTTAACTACGTTTTGCTCAGTTGAAGGTTGTTTGTCTAATTTAGTCAAACATTTGATGTTATTAGATACAAATATAGCGTTTTAATTTAAATCCTAACGTATAATATTCAATTTATTATGCAATCACAGAACAAGGCAGCGTTAGTGCAAGGTGCAAGTATCTATATATAGATAGACTTGCACCTTGCACTAAACTTAAAACATTGTGATTCAAAATAGTTGTTGATTTAAAAATAAGTTGTAACTTTGAACTTGAATTTTATGACGACAAATTGGTGACAATAGTAGCCAGAACTGCCAGAATAAAGAGCAGAAATGGAAACTAACCTAATTTGTACCCCATAGAGATCTTTGAGAAAATAATTCACTGAATATTAACGGTCTGATGATTTTTGTTCAAAATCCGTCCGAACCGCCAAGAAAGGAAGTTTAGTCACACAGTGGTGGAAGCGTTGAAATACAGCCAGTTAGTAGTTTCTAACCTAAACTGTACCCCCTAAGAGAAATCGAAGAGGTAAAGTGCTGAAAAGGAGCAAATTAACCTGTAAAGGTGGCTTTCCCGTCCATACCGCAAACAAGGGTGTAAATCAAATAATTACGAGATTTGCACCCTTTTTTACACCCAGAAAAGTATCATCAGCCATCTCATTGCAATTCCAAATGCAACATCGGATAATCTTTTCCTTCCGCATCTTTCTCTGACCTTCCGGTGATGCTAAATCCCCTCTTCTTATAAAAACCAAGGGCTTGCTTATTTTGCTCGTTTACATCTAATGTTGTAATGCCCAAATGTTCAATAGCGTAGTTTAGAAGAATTTTCCCATATCCTTTACCTCTTGAATCCGCGTCAATAAAAAGCATTTCGAGATGGTTATCCGATACGCCTATAAAACCAATTATCATTTTATCTATCCGCAAAACATACAAATCAACAGCGGGCAGATATTTTGTTGGTCCATGTTGTTTGTAATACTCAAAATCTTCGGGTTTTAGGAAATGATGCGTAGCTTTTACCGAACTTTCCCAAACATTCGTAAGCACCCGATAAAGTCCCCGTTTTAGTTTACATTTTAAGTTTTGATCTTTG
>ENA-UOOH01000297-UOOH01000297.1-fermentation-metagenome-genome-assembly--contig:-NODE-297-length-60175-cov-5.072971_pt1 | contig 60175 bp, 43 predicted proteins | sample MGYA00245778_ERZ724025 | MGnify/ENA primary metagenome ERZ724025 (study PRJEB28704, sample SAMN03018313) | fermentation metagenome | biome: anthropogenic terrestrial biome; feature: soil; material... | reverse complement strand
ATCAACGGTTTTTATTATTTTTTAGTTTTTTGTGTTATTTGTTAAATACATATTGTCATCTTTGTACTTCTTAGCGTACACAAACAATCACGAAAAACCTGTAATTACGCCATTATCGTCAATATCTATGAGTTCAGCAGAGGGTATTTGCGGCAGACCAGGCATGCGCATAATATTTCCGGTAATGGGTATTACAAAACCTGCACCGGTCGCAATTTCAATTCTACGCACAGTAACAATAAAATTTTTAGGCCGCCCCAGCAGCTTTGGGTTATCGGAAAGTGACTCCTGGGTTTTGGCAATGCAAACAGGCAACCCACTCAAACCTAAAGTTTCTATTGTTTTTAAATCTTTTTTGGCTTGTGGGGTATAGTCAATGGCACTCGCTCCGTAAATTTTTCTGGCTACAGTTTCAATTTTCTTTTCAATAGGCCACGACCATTCATACATGGGTGCAAATTTAGATACACACTCCCCGGCAACCTGAGCCACAATTCTTGCCAGATCCTCAGTGCCTGCTCCCCCTTTACCCCAAACATCAGCTACAGCGGCTTTAATTCCAAGCTCCTTACACCTGTGGAGTATGATGTTAAGCTCATCCTCGGTATCGGTGGCAAATTTATTTATAGCCACCACCGGACAGACATTAAATTTAAGCATGTTTTCTATATGCTTCTCCAGATTTGGCAGGCCTTCTTTTACTGCCTCAGGATTCGGCTCCTTCAGGTCTTTAACGGCTACTTCACCATGATATTTTAGTGCCCTTACTGTGGCAACCAACACCGCTGCCTGTGGTTCAATGCCTGCAGAAACACATTTGATGTCAAGAAATTTCTCCGCGCCCAGGTCAAATCCAAAGCCTGCTTCAGTGACCACATATTCCGATAACGACATTCCCATTTTAGTTGCCAGAACAGAATTTGTACCCTGGGCAATGTTTGCAAAAGGGCCGCCGTGTATGATGGCAGGATTGCCCTCCATGGTTTGCACCAGATTGGGCTTAACTGCATCTTTTAATAATGCAGCCATGGCACCCTGTGCTTTCAGATCGCGTGCGTATATGGGTTTCTTATCAAAAGTAAAGCCGACAAAAATATTTCCGACCCGCTCTTTCAGATCATGAAAATCTTCAGCTAGACATAAAATGGCCATGATTTCGGAAGCAGCTGTAATATTAAAGCCTGTTTCGCGGGGTATGCCTGAACTGGTTCCGCCCAAACCAACAATGATCTGGCGCAACGAACGGTCATTCATATCCATAGCTCTTTTCCAGTGCACTGTTCTTGGATCTATATTTAATGACCGCGTATTGCTCTGAATATTATTATCTATAAGTGCAGCCAGCAGATTATTTGCTTTTTCAATGGCCGAAAAATCACCAGTAAAATGGAAATTGATATCTTCCATTGGAATAACCTGTGAATAACCACCGCCGGTAGCACCACCCTTAATCCCGAACACCGGCCCCAGACTAGGCTCCCGGAGCACCACAGTAGTGGCTTTCCCTATCCGGTTGAGACCTTCGCACAAACCTATGGAAACCGTAGTTTTTCCTTCTCCGGCTGGTGTTGGCGATATGGCTGAAACAAGGATCAGCGTGCCCGGGTTGCTTTTAATTTTTTCATGATCAATAAGATGTAACGGTAGTTTGGCTTTATACTTTCCATACAGTTCAAGATCATCTGCATCAATTCCAAGCTTCCGGCCTATTTCAGTAATCGGTCGTATTTTAGCCTCCTGTGCAATCTGTAAATCAGTCTTTATCATAACAGTTAGATATTAAAGCAACTTCTTCAGTTGCTGGTTTCATCGTGGCAATAACACAAAGGTAACTTATTGCGGACTTGATTCCTAATAAATACACCCCAACGCAGCCTGATATTATCTTTAAAATTCAGAAACCACCAAACTAACTTCCCTTTTGAAATTTTAAATCAAATTTCCCTTTAAATATTTTGTATCGATTAACTATAACTAAATCAACTGATTATACCAAAAGGCTTAGCACTTAATATTGAGGGTTCTTTTTGTATTATAAGCTTTATTAGATATCTTTGTAAAAAATTTTAAAATGAATTTTAGCAATTCATCTTTAAATAAATTATTTAATGCATTTAAACCAGCATTTAACGGAATAGGCATTGCTTTTAAAAGTGAACGTAATTTACGTTTTCACTCAATTGCCATGGGATGCGTTATAATATTCAGTTTTGTTCTTTCCATTTCAATCATTGAATGGATGATAGTTTTAATTCTTTTTGCACTGGTGATCGCCATGGAATTAATAAATACCTCAATTGAAAAACTATGCGATTTAATACAACCCGGCAAAAACGAACGAATCAGGATAATAAAGGACATATCGGCCGGTGCGGTATTATGGGTAGCCATTGTGGCTTTTATGGCCGGATTATTAATTTTTCTTCCAAAGATATTTACTTTTTAACCACCTCCAAAAACCAGATATGATGCTTATCGCAGACAGCGGTTCAACAAAAACTCATTGGTGCATAGTTGATGCCAATGGGAAACGATTGATTCAGACATTGGGAATCAATCCTTATCAGATGAATAATAAAGCCATCCGTGAAGTTCTTGAGCGTGAACTTTATCCAAACTTGAATTCGGAAACCATTAAAGACATCCATTTTTATGGAGCCGGATGTTCTACTGAACAAAAGTGCAATTTGATTGATTCAGTGCTTCAGGCATTTTTTAAAAATGCAAACATTGAAATCCATCATGATCTTTTGGGGGCGGCGAGGGCACTCTGCGGTCATGAGCCAGGAATTGCCTGCATACTTGGTACGGGTTCAAATGCCTGTTATTACGATGGAAAGGAAATTAAAGAACAGATGAATTCCCTTGGTTTTGTTTTGGGAGATGAAGGAAGTGGCGCATACATGGGTAAAATATTTATCAGAGATTATTTCCAGAATGGCCTGCCTGCTGATCTTAAACAACTCTTCCATGAAGAATTCAACCCGTTGCTTGAAGATTTTCTGGATAAAATATACAACCATCCCCGACCAAACCGGTTTTTGGCCTCTTTTGGCCCATTTTTTCTGAAAAATATCGGCCACCCTTATGTCCATGAAATGGTAAGTAAGTCATTTGACGAATTCTTCTCAAAATATGTACTTAAATTTAAGCAAGCCAAAGGCAGCCAGGTTCATTTTCTGGGTTCTATTGCTTACCATTTCAGCGAAGTATTAAAAGCTTCGACAATAAAAGCGGGTTTGCAGCCAGGAAAAATATATGTTTCTCCTATACAAGGCCTTATTGATTATCATAAAAATTAATTTCAAATGAAAAAAGCCATTCATTTTTTTGGAATTTCTCTGATCTTTATCATACACAGCTTTTCTGCCGGTGCACAACAAGATACAAGAGTTGATTCCCTCAAAAAATATCTGAATGACGCCCGGGTTAAGTGGAATGTACCTGCGTTATCTGTCGGAATTATTCACAATGACTCCATAGTGCTTCTCGAAGGATTTGGGGAGCGGGAGATCGGTACAGGAAAGGCAGTAGACGGAAACACCTTATTTGCGGTTGCATCCAATACAAAAGCTTTTACTGCTACTGCTTTAGGCATACTTTCGGATGAAGGAAAGCTTAGATGGGACGATAAAGTTATCGATTACCTGCCCTGGTTCCGTTTATACGATCCCTATGTAACCGCAAACATGACCATTCGTGACCTGCTTACTCATCGCAGTGGTCTGGCCACATTCAGCGGAGATCTTATTTGGTATGGGAGTACACATTCACGTCAGGAAATAATTGAACGTGCAGCTTTTCTAAAACCTGTATATGGTTTTCGCTCAAACTATGGCTATTCAAATATCATGTATCTTGCCGCGGGTGAAATAATTAAAGTTGTTAGCGGGCAGCCCTGGGAAGATTTTGTACAACACCGGATACTGGATCCGCTTGGAATGGCAAATACACTAACGAGCACTACGCAACTTAAAGGGGTAACCAATGTTGCTATGCCTCATAATGATGTTGGAGATAATATCATCCAAATCAAATATCTGAATTGGGATAACATCGCTCCTGCCGGAGCATTAATCAGTTCATCGGCCGATATGCTGAAATGGCTAAAATTTCAGTTGCACCATGGCAAAATTAGTGATAGCACCCTGGTAAAAGCATCTACCATGCGCGAAATGCAGCATTCCCAGACCGTGATGAATGTATCTGCATTTTCAAAGAAATTTTGGCCATCCACGCATTTTAAAACTTACGGACTTGGTTGGTCGCTCATGGATTATTATGGCCGTAAGGTTATTTCACACTCAGGAGGTTACGATGGTATGATCTCTTTTTCTGCTTTTGTTCCAGAAGAAAACCTGGGTTTTGTGATACTTACCAATAAAAATTCGTCACTCTATTATCCCCTCTCATTTAAAATCCTTGATGTATTTCTTTCGCAGGATACAACCGACTGGAGTAATGATTTTTATGAGTTAATTACCCGCAATGAGGCTGCCGAAAAGCAGTCACGTGAAGAGGAGAAGTCAAAACGCATCAAAGGTACCTCCCCTACCCTGCCGCTTGAAGCTTATGCCGGTACCTATACCAGCGAAATTTATGGAGATGTTGTGGTGGAATTAAACAATAAGGAGTTAAGTCTCCGGTTTGTACCCACTCCCATGTTTCACAGTCCACTTATGCACTGGCAGTACAATACCTTCTTAATAAAATTCCCTGATGTTCCTTCATTACCGGAAGGTAAAGCCGCGTTTGTTCTGGATATGGATAGCAAAGTGCACCAATTGCTGATCGATGTTCCCAATCCTGACTTTGATTTTACTGAACTGAACTTCATTAAAAATAAATAATACCTATCCAGGAGCGAAAAAGAGTCAAGGTGTAATGCGATGAATCCGCCATATAATTCTGCGGGGCGTAATCAAAATACTGAACCCTAACAAGAGAAGACTGATTTACAATCAAAAACCGGATCGGTTTTTCTTTTACTGATTAGTGTGTTGTTACTCATCAGCCTTGAATGTCATTGATTCTGAATTGATACAATAGCGCAAACCGGTTGGTGGAGGGCCATCATTGAATACGTGCCCGAGATGACCGCCGCAGCGTGAACAAACTACTTCAGTACGAATCATCCCAAAGCTTCTATCCTTGTGTTCATCTATATTTTCCTTCTTCGAAGGCTCATAAAAGCTTGGCCATCCACATCCTGCATCAAACTTGCTTCCACTCCGGAACAATTCCAGGCCACAACCGGCACAATAATAGGTTCCTTTTACAAAAAACTGATCATACAGTCCGGTACCCGGCCGTTCAGTACCTTTTTCTCGTAATATCCTGTATTGCTCCTCTGTTAGTTCATTGCGCCACTCTTCATCAGTTTTAAAAATCTTTTCGGTTAATTTATTTTCGTTCGAAGTCATGGTATCGTTTTTAGAATTTTGAGCCCGGCAGGATATTATCATCGGAAACGATAATAACAACACTACGAGCATGTTTAAGGGAAATAATCTCATTTTTTTCATCATTGAATTTATGTCATTATTAACAATTTTCAAGCCACTTATGTTTGGCAGGTATTGGAAACACCTGTCACCAGATGAGATCAAAATCCTGATGGAGGCAGTTTGTAAAAACTGAAAAATATACCTGAGTTCCGGTAAAACCGGAGTAAAATGTCTTATTTTTTATTGAGACGAGACCTTCATCACTTATGAACAATCCTCTGTTGCCTTCTGCACCTGCCTGATAGAATTTTTACATAATTTATTGAATTTCGATTGATAATTATGCTTATATTTACCCTTCAATTCTGGTTACTATGGAATGGTTATGGATCACATTGGGTGTAGTTATTGCCATTGCGGGAATTGTTGGCTGTATTCTTCCTTTTATTCCCGGACCACCGTTGAATTACATCGCCTTGCTTTTGCTGCACTTCACGATGGAGCCGCCTCCGTTTACAACAAAATTTCTGATGGTATGGCTGGCCATTACCGTTATTGTAACGCTGCTCGATTATTACGTACCTATCTGGGGAACACGAAAATATGGTGGAAGCAATGTCGGAGTCTGGGGCGCTGCCGCAGGATTGCTGCTTGGCTTAATTTTCTTTCCCCCTTTTGGTATGATTGCAGGCCCGTTTCTGGGAGCTGTGGTGGGTGAATTACTTACAGGAAAAAATTCATCCACAGCCCTGAAAGCCGGCTTTGGCTCTTTTGTGGGTTTTTTAGCCGGGGTAATAATGAAACTTGCAGTAAGTATTGCCCTCACGTACCACTTCTTCAAAGTTATCATTTAAAAAAGTCAGTGGCTTCCAAAGCTATTTTCAGGGTAAATTACATCTTCAAGAAACAATCCTCTGGCCGGCACTGATTCACCCGCATCACTGCGTGTACCTGAAATCAACAAGGCATGTAATTCCGATTCATTCAACCTGCCTTTGCCGGCTTCAATCAGCGTACCCACCATTGCCCTGACCATATTGCGCAGAAAACGGTTTGCCTTAACCTGATATATAATAAGGGTATCGGTTTCAACCAAAAATGATTCTATAATCCGGCATCTGTAATTTTCTGTCTGGGTATTCGATTTTGTAAAACAGGCAAAGTCAGTATATTCCTGGAAGATGGCAGCAGCCTTTCGCATATTTTCAATATCTAAAGTCAGGCCGGGATAATAGGCAAATTCGGTACTAAATGGGTCTTTTGTTTTTAAAATAAAATAGCGGTAAGTGCGCGAAATCGCTGAAAAGCGGGCATGAAAATCCCGGGAAACCCGATGAATTTTAAAAACTACGATATCCGCCGCCAAAATTCGATTTAAACGGTAAACCCATTGCTTAAGCTCATCATCATTGAGTCTGGCTTCAATACTAAAATGAGCGAAGAACCGGCGCGCATGTACCCCTGTATCTGTTCGTCCGGCACCTGTAACTCGAATTTGTATCCGGGAAAACTTATGTAAGGCATCTTCTAATCGCTGTTGCACAGTAATGGCATTGGGCTGAAATTGCCACCCATGGTATCCCCCGCCATTATAGGCCAGCTCAATACAGTATCTCCACTCTTGCATGCGACAAAATTAAGAAAATAACCTTTCTTCTGAAATTGAGGGTATATTGGTTATCGATGATGTTAATAAGTAGCAGATGGAGACTTACACTATTTCAGGATCTTCCTGTATCTTACGGTAAGTCAGAATGACACTCGCAATCTGGAGTGCGTGTTGCGTCTGTTAGCTTAAGCTATTGATCAATAAATCAAACGAATAACTATCATATAGATCAAAAATAATAGAAAGCTCAGACTAAACCACAGTGAGCAGATAAATTTAAAAGATTCATCGCTACGCTCTGATTGACAGACTATTACCTTATTTTCTCTTAATGAAATAAAAGTAACCTTTGTAATACATTTTATTTAGAATGCATATAAATAGCACTTAAAATAAAAAAAACAACTTCTATTGTGAATCAATTAACAAAAGATTTGTATTTTTGAATTGAATTGTTAATCAATTCACAAGTCACACTCAGTTAAAAATATCATAAATCTAAAAACTGGAGGAATAATGTCAACTACACAATTGATGGTCAAGGATCTGGTTAAAAGAAATGGCCGGACCCGCAACAGCCTTATGCCGGTCTTACAAGGCATAGTTCAGGAAGAAAATTTTCTTTCTGAAGAAGCGATGCTGAGCGTCGCAGAGGAATTGGATATTTCTGTAGCAGAAGTTTACAGTACAGCTTCATTTTACACTTTTTTAGATACGGTTCCACGGGGGAAAAACATCATCCGGGTATGCAAAACCATTACCTGTCACATGAAGGGCAAAGATGAGATCATCAATGCATTGTCCAATGCGTTGAAAATAAAAGTCGGAGAAACTACCAGTGACAAACAGTTTACCTTACTTACAGCAAATTGTTTGGGTTGGTGTCATAAAGGGCCGGTTATGCTGATTAATGATGACATTTATCCGGATTTAACAGTGGAGAAGGCCCTGGACATCATAGGCGCCTATTCACAAAAGCCGAAATAATGTATTGAAGATTTACGCATTAAAACACACACAATCATGGAAAAGACATTAAAAAAAGTTGATATTATTTTCGAGATTGACAAAAGCTGTTCACCTCTGGCAGTTCTTGACAGAACTTTGCAAAGACCAGCCGATGAAATCATACTCGATCTGATTGACAGTGGGCTCAAAGGCCGGGGCGGGGCAGGGTTTCCCACTGGATTAAAATGGAAGTTTACCAGAAATGAAACCAGCGATGTTAAATATGTGATTTGCAATGCTGATGAGGGTGAACCGGGTACTTTTAAAGACAGGGAAATTCTGGATCGCGTTCCTGAAAAGATATTTGTAGGAATGACCATTTGTGCTTATGTAATTGGCGCAAGGGAAGGATACATCTACATGCGTGGGGAATACAACTTTCTGCTAAAATCGCTTCAAAAGAAACTGGATGATTTTAATGCGATGCTGACCGAAAAAGGGGTTGACTTCCAGATTTATTTTAAATCCGGATCAGGAGCTTATGTATGCGGTGAAGAAAGTGCTTTGTTTGAATCGATGGAAGGCAAGCGGGGTGAACCACGAAACAAGCCCCCCTACCCTACTGTTGCAGGGTATAACAACAAACCTACGGTGATCAATAATGTAGAAACCCTGGTATATACCACCATGATTTGTCATATGGGCCCTGAACGATTTAAGGAGCTGGGCACCACTGACTCCCGCGGATCGAAGGTCTTCTCCGTATCGGGCGATACTCCTATCCCGGGTATTTATGAGCTAGAATTGGGTATGCCGCTTCAGGATTTCATCAATGAGTTTGGCGATGGAGATGCCAAGGCCATTCAGGTGGGAGGAGCTTCCGGGCATTGTGTGCCGCGCAAAAAATTCAGCGATACCATTATCGGCTTTGAAGGTATTCCAACAGGTGGATCAATGATGGTTTTCAATAGTAGCCGGTCAATGTACAATGTATTGCATGACTATCTTGAATTTTTTACTGAAGAAAGCTGCGGTCAATGCACCCCGTGCAGGGTAGGCTGCCAGCAATTGCTTAAAGGTATCGAAGCCGTAAAAAAAGGCGACAAGCCACCTGCTTACCTCAACGATCTTAAAAAACTTACTGCTACCATGAAAATCGCAGCCAAATGCGGGCTGGGGCAATCGGTGGGTAACCCATTTAATTCTATCGTTGATAACTTTAAAGAGGAAATAATTTACTAAGTCCTAACCAGCGTGATCTGTGATGCATACACACTGCACAGGCACTCATAAAAAAGCAAGAAGTCATGAGCAAATATCAGGTAAATTTAAAAATCAACAATATGCCCATTGCGGTAGAAGAAGGTACTACCATTTTGGAAGCGGCACGTAAACTCAATTTTAGGATACCCACCTTGTGCCACCATCCGGATCTTTCGGTGGCCGGAAACTGCCGGGTTTGTGTGGTAGAGGTAAAAGGTGCCAAATTGCTGGCAGCCTCCTGTGCCACCCCAGTTTCTGAAGGCATGGAAGTACTCACCAACAGCGAAAAAGTGAGAATCGCCCGAAAGCATATTGTAGAATTATTGCTGTCAGAACACAATGCCGACTGTACCAAATGTTTTAAAAATGGCCATTGTGAACTTCAGGAAATTGCGAGCGAATATCGTATTGGTGAACATGTCTTTCTGGATTTGGTAAGGCCTGAAAGTAAAATTCAGGACATTTCCTCTCCGGCAATCATCAAAGATGACAGTAAATGTATCCGTTGCCAGCGCTGCGTAAGAACCTGCGAGGAAATCCAGGGTGTGGCCGCACTTGGAGTGATTAACAAAGGTGATCAGCAACGGATTTCTACCTTTTTGAACAAACCACTGAACGAAGTGGTATGCACCAATTGCGGGCAATGTATAAATCGCTGTCCAACAGGTGCATTAACTGAACGCAACTACATTGAGGAAGTATGGAATGCCATTTATGATCCTTCAAAATTTGTAGTTGTTCAAACGGCGCCGGCTACCCGGGTGGCTTTGGGTGAAGATCTTGATATAGATCCGGGAGCCAGGGTTACCGGCAAGATGGTATCAGCCCTCAAAAAACTGGGATTCAACAAAGTTCTGGATACTGATTTTGCTGCAGACCTTACCATCATGGAAGAAGGCACTGAATTACTAACCCGTTTGAAAAAAGCACTGGTTGACAAAGATGAAACTGTCAGACTACCAATGATGACCTCTTGTTCCCCTGGCTGGATCAAGTTTCAGGAACATATGTTCTCTGATATGCTGGATAATCTCTCCACCTGTAAATCGCCACAGCAAATGTTCGGAGCTGTAGCCAAAACCTATTATGCAGACAAAATCAATATTAAGGCACAGGATATGATTGTAGTATCCATTATGCCATGTACCGCAAAAAAATTCGAATGCGAACGTCCGGAAATGCGCGATAGCGGCTATCAGGATGTTGACTATGTACTAACCACCCGCGAGCTTGCCATGATGATAAAACAGGCAGGTATTGATTTTAACAAACTCGAAGAGGAGCATTACGACAGTATACTCGGTGAATCAACAGGCGCAGCAGTCATTTTTGGTGCAACAGGAGGAGTTATGGAAGCTGCCTTACGCACTGCTTATGAGATAGTAACCGGTAGAGAGGTACCTTTTACCAATCTTAACATTCAACCGGTCAGGGGAATGGAAGGGGTAAAAGAGGCTACCATTAAAATTAAAAATGTAAAGCCGGAATGGGCTTTTCTTGAAGGGGTAGATCTGAATGTTGCCATAGCTCATGGCCTGGGCAATGCACGGTTTTTAATGGATAAAGTCAACCGGGGAGAGACCAACTATCACTTTATTGAAATTATGGGATGCCCGGGTGGCTGTCTGGGTGGAGGTGGTCAGCCCATTCCTACTTCGCCGGAAATCAGACAAAAACGGGCAAATGCCATTTACAGTGAGGATGAACATATGACGATCAGGAAATCACATGAGAATCCTGAAATTACTGAGATCTATAAACAATTTCTTGGGCAACCCCTGAGTCATTTGTCTCATGAATTATTGCATACGCATTACAAGCCCAGAAAGCGGTACTAATTTGGAATCATTCCATATAGCAAAAGGTTGGAAAAGCTCCAACCTTTTGTTTTTAACTGTCATTATATCAAATATTTACTAAATACATTGTTATTTTATTAACACTGTTAAAAAAATAACAATAAACTTGTTTTATAATAAAATAAGCTCTATTTTTGCAGCAGATTAAAGCATCATTTTTACCTCGTAAAATTGACTTAAAACCGCCACATGAAAATTAAAGATATTGTTGAATTATTGAATGCAAGAGTAATTGTTGGTCAGGATCAGTTGGATTCCGAGGTAGGAATGGCTTTTTCATCGGATCTGATGAGTGATGTACTTACGGTTGAAACAGAAAACCTAATGTTAATAACGGGTTTGGCAAATGTGCAAACCATTCGTACTGCTGAAATGTCTGATATCAACAAAATTGTTTTTGTACGAAGGAAAAAAGTAAGTGACGATATGATCAGACTGGCTGATGAAAACGACATGATATTGATTGAGTGTGACTACTCCATGTTCAAGGCCAGTGGAATTCTTTACCAATCCGGTGTTAAACCGGTTTATTAAAGGCGATGGAGATGCACTTTGAATTTCAGGTGGAAGGTGGAAATTTTTCCAAAGCAGGTACTGCATCCAGTCAGTTAAAAAAGATTTTAAAACAACTGAATGTAGATTCCCGTGACATCAAAAGGGTGGTTGTAGCCCTTTATGAGGCTGAGGTCAATGTGGTTGCTCACGCCTACCAGGGTGTAATCATAATTGATATCGACACTGAAAAAATAAGAATCCGCATTGAAGATGAAGGGCCTGGGATTAAAGACATTGATCTGGCCATGCAACAGGGCTTTTCTACTGCTTCAGAACTGGTAAGGGAGATGGGGTTTGGAGCCGGCATGGGGCTGCCAAATATCAAAAACAACACCGACGAACTTACCGTTACTTCAGAGGTAGGCAAAGGTACAAATGTACATATGCTCATTAATTTTAGCATTTAAACAAATAAAACTGTGGAACAAAATAATTTTCATCATGCTTTAAAAATAAGAGAGGATCTGTGTATCGGATGCTCTCATTGCATGAATGTGTGTCCCACAGAAGCAATTAGAGTACGCCATGGCAAAGCCGTTTTATATGGTGACCGTTGTGTGGATTGCGGGGAGTGTTTCAGGGTTTGTCCGGTAAGTGCAATTATTATCGATCACGATGACTTTAATTTCATCTTCGATTACAAATACCGAATTGCTTTGGTTCCGGCTGTATTTACCGGCCAATTTCCTGAAGATGTTTCCCCTCAGCAAATCTTCAGCGTATTGCTCGACCTTGGATTTACCCACGTATACGAGGTAGAAAATGGCACAGCCCTGCTTCAGGAGGCCATGAATGAATATGCAGACAAACCAGGTATCAGCAAGCCGTTGATTTCAAGCTTTTGCCCTGCCATAGTAAGGCTGATTCAGGTGAAGTTTCCGGCATTGGTTGATAACATTCTGTTGCTTAAACCTCCCCTGGATATTTCAGCCCTGCACATTAGGGAGGAAATGCGAAGAAAAGGCATAACCAATGAAGAAGCTGGGATTTTTTACATTACACCCTGCGCTGCCAAAATAGCAGCCATTAAAGACCCTGTTGGTGAAGACAAATCGCCAATAAGCGGGGTAATCAATATGGATGTGCTTTTCAATAAAGTGTACCGTAAAGTTAAAACGCGAAACAATCAAAGTTGTTCTTTGCCGGTATACACTGATCTTCCTGCTACTGCGAGGTGCTGGGCACTTACCAATGGAGAAGCCCCGCTGGCCAAAGGCAGAACACTGGCCATTGACGAAATTAACAATGTGATTGACTTTCTTGAGAAACTCGAAGACGACGAAATCAACGATGTTGATTTTGTTGAACTCAGAGCGTGCGATGAAAGTTGTGCCGGCGGAGTGCTTACCGTGAGTAACCGTTTTTTAACGGCCGAACGGTTAAGGAACCATAAAACCACCACCCCTGAGCCTTCTGATAGTGAACACCCTGATGGCTTCAGGCACATCCGCGAAAATCACGCTGAAATCAGGAAGAACATTACAATTGAGGAGGTAAAGCCACGCTCTATAATGAAGCTGGACGATAATATTGCTGAGGCCATGCGCAAGATGGAAAAGGTGAACCGGATTATGCAGTTGCTTCCTATGGTCGATTGCGGTGTGTGCGGCGCCCCAAGCTGCCAGGCTTTGGCAAGAGATATTGCATTGAATCAGGCCAATTTACACGATTGTGTCTTTATTCAGAAAATATTAGAACAAAAAGGCGAACTCAGTCTGGAGGAAAGCATTAAGATTATGCAGGAAATCTGGGGGTTTGGCAAGACAAACAAATACAGGGATCTAAAAGGACTTTAAAATGAATGTAAAAGAGATTGCAGAAAAACTTAATTTAAAGGTACTCAGCGGAGCTTCCGGACTAAGCAACGAAATCAGCTTTGGTTATGCTTCTGACTTGCTGAGCGATGTGATGGGCAATGCCAAATCAGGTGAAGTCTGGATAACCTTACAGACACATAAAAATGTAATGGCCATTGCATCACTTAAGGATCTGGCTGCTGTGATTCTGGTGAGCGGCCTGCAACCCGAATCTGATATGGCAGCACAAAGTGATGAAGAAGGCATTCCTGTTCTTAGTTCTTCAGAAGATGCCTTTACCCTGATTGGAAAACTTTACGAACTGTTAAAAAAGTAATACAAGGATGAAGCTGTTCAAAGCCGATTTACATATACATTCCGTACTCTCTCCCTGCGCAAGTCTGGAGATGAGCCCGGGAAATATTGTGCAGGCTGCTCTGGATCAGCATCTCGATATTATAGGTATTACTGATCACAACTCAACACGTCAATGCCGGCAGGTGATTGAAGTTGCCCATAAAACGCAACTCAAGGTCTTTACAGGCGTTGAGATAACTACCCGCGAAGAGGTTCATTGTCTGGCCTTCTTCGAACATCTTGATGTTCTTGATGCTTTTCAGCAATACCTGGATGAACACTTGCCAAAAATAAAGAACAACCCTGATCTTTTCGGCTACCAGGTAGTGGTCGATGAGAATGAAAACATCGTTTATGAAGAGGATTTTCTGCTGATAACAGGTTTAAATAAAGGAATAAACGAGATTGAAAAAGAGGTACGTAAGTATGGTGGAATATTCATACCTGCCCACATTGATAAGCCAAAATACAGTTTGACCAGTCAATTGGGGTTCATTCCACCTGACTTAGCTGTGGATGCTTTTGAACTCTCGAGGCATACCCCGACAAAAAATTTCCTTGCTGTTTATCCTAACCTAAAAAACAGTACCTTTATAAGGAATTCTGACGCACACCAACCTGACCTCATTGGGACTTCCTTTACCTACTATCGTATGGATACACCCTGTTTTGATGAATTCAGGATGGCTTTACTGCACCAAAACGGAAGGGAGGTGATAGCTGCATGAAGGATCTTTCGCTGCATATACTCGACATTGTTCAAAACAGCATTTCTGCCGGGGCTTTGGAAATAAAGGTTAGCATTCTGGAAGATCAGGATAGAGATCAATACTCCATGGAAATCATTGACAATGGGCGGGGCATCAAGGCTGAGGATCTGGATAGAGTTACTGATCCATTTTTCACTTCACGTACCACACGAAAGGTGGGTATGGGATTGCCTCTGTTAAAGCAAAATGCCGAGCGCACCGGAGGCAGTTTGAGTATAAGTTCAACACCGGGGAAGGGTACAAGCATAAATGTTGTTTTTGGATGGAGCAATATTGACAGGCCCTCCATGGGAGATATAGGCAGCACCATGGCTTTGCTGATTTCATCCAATCCAGCAATTCGCTTCATCTATACCCACACCACGGCTTCGGGTAGTTTTAAACTGGATACAAATGAAGTGATTGAAATGCTTGATGGGTTGTCTATCACTTCGGCACCGGTTTACAATTTTTTGAAAGAAATGATCAACGAAAATCTGAGAGAAATCCAGTTTTCGTAGCAACATAACCAAAACCAATTTTAATTCTTAAACAACATGTCACACGTAAAATCACTGGCCGACCTGAGAAAACTCAAAGAAGATCTACAGGGTAAGATGAGCCTGAGAGAAAAAAGCAACCATCCTGAGAGCATGGTACAGGTTAAAGTAGCCATGGCCACCTGTGGTATTGCATCTGGAGCTAAACAGGTAATGGAATTTTTTATCAACGAGTTTGATAAACGGAATATTCAAGCTGTGGTAACTCAGACCGGCTGCATGGGTTATTGCTATGCGGAGCCTACTATCGAAGTAACTGTGCCCGGTCAGGAACCCATCGTTTTTGGCTATGTAGACACCAAAAAGGCCGATGAGATTATTGAAAAATACATTAAAAATGGTGAACTGGTTGAAGGCATTATTCCGGTTAAATACCAATCCATAGAAATCAACAAGGAGAATAAGTAATGGGAAAATACAACATGCACGTGCTGGTATGTGGTGGCACAGGTTGCCATGCATCGGAAAGCGAAACTCTACTTCAGAATTTGAAAACCGAAGTTCTTGAGCACGGTCTTGAAAATGAAGTACAGGTAATTGTAACCGGCTGCTTCGGGTTTTGCGAAAAAGGACCCATTGTAAAAATTATGCCGGACAACACCTTCTATACTGAAGTAACTCCTGACGATGCCCGGGTAATAGTAGAGGAACATTTAATTAAAGGCCGCAAGGTAAACCGCCTGCTCTATACCCATCCTGAGACCAAGGAAACAGTGGCAGACTCCAAGCATATGGATTTCTACAAGAAGCAATTGCGCATTGCTCTTAGAAATTGCGGATTCATTGACCCTGAAAATATTGAAGAATACATTGCCAGAGATGGCTACGAAGCTTTAGCCCGCTCCCTCAATGAACTGACACCCGAACAGGTGATTGAAATTATAAAGAAATCAGGACTCAGAGGTCGTGGTGGAGGCGGTTTCCCAACTGGCCTGAAATGGGAAATTACCAGAAAATCAGTTTCTGATATAAAATACGTGGTTTGTAATGCTGACGAGGGTGACCCGGGAGCATTTATGGATCGTTCCATTTTGGAAGGTGACCCGCATTCTGTCATCGAAGCCATGGCCATATGTGGTTATTGTATAGGATCTTCCATTGGACTGGTATATATCAGGGCAGAATACCCTCTGGCCATCGAAAGGCTTAAAACTGCCATTGCGCAAGCCCGTGATTATGGACTCTTGGGCGAGGATATATTTGGCAGTGGATTTAATTTCGACATTGAGCTTAGGTATGGTGCCGGAGCATTTGTATGTGGTGAAGAAACCGCACTGATTCATTCAATGGAAGGTTTACGTGGAGAACCCACCGTCAAACCACCATTTCCATCGGTTTCAGGATATTTTGGACAACCCACAAATGTAAATAATGTAGAGACCCTGGCCAATGTCCCCCCCATTATCAATCAGGGTCCAGAGTGGTTCTCAACTATAGGTAACGAAAAATCAAAAGGTACCAAAGTGTTTGCCCTTGCAGGCAAAATCAACAATGTTGGTTTGATTGAAGTACCTATGGGAACTACCCTTCGTGAGGTAATTTACGAAATAGGTGAAGGTATAAAAGATGGGAAAAAGTTCAAAGCGGTACAAACCGGGGGCCCCTCAGGTGGCTGCTTAACAGAAAAGCACCTGGATACACCCATTGATTATGAAAACCTGATTGCCTCCGGATCAATGATGGGTTCAGGCGGCATGATTGTAATGGATGAAGATGATTGTATGGTTTCAGTAGCCAAATTCTACCTGGAATTCACCGTTGAGGAATCGTGTGGTAAATGTACGCCCTGCCGTGTTGGAAACAAGCGTTTACATGAAATACTCGATAAAATCACTCAGGGCAATGGCACCCGCGAGGACCTTGACCGCCTTCGTAACCTGAGCCATGTAATTAAGGACACGGCTCTTTGTGGTCTGGGTCAGACCTCTCCCAATCCGGTGCTTTCAACCCTGGATAACTTCTGGGATGAATTCGTTGAACATGTGGTAGATAAAAAATGCCGGTCGGGCCAATGTAAAGCCCTGCTTCAATATGTAATTGTTCCTGAGAACTGCGTTGGATGTACTGCCTGTGCACGCAACTGTCCGGTTAATGCCATTTCTGGTGAACGGAAAGAAATACACCTCATTGATCAGTCCATCTGTATCAAATGTGGAGTTTGTATGGAAAAATGTAAATTTAATGCAGTGCTTGTAAAATAAAAAAAACTGTTTGAAAAATGGAAACCATTAAACTTAAAATAGACGGCAAGGATGTTACTACTACCAAGGGAACAACCATATTAAAAGCCGCAAAAGAATTTGGAATTCAAATACCTACCTTGTGTTACCTGCATCTGGAAGACTTGAATATTGAAAACAAACCCGCAGGTTGCCGCGTATGTGTTGTAGAGGTTGAAGGCAGGCGTAACCTGGCTCCGGCATGTGCAACTGAGTGCACGGACGGCATGGTGATAAACACCCACAATATCCGTGTACTGAATGCCCGCAAAACAGTACTTGAGCTCATCCTCTCTGATCACCCGACAGACTGTTTGGTTTGTGCCAAAAACGGCATCTGCGAATTGCAGACTATGGCACAGGAAATGGGCATTAGGGAGTTACATTACCAGGGTGAGCAATCACACTACCGTGAAGACACTTCTCCCGCCATTATCCGCGACGTAGACAAATGTATAATGTGCCGGCGTTGCGAAATGATGTGCAATGAAGTACAAACAGTAGGCGCACTTTCAGCCGTAAACCGTGGATTTATGTCGGTAGTTGCACCAGCCTTTGAAATGAACCTTGATCACAGTGTATGTACCTATTGTGGTCAGTGTGTGGCTGTATGCCCAACCGGGGCGCTAACCGAGGTAGATCATACCAATAATGTAATCCGGGCATTGGCTGATCCTACCAAGACCGTAATTGTACAAACAGCACCTGCTGTTCGCGCTGCTCTGGGCGAAGAGTTTGGTTTACCTGCAGGCACACTGGTTACCGGTAAATTAACCGCTGCGCTGCGCAGATTAGGTTTCAACTATGTTTTTGATACCGATTTTGCTGCCGACCTCACCATTATGGAAGAAGGCACAGAATTGCTCAACAGGCTTAACCGACACCTAAAGGGAGAAAAAGTTGCCCTGCCCATTCTTACTTCATGCTGCCCGGCCTGGGTTAACTTCTTTGAACATCAATTTCCCGACATGAGGGATATTCCTTCAACCGCGCGCAGCCCGCAGCAAATGTTCGGCGCTATAGCTAAAACTTATTTTGCTGATAAAATCCAGGTGAAGCGTGAAAACCTGGTCGTTGTTTCGGTAATGCCGTGTCTTGCAAAAAAATATGAATGTCAACGCGAAGAATTTGCTACTGATGGCAATCCGGATGTGGATTTTTCAATTTCAACCCGCGAATTGGCACATCTTATCAAGCAGTCAAACATTGATTTCATGTCATTACCCGATGAGGATTTTGACAACCCACTGGGCGAATCAACAGGAGCCGGGGTTATTTTTGGAACCACGGGTGGGGTTATTGAAGCTGCAGTGCGCACAGCATATGAAGTACAAACGGGTAAAAAGCTCGAAAACGTCGACTTTAAAGAGTTGCGGGGTATGGAATACATACGTGAAGCTACCATCGATTTCGACGGACTTCCCATCCGTATTGGTATCGCCCATGGACTTGGCAACGCCCGCGAATTATTGCAGGACATAAAAGATGGAAAATCGCACTTTCATGCAATAGAAATCATGGCCTGCCCGGGTGGTTGTATCGGCGGCGGTGGTCAGCCACTTCACCATGGTGATTCGTCAATAATTAAAGCAAGACAGAAAGCCATTTATGAGGAGGACAGGAATAAAGCCATCCGTAAATCGCATGAGAATCCCTATATTATTGAACTTTACGAAAAGTTTTTGGGCAAACCCATGAGCGATAAGGCACATCACCTGTTGCATACACATTACTTTGACAAAAGCAAGGAAATAACTGTTGAATAGGCTGATAAAGCGTTATTTACATCAAAAAAAAGAAAAAAATGGCAACTATAACATTACCGGCAAGCAAACTTGATCAACTTAAGGATGTTTGCAAATCGTTCAACAACGATAAAAAGGAACTCATCAATGTGCTTCATAAGGCACAGGGCATTTTTGGCTATTTGCCTGCAGAAGTGCAGGAAATAATCGCCAGAGAACTGAACATTTCGGTAGCCCACGTTTATGGGGTAGTATCCTTTTATTCCTTCTTCACTATGCTTCCCAAAGGAGAGCATCCCATTTCAATTTGTCTGGGAACAGCCTGCTATGTTCGTGGAGCAGAAAAAGTAATTGATGAGTTCAAAAAGCACCTGCAGATTAAGGTGGGCGAAACCACTGCAGATGGTAAATTCTCATTGTCATGCCTTCGTTGTGTAGGTGCCTGTGGGCTGGCCCCCGTGGTGCTTGTCGGCGAAAAGGTTTATGGCCGAGTAGCTCCCGACGGTGTTAAAAAAATACTGGAGGAGTATACCTAACAGATAATAAAGTTCGTGTTTTGGTTTTAGGTTGAAGATGGCCGGGCTATTTGTCCGGTCATCTTTTTTTAGAGCACCTCCCCTATCTTTGATAAGAACTCAAGATTTAAGGTAAAACGAATCCTATCCTTTATCAAAGGACTTGTATCGTTAAGATTTTGAGTTACGAGCAGTGGCACGAATATTTCGAAAAAGGCGCCTAAACCGGTTTTTAGCCCTGCTTCAGCAAGGAATACGGGAGCATGTTTGTTACTATTTATTCCCTCAGGCATGAGCAAAATTGTCGCGAAGGGTTTTATATTCAGCGCTTTGATGTCCCATGGCAGGCTGGAACTCAAGGTAATGGAGAACATCCATGAAGGGTTAAAGACAGACAGATTTATTGGTGTAATGATGCTTCCTTCAGTAATACTGATTTGCCTGGAAAAAAAAGAGTCGCCAACATTGGAAAAGCGATCAAAAAAGGTACCTCCGAAAGTATAAAGTTCTTTACCACTGCGGGCTGAAGGACTTAAACCAAACAGCGGTTTTTTTTCAGAATCAAGGTGTAACTGTATTCCACTAAACAATCGCACATCAAGCCCCCTATTTTTTCCATAATAACTAAAGCGGTAGTTTGCTGTAACTGACAATTTTGAAAAAAAATTATTCCCTTCCGCAGCAAGCAAAATATTGTATGGATGAATATTTGAATGTCGTATAAATTCCATTCCGGCTGATACTATTGGTATCCAATTCGCTTTTTCTTCCTGTATGATCTGTTGCAGATCCGATACATATGCCAGAGAAACGAAATATCGGTACCTGTCTTTGACCAATGCCAGTCGGGGAATAAAGTTATAGACCAGTCCAAGATTTAAACGGTGATAATTCTGCTTACCCGGTGCACCAAACCGGCTTGCTTCAGCCCGGATTTCCACCTTTTTCCCTGGCTTTGGAGGCAGTATTGAAAAGTTTACATTTGTGTAACCCGTCAACGTAGATGTTTTAAAGGAATAAAATGGAAGTATTAAAAATTCAAACGGACGTGGAATGATAAAATGGTTCTGAAAACCAATCCCTGGCATAAAGCCGTTGATGCCGGTATAGTTGATGGCTGGGAAATAGATTAACAATCTTTCTTCCGGACGGCTTAAGGTAGCAATCAATTGCGTTTTCAGCGGATCACGCTTTTTAAAAATGCCTTTTTTGTATAAATTATTATTTAACCGGTTGGTTTCAATCATCTGGTGATATGGGTCAATAATAAACCGGTCAGCATCAGCGCCATCAACTGTAATCCATTTGCTGCCTTTGAAACCTTCAATCCAGGTCGTATTTATCAAAGAATCTTTTTTAAATTCACTCAGCAACACAGGGCCGTTAATCTGACCCGTATTTTTGAGTAAAATCCTACCGGAATCAAACCGCATTATGGTATAATCCAACCTTTTGGCAGAAGTCAATATCTCTCTAAAGAACCAGTCCAGATTTTTACCAGTAACCTGCGCGAAAGCCTGCTCTAAATCATCGGGTCCCGGATGTTTATTTTTCCATTGAGTAAAGTATAGATTTAATCCTTCAAAAAAAAGGGTATCACCAAGATATGCCCTTAAGTAATTAAAAGCATTTGCCCCTTTATTATAAATCATATTGTAATAGGCAACCTCATTGTAGGCATCAGCGGGCAGATTTAACGGCTGTTCCAGATTGTTATTCAATGCGTAAAGCCATTCCAGTTCCCCCATAAGGGAAATGGGAAGTTGATCCAGCTTAAAAAATCGTGCTGTTTTTTCTTCAAGTATATATTTGTCCCATAATTTTTTATCCGGATACAGGCTGGCAATGTAATGGCTTTCCAACGCACTCACCAGACTTTCATCCAAATAGGGATATTGACGTTCGTTAGTAGCCAATGCGCCATAAAACCAGGAATGAAGCAATTCGTGCACAGTTACCTGCTGCAAAGTGTAGTCATCATTAACAAATCCAATTACTGCTGCACCAGGGTACTCCATTCCTGAACCTGCTCCCAGTTCGCCCTGGACTAAAGTAAAATGTTCATAGGGATAATCGCCCAGATGGGTTGAGAAAAAAAGCATAGCTGACCTGATGTACTCAATTGAATGTTTCCACAATCCCGATTGCCGACTGGTAAACAGGGAAATAAGATATACTTTTTTCCCAGAGGGTACTAAATCAATACTGTCCATCATTACATGATACCGTTTATCGGCAAACCAGGCAAAATCATGGATGGTGGAGGCACTATACTTTATTGTTTTTAATTGAGCATCAGACTCAGGAATCTGTGGAACCGACAAGTCGGATTCTTTTTTCCAACTGGTGTCTGAAGCCAATGTATTTAAATAATCAGATTCATTTTTGCTCAAGAGGTTGCCGGTTGCCCCCACCTTATAATTAGAAGGGAGCGTAATGTTGACGATGTAGTTACCAAATTCAGCATAAAACTCACCCTGATCGAGGTATGGCATGGGATGCCAGCCCTGCGAATCATAAACCGCAGGTTTTGGGTACCATTGACTGATTTGATAAGATTGTCCCTTATGACCCATGCGGCTGATGCCCGCAGCAGGTATCTTTACGGTGAAAGGAATGCTAATTGTGATTTCATTGCCAGGAGCCAATCCGTAAGGAAGATAAACTTTGGCAATGTCGGTATGCTTTTCATCCAATGCCCACTTCAGACTATATTGTGACACAAAAAAACCTTCTACCTGGATATTTCCAACATTTGCGGAATCACTGAACAACTTTAATCTGCCCTGTTCACGTCTTAATTGGCGTGCAAGAGCAGTTTGATTGTCTGAATAGGCATTTGGATACAGATGAAAATAAATAAAATGCAGTGTATCGGGTGAATTATTTTTATAATTAAGACGGGCATTGGCTACAAGTTGATGATGAACATCATCCAGAATAACATCAATGGTATAGTTGGTTTCTTGCTGAAAATAATCCTGGCTAAAGGAAGATGAGGCATAAAAAAACAAAGCAAATCCGAAAATCAGATTTGCTTTGATTTTTTTAAATGGGAAAGAACAATTCACAGAATCTGGCTGCTTTAGAATCAGCAAAACAAACAGAGCTGCATTAAGTAAGCAGCAATATCAGAATGATGATCAAAACAAGTGTACCTGTACCAATAACAATGTATCCGCCATCTTTACGAATACTTTGTTTCATATCCTTCAACTCTTTACGCAGCTCAGCTCTTTCGTTTTTGGTGAGATTGCTTTTGTCCATATCACGGATTTCGTGAATACGTTCAACCATAACTTTTGCTTCATTTGCAGTGATCTGATGATCTCCACTTTTAGAATGAACAGCCGGCTTTTTAGTGTTAATCGTTGAAGCAGCATCGTTGGCCAAAGTTACTGTTGATCCGAATGCCAACATCAAAAGTGATATTAGAAAGAATACTCTTTTCATGATTAGGTGGTTTAGGTGAATATATGTAATTAAACGCTGATTGAACAAATGTATATACACTTTTTAACAAAAATTGTTCAATTTTGATCCAGCTACCCAAACAAAAAGCAGACCAGAATCGTACTTTTCAATTTGGCTGTCATTCAGAATTCAGTCACGTACATATGGGACGGGCCGGGACGAAGTGATGAATCTTTCCCATGAAGAAGTGTTTTAGCCGGTTTCTAATGAAATATTTTATACAAATTATTGTTTTCCGAGCACTTCTGAGACCAATTCTGCTGCTTCCTGAAGCAGGACAGCAGAATAGACCTTTAATCCGGATGATTCAATCAATTCTTTGGCTTCTTCGGCATTGGTTCCCTGTAATCGGACGATAATCGGAATATCAATGGTTCCAATGTTTCTATATGCATCCACAATACCCTGGGCTACACGGTCGCAGCGCACTATGCCGCCAAAAATATTGACCAGAATAATTTTCACGTTGGGATCTTTCAGAATAATGCGGAAAGCCTGTTCCACCCGTTCTGCATTGGCGGAACCACCCACATCAAGAAAATTAGCAGGTTCTCCACCGGCCAGCTTGATAATATCCATAGTGGCCATGGCCAGCCCGGCTCCATTAACCATACAGCCAACATTTCCGGAAAGTTTAACATAATTAAGATGATGCGCACCGGCTTCTACTTCAGCGGGGTCTTCTTCCGTTAAATCACGCATGGCCAGCAAATCAGGATGACGGAAGAGTGCATTTTGATCAAGCCGCATCTTACAATCTGCGGCCATAATCAGATTATCTGATGTTTTAAATACCGGATTAACTTCTATCATGGCTGCATCGCTACCCATATAGGCCTTGTATAAGCCGCGAACAAATCTGAGCATATTTTTAAATGCATCTCCATCAAGCTTAAGGTTATAAGCGATTTTGCGACACTGGAATTCCTGCAGTCCCACGCTGGTATCAATCTCTTCGGCAAAGATAAGTTCCGGTGTTTTCTCGGCAACTTCTTCAATATCCATGCCTCCTTCGGTAGAGTACATAATCATCACCCGGCTGGTAGCGCGATTGAGCAGCACACTCATATAAAACTCCTGAGGATCACTGATGCCGGGATAAAAAATATTTTGTTCAACCAGCACCTTATGTACTCGTTTACCTGCTTCACTGGTTTGAGGTGTAACCAGATCCATCCCGATAATCTGTGATGACTTCTCATAAACTTCATGCAATGAGTCGGCAATTTTAACACCACCTCCTTTGCCTCTCCCGCCAGCATGTATCTGAGCTTTTACTGCCCATCGTACTGATTGTGTTTGTTGTTGTATTTCCTCTGCTGCCTTAACAGCCTGTTCGGGAACTTCGGCTACTATGCCAACCGGCACAGGAACACCGTAGGATTTCAAAATCTGTTTTGCCTGAAATTCATGAAGATTCATAAGGTTTGATTTAAGTTTTTAAGAAAATTGCAAAAGAATGTTGCGTTTTCAAAAAATAAGTATATTTGTGCTGTTTCACACGCCATTAACAAACAAAGTGCTTCACAGTTCAAAATTTTATTAAATATTCATTTATTCAAGTTTTTTTTACCACCTTTTCTTTATATTTTTAACGCAACTAAAAACATATAGGGTGAATAGACTAATCCTTAAAAACAATATCCTCATTATGCTTATATTTTGCCTTGGTATGGGCAGAGGATATACACAAAACAATACAAGTACCAGATATGCCAGGATGATGCGCACTGCTGAGGCGCCACGCATTGATGGTTTTTTTTCCCTGGACGAATGGGAAGGTGCCTCGGTATTAACAGGCTTCAGGCAGCTTGAGCCGGTATCTAATGCCGACCCGAGTTTTGAAACAAATGTTTATATACTTTATGACGATCAGGGAATCTATTTGGCTGCCCGGCTGTTTGACCCCTCCCCCGACAGTATTGCCTGTCAGTTGGGACAACGTGACAACGGGAATTTGAATGCAGATTATTTTTCAATTGCATTTGACACCTATGACAATCAACAGGATGCTTTTTTCTTTATGGTATCAGCCTCAGGCGTTCAGGCTGATCAACGTTTTCAGGACCCTACTTATGATGCTGTATGGAAAAGTGCAGTCCGGATCAATGAAGAAGGATGGTTGGCTGAGATTTATATCCCTTATTCTGCATTGCGCTTCCCGAAGCTGGCCACTCAAACGTGGGGTTTTCAGGCCACGCGAACCATCAGACGATACCGTGAGGACAATGTATGGGCACTTGAAGAAAAAGGCGCATTAAACCCATTGATTTATTGGGGTAAACTAACAGATTTTAACGATCTGCAACCTCCGTTGCGACTTACACTTACTCCGTATATTTCCACCACCCTGCAACACAAAAACAACGAATTGCCCGACGATGAAGAATGGAGTATGGCCTACAATGGCGGTCTGGATCTCAAATACGGCATCAACGAAAGCTTTACGGTGGATATGATATTGCTGCCGGATTTCAGTCAGGTACAGTCGGACAAAATACAAAAGAATCTGACTGCCTATGAATTGATCTATGATGAAAAACGTACCTTTTTCAATGAGGGGACTGATCTTTTTCAGAAAGGTGACCTGTTTTATTCCAGACGCATCGGCCGCACTCCCCTGCTTTATTACAGTGTATACGATTCATTGCAACCTGGCGAAAATGTAAGTAACAATCCAGTTGCTGCGCGCTTATTGAATGCCGTTAAATTTTCGGGTCGCACTTCCGGCGGATTGGGTATAGGCATATTTAATGCCTTGACCGGCAATACGTGGGCAACAATTAAGGATTCAACGGGTAAAACCAGGACTATTCTCAGTGATCCGGTAACCAACTACAATATCGTGGTACTCGATCAGGCATTACCAAATAACTCGTCGGTGTATCTTATCAATACCAATGTTTCCCGGCCCGGTTCCTGGGATCATTCAAATGTTACCGGAACCGGAGTTTCCCTGAGTAATAAGACTAAAACTTATAAATTGAATGCCAGTATAGCCGTGTCCAAATGGTTTCCGGCTACCGGAGAAAAAATCTTCACCTATGGGAAACAGGAAATCGGCGAAAATTATGCCATTTCCTTTTTAAAGACACGGGGCAAATTTCAGTTCAGCGTATACTACAGCATTCTTGATAAAGATTTTAACATCAATGATTTGGGAATTAACCGGACCCGCAACAAAACCAACCGGGGATTTTATACCAGCTATCGTATATATGAGCCTTTTGCCATATTTCGCAACTTTTCGCAAAGTTTTGGCGTAGATCAAACCCGTACTTTCGATTCAAAGAAGAACATGGATACCGAGTTTTCATACAAGGGGAATACCACCTTTAACAATTATTTTACGATTTGGTGGGGAACAGAAGTATCCCCTTTTGACCGATACGACTTTTATGAACCCCGGGTTGCCAACAGGTATTTTCTAAAGCCGGGTTACTGGTCAGCAAATTTTGGGTTTTCTTCTGATTACCGTAAGAAATTTGCACTGGATGGCAGCATTGATTATTCCCGCGATTTCAATCAGATGGAATGGGGATGGATTGAATTAAGTCCGATTTACAGGGTCAACAATCGCCTTCATCTGAGCTTTGAATCAGGTTACGGTTTTAATCCGGGCGACCTTGGATATATCGGTCACAGTCCTCAAATTATATATTTTGGGCATCGGGATGTTACCACCTTTGAGAATACGCTGGCGGGCAATTATATGATCAGCAGGTTGATTTCAGTTCAGCTTATGGGTCGTCATTTCTGGCAGCAGGGTGAATATTCCGGATTTTATCAGTTAAATGATGATGGCAATCTTATTCAGGATCATGAATTGATCTATGATGCCAACTTCAATTATAATTATTTTAGCATTGATTTTATGCTTGGATGGGAGTTCGCACCCGGAAGTATGTTGAGCATTGTATGGAAAAATACCATTCAAACTGAAGATAAAAACTACAGCATTAATTTTAAAGACAACTTCAATGCTATGATCAAAGGACCTCAATTAAATATGTTCAGTTTAAAAGCGATATACCATCTCGATTATAACGAATTTGTTAAAAGAGAAAAGTAAAGTAATGTCATAATGCAGCACACCTCACCAACTGAACGGCCTAAGTCTTTTATCATTACCAATAAAAGGAGCTAAGAATGCAGGCCTCTGGAAATACCTGCCAGTACCCCGTTACAGAAGGTTATCTTTATTAGTAGGGAAATACTGATTTTTATGTATTTTAAATTAAGTTTTTCAGCAAATATTGCCTCGCTCACATTGACTTCATTCAGCAATACAAATATTTAATTTAAACCGATTACTTTTTCCAGTTTAAATGATTAACTTTTGTAGCACTGGCATAGCTTTTGCAAACAATCAGGATGTTTTATTCATCTCAAAAAAGTAAGATTATGTTCGCAACATTAAAGTTTCCCATCATGGGATACACCAAAATCAGACTCATCGTTAAAAACGGATACAAATGGCTGGCCGAATTGGTAGGTGCCGAGCTTGAGGTAGAAGTTTATGAAGATGATTTTGAGATTGACAATGCCTGAATTAAGGAAAAAATTAGAGCTGATATTTATCTGGCACATCAAAATAATGGTGCAACATACTATTGTATATAGTTAATATTTAGATTTCAAGAATCTATGCACTGTAAGGTCTGTTTTCTTCTTAATTGAATATTTATTTTACCTTTGCCTTCCTCTATTGCAGATAAAAATGATCAAGGCAAATAACCTCTGGAAGTCATATGGGAATTTAACGGTATTAAAAGGTGTATCCCTGCATATAAAAACCGCTGAGATTATAGCCATTACCGGAGCTTCCGGGGCTGGAAAGTCCACTTTACTCTATCTTTTAAGTTCTCTTGATCGCGCTGACAAGGGCGAAGCAATGGTTGATGGTGTAGATTTCAATCGCTTAAACGATAAAAAACTGGCTGATTTCCGGAATAAAAAAATTGGATTCGTATTCCAGTTCCATCATTTACTTCCTGAATTTACGGCACTGGAGAACATCTGTATTCCTGCCTACATCGCCGGGAAATCAAAACGGGAAGCCGAAAACAAAGCCAATGAACTGCTTGAATTTCTGAATCTGAATGATCGCAGCAGTCACAAGCCTTCAGAGCTTTCGGGTGGGGAGCAGCAAAGGGTAGCAGTTGCCAGAGCACTGATCAATAGTCCTGCGGTATTGATGGCCGATGAACCCTCAGGCAACCTGGATTCTGAAAATTCCAGGCAACTACACCAGTTGTTTTTTGATTTGCGGGCTTCCTTCCATCAAACCATAGTGATTGTTACACACAATGAGGAACTTGCAGCCTTGTCCGACAGAAGACTGTTTATGCAGGATGGACTTATATCAATCAGTAAAATCTGACACAGACCAAATAAAAGCGCCTCCCCGGCGTTATTCTTGTGTTATTTTATCAGAACCTTTAAAAATGAAATTGAATATTTTCAGGCTTTCCCGGCTTATTTTATGTCTTTTCCTAATTTTCCAGACAAATATCCCGGTTTTGGCACAGCATATTAATGCGGAGAAACTTCAGCAATTTGAGGACGCCATTCTTCGTGGTGAGGAATTACTCGGTGCAGGCAAGTATGCTGAAGCAAAAGCACAGTATCAGGCTGCTTTAAAAATCGATCCCACAGCACAATTTCCTAAGGATAAGCTTGCTCAGATTCGCAAGGTTTATATTGATCCGGAAGACGAGGCGCGATTTACCCAATTTATGCAAACCGGTACACAACGCATGGCAGAAAAAAGATATCCTGAGGCACTTAAAGCCTTTGAAGCTGCCATTGAAATCAAGCCGGAAGATAGAATAGCCCGTGAACAGATGTCGCAGGCATCGAAAGCTGCCATTGAACTGGCCGAACGTACCAAAAGCTATGAATCGCTGATTAAAAAAGCCGATGAGCTGTTAGCTGCCGGAAATACGGACGAAGCGCGGGAATCCTTTATTTCAGCCCGGGAACTTATGCCTGAACAAAGTTATCCCCAGCAAAAAATCAGAGAAATCGATGATAAAACTGCTGCTGAGCTTAAGCTCAAACAAGAGTATGAAGATGCGCTTGCAAAAGGCGATGAAGCCTATATGAACCGGGACTTTACGATGGCCCGGATTCATTACGGTGAGGCACTTAAACTAAAGCCAGGTGAAAGTTATCCGACAAGTATGCTGGAACGTGTTTCAGCCAGCAGCAAGCAGGCGCAAAATCAGCAACAGCTTTATGAGCAGACCATAACCGGAGCCGACCGGTTGATGAACAGCGGAGATCATCAAGGGGCACTCAGCGCCTATGAAAGTGCGGCAAAGCTGCAGCCAGATGAAAAATATCCGCAGCAACAAATCGAAAAAATCCATGGACTGCTCCAACAAAAAGAGCACCTCGAAAAAGATTATCAACGCGCCATTGCGGAGGGTGACCGACTCCTCGCATCAGAAAATTGGATAGAGGCGCGGTCAGAGTTCCAGCAGGCGAATAATCTTAAGCCAGCAGAGGCTTATCCCAGACAAAAAATTGAAGAAATTGCTCAGACCCTGCTTGCATTAAAAGAAGCGGAACGCGATAAATCTTATCGTGAATCCCTGAATGAAGGCGAAAGATTGCTTGCTGAAGAAAACCTGTTGGAAGCCCTTCATGCATTTGAAGAGGCCCGACAACTGAAACCCGAAGAAACACGTCCGGCTGAACGCATAAAGGAAATCAACAACCTGCTGGCTGATCAACAAGCTTTACTGGAAGCATATAATCAAACCATTGCCGCAGCCGACCAGCACTTTTCCACCCATAACTACCAGGCTGCAAAAGAGGCATATGACCGGGCACTCGACCTTCGGAAAGGAGATGATTATGCTACTGCTCAAATCTCAAAAACTGAGTCAATATTAAGAGAACTGAAGCTGAGAGAAGATGAATATCAGGGTTTAATTGAAGCAGGTGATCTAAGTTTTTCGAAAAACCTATGGAATGAGGCGAAACAAAATTACCTTTCAGCTTCACAGATTTTTCCTGATCGGGAACATCCGAAGAATAAGTTAAAAGAAATTGAAAATCAACTGAATGAATTGCGTTCAATGGAGGAGCTTTATGTCGGGTTAATCACTGATGCAGATGCCCGGTATGCTGCCACAGATTATGAAGAAGCTGCCGCCGGCTACCGTCAGGCATTGGAGCTAAAGCCACAGGAAATACACCCCAGGCAGCAACTGGCCATTATTGAGCAGGTACTTAAAGAAAAAGCTGCTCAGCAACAGGCCTATCAAAACGAGATTGACCGGGCCGATGAGTTTTACGAGGGAGGAAATTACCAGGAAGCCCTTAGCGCTTATGCAGCGGCCATTAAAATAATACCTGATAAACAGCATCCCACCGACCGCATGTTACGCATCAACAAGATTTTAGAAGATCGTAAATCGCTGGAAGAAAACTACACCAGATATATAGTGGAAGGTGATAAGGCATTTGCCAACAAGCAATACAGTCAGGCAAAACCGGCATATGAACAGGCACTTGATCTTAAGCCAGGTGAAAAGCATCCCATAAATCAAATTCAATTGATAGAAAAGGCACTTATTGCTGAGCAAGCCTTAAACGACAGTTATCAGCAAGCCATTGAGGCAGCCGATCGCCTTTTTAATGCAGGCAGTTACACTGATGCGAGCCGGCAGTATGACGGCGCCCTTGAACTTAAACCCGGAGAAACCTATCCCCGTGAGCAAAAGCAGCGCATTGAACAACTACTTGCAGACCGGGAGCAGCTTGAAAAAGATTATGCTTTCATTCTGGCCGAAGCAGACAGACTGTTTGAAACAAAAAATTATGTATTGGCACTTGAGAAATATAAACAATTGCTGCAACTGAAACCCGGATCGGCTCAACCTACAGAAAGAATAGCCGCCATCGGGAAACTACTGGGTGAACAGCAAGCTCTTGAACAGCAATATGAATCTGCCATTGCTCAGGGCGATGCATATTTGGATAAAAACCAATGGGATGAAGCCATCACAGCTTATAAGCAGGCCAAATCAATTAAGCCTTCAGAACAATATCCTGAAAATCAGTTGAACCGCATTGCTCAATTGAGAGAAATCGAACAGAGCAAGGCAACCGCCTATGCCGCTGCCATAAAAAGTGGTGATGCATCTTACGAATCCAAAGCCTATGAGGAAGCTTTAAAAGCCTATCAGAAAGCATTGGAAAATAAACCAGATGCTGACCATCCGGCTAATCGGATAGAGGAAATAAATATACTGTTGCAGGAACAAAAACAATTGGCTGATAAGGATTACAATGAGGCCATTGAAAGGGCAGACCGGCTTTTTGCTGAGAAAGATTACAATACTGCGGTGCGCTTTTATGAAAGTGCCTCCGCCTTAAAGCCTGCCGAAAATTACCCCAAAGAAAAACTTTTATCCATACGAACCTTACTTCAGGAACGATCGCGTAACCAGATGGAAGCCTACGATAAACTCATAATGAACGCTGACCGCCTGTATCAGGATAAAATTTTCGACCAGGCCATAGATGCTTATCTCGAAGCTGGCCTGGCCAAACCCGATGAATCGTATCCTTCGACCATGATTGCCAAAATCCGGAAATATCTGGATGATCATGCCATGGTTAATCTGGTGAGCAGTCCCGTAACTATAGAATCGGGAGATGAGAAAAAGTTTAGTTTTACTCCCATTGAAATGCGTCTGCGAAAGAACAATTATGTTTCCATAGTTGCACGAAAAACCAGCGAAGCTGACCCTAAAGTGTACGTGAACTATGGCAGAAGCGCACAGAAAAACGGAGGAATTGTTTTACGCACTATTACCAGTGACGAAAATGGCGACTTTTTGGTCAGGGTAAGCATACAAGACCGCTGGTACCGGGAAGACAACAACTGGATAGCCATTTATTCTGAAGGTGGCAGCATTGAGATTTCCAGGATGCAGATTGCCCAGGGCGACTGATTTTTACCATCCCGATCAGTAGATAGTCACTGGAAGGAACAGGAATCCTCTAAATCTATTACTTTGTGTATGATATATCCCTAATGGGAACAAAAAAATGCTGACATTTGCATTCCAATCGCACACAATATAATGCAGGTTTATGGAGAGCTATTTTGAAACTTTCAGAAAGAATACTGTTGGTCACGACCTGGAATATGAAACGCCCTATGGTCGTCAAAAATTGATATATGCCGACTGGATTGCCAGCGGAAGACTTTACCGGCCAATAGAAGACCGGCTCACCAACGACATCGGCCCTTTTATCGGCAACACACATACCGAAACCAGTGAAACAGGCACCTCTATGACCCGTGCCTATCATGAGGCACACAACCGCATTAAGAAACATGTGAATGCCGGGCCGCAAGATGTTATCATCACCGCAGGCTTTGGTATGACGGGAGTTATTGTGAAATTTCAGCGCATGATGGGTTTGAAGATGTGCGGACAACTAAATGATTCCAGGTGTTTTAAGGAGAAAGATAAACCCGTCGTCTTTGTCACCCATATGGAGCACCACAGCAACCATACTTCCTGGTTTGAAACCATGTCGGATGTTGTTGTTTTGCCTCCCGGGAAGGACTTATTGGTTGATCCGGAAGAATTGAGAAAGCAGCTTGAGAATTACAAGGATCGCCCGCTTAAACTTGGTTCTTTTACTGCCTGTTCCAATGTTACCGGTATTCATACTCCATACTATGAACTTGCCAGAATTATGCATGAATATAATGGTTTCTGTTTTATTGATTTTGCTGCTTCTGCACCCTATGCACCTATCGATATGCATCCTGAAGATCCTATGGAGAAGTTGGATGCCATACTTTTTTCTCCGCACAAATTTCTTGGAGGGCCCGGATCTTCCGGGGTATTGGTATTTGACCGTTCCATGTACAATAGCCGCACTCCCGATCAACCGGGCGGAGGCACGGTGGACTGGACCAACCCCTGGGGAGAATATAAATATGTAGATGACATTGAATTGCGTGAAGATGGCGGTACTCCGGGGTTTATGCAATGCATACGCACCGCGCTTTGTATTGAAATAAAAGAAAAAATGGGGGTGAAAAACATAGCCCAACGCGAAGAACAATTGCTTGAAAAGGCCTTTGCAGGACTGGATAAAATACCGTCCATTAAAATACTTGCAAACAATCAAAGGAAAAGGCTGGGTGTTATCTCATTTTATTATGATGATATCCACTTCAATCTGGCCGTTAAGCTACTAAGTGACCGTTATGGCATTCAGGTGCGTGGAGGCTGTGCCTGTGCCGGCACCTATGGTCATTATCTGCTGGATGTAAGCCACGAACACTCCAAATCAATCACCGACCTGATCAATCATGGTGATTTATCGCAAAAGCCCGGATGGATAAGACTCTCTCTGCATCCTACCATGACCGACCAGGAACTTGATTTCATCCTGAATGCCCTGGAAGAAATTAGTATTCACCACAAGCAATGGGAAAAAGATTATATTTATAATAAGCATACCAATGAATTTAAGCACTTTTCCGATAATTGTCAGATCGCAGACAGGGTGAATGAATGGTTTAGGATGTAGGATTGCGGATTGCAGATGTGTCCTGCATTCCTTACTTACGGGGTTAGAGGCTAGAGGTTAGAAGTTAGAAGTTAGAAGTTAGAAGTTAGAGGTTGGAGGTTAGAAGTTAGAAATTCTCTCTTCCCGTCCCCACGTCTCCTTGTCCCTTTTACGTCTCTCGTCCCTTTTGGTCTTTGGTCTTTGGCTGTTGGTCTTTAGAGGTTAGAAGTTAGAGGTTAGAAGTTAGAAGTTAGAGGTTGGAGGTTAGAAGTTAGAAATTCTCTCTCCCTGTCCCCACGTCTCCTTGTCCCTTTTACGTCTCTCGTCCCTTTTGGTCTTTGGTCTTTGGCTGTTGGTCTTTAGAGGTTAGAAGTGAGAAGTGAGAAGTGAGAAGTGAGAAGTTAGAGGTTAGAAGTTAGAAGTTAGAGGTTGGAGGTTGGAGGTTAGAAGTTAGAAATTCTCTCTTCCCGTCTCCTTGTCCCCCCGTCCCCATGTCGCCCCGTCCCTCGTCTCTATTCAGCGTTTCTTCTCAAAATGCTATTTTGCAATCAGCTTTATCAGCGTAATTTCAGGTAAAATACCTACTCTGCCCGGATAGGCAATATGACCCAGGCCACGGTTAACGTAGAGATTACTGATGGATCCATCCGGCTGATGATAACGGGCCAGTCCTGCCCAATGCTTGTACACGTATTGAGCTGGACTCCACCTAAGTCCAAAAGCTTCTATACCCATTTGCATGCCATGGGTATGCCCGGCAAGGGTAAGATCAAATTCCGGATATTGCTTAAAAACTTCTGCTTCCCAATGGGTGGGATCATGCGAAAGTAAAATATTTACATCCGCAAATTCATGATTTTTCATGGTTTTAGCTAAATCACCATACCGTTTAAACCGGGCTGTTGAACTCCAGTTCTCAACACCTGCTATCAGAATACGTGCAGAATCAACGTTGATGTAATCCACATCATTTAGCAATAGTTTCCATCCCAGTTGCTTATAAAAAGCTACCAAATCATCGAAATTCTGCTGTTTTGCTTCCGGACTGGGCCAGGTGGTATAGTCACCATAATCGTGATTGCCGGTAATAGCATAGATTCCTATACGCGCCTTTAATCGGGCAAGTATAGATTCAAAACCCTTGACTTCCGCCGTAGAATAATTCACCAGGTCGCCGGTAAAAACGATGATATCAGGATTCAATGCATTAACGCTGTCCACTGCGCGTTGCAATGGCCTGGTGGACATCCAGCTACCCAGATGAATATCAGAAAGCTGAACAATACGCAGATTATTCAGTTCGGGTGGCATTGAGGCTATGGCCAGATTAATCCGATGAATCTTGAACTTATATACCCAGACTGTGCTGCCTATAATCAAACCAGCAAAGGCAAGGCTGCCAAAAAATATTCCCATTTTTTTAAAAACGTTAGAAGTAATACCGGGCCAGGTGGCCTTTTTACCGGTAATTCGATTAAACAATAGCATCCCTGCGGTAAATAAGTATGCAGGAACAAAAAAAGCAACCAGCACCATCTTTACCAGATAACCTATAATGGCAATTCCTGGAAATAAATTCCTGGGCCATGCAGGGAGTTCCTGAATTGGAACAAAGGTAGTTGCTATCAGAAATGCCAGCAACAACAACATGGGCAACCACCAGAAAATTGCAAAAATGACTCCGGAGGTATTTAATTTAAGCTTTAGGTAACGACGTATATCCAAATACAGAAACCAATCCAGCATACCAAGCAACAGCATCAGCGGCAGCCTTCCAGCGTATTTAGGCAGAGCGGTAAGTAAAAGAACATACAATACCGAAAAAAGCGCAAAAATAAGTGATAATGCGCCAGCTTTAACATAAGTTGCCCGACTATATTTTTTCATTCAGGAATGCTGCAAGATGATAGTTGACAGGGAACCATCAGCGGACAAAAGTAAACAATATAAAACTGCCCGGGTTTAAATTAACGGATATTAACACATTCAAACTCCCTTAACTATTCATCCATTTGTTCTTTGAGTCGTTCCAACTCATATTTCCGGGTTTGCAACAATGCAATATAAGACCGGGCATTTTTGAGGCCGTATTCTCTCCATGCACGCTGAGCCCATTCTTCTGCTATGGATAAATTCCCTTCTACTTCACTGGCTACTGCCATATTGTAGTTGGCTCTACCGGCGATTTTATGATCAGTATCTTTGGTATATCTTTTCCAGATGGCAATGGCCTCCGGCCAATTGTCCTGCTTTATGTAACGGGCAGCTATCTTGAAATCATCATTGGCTTTACGATAAACATCCCGGCTGGCTGTTATCCATACCGGCGAAATCCGGCTGGCATACTGGTGGCCTGAAAATACAGCCGACTCATTGAGCGCCCGCCGCTTTGACGGTAAATTCGCCAGAGCCTGTTGTTTGCTGTCGCCGGTTCCTCGCCAGGACATCTCATCAGTAAATACATTTCGGTCGATAATTTTTTGGCTTGCCGGCTGATAAATGGTAAAGCCGCTATTTACATTCATACGGGCTTCAGCATAGTATTCCCTTACGACCACCTTCTTTTTATCAATGGTGCGCTCCACATCAGCATAACTTTCCCGGAGGGCCAGGTCTGAATCGAAAGTTTCCAGGGCTATCAGAGCATCCACCCTGAATTGTGAGCAAAGTTCCTCTACCCTTTGCCAGCTAAGAAATTCCGGGAATTGCCTGGTGCCTGTGCCACGCAGGTCAAGACCTTCAATGATTACCGCTGTAAATCGTGGCCCGTTGTTGAGGCCCGCTGAAAGTCCGCGAAGGCATTCTGTAGATGCTTCCCTATCGGCTGCAATTGATTCACCGGTTATGAGTCCTTCCATCACATTTAAAAAGCCCTGCCCTTTATCGGGCAAAGAACGGTTAATCAATCCAACCTGCTTAATATCGCGCGGAAGGGTTAAGGTTGCCGGTTGAAGCAGTTGCATTTGATAAGAGGTAGTACCACAAGCGCCTAAAAATAGTGGCAGCACAAGCCACCATAATTTGAAATAATTACCTGATTTCATAACAATGTTTATTACATGAGTGGCTTAAGATGAACAAAAATAGGATAATTCCGGAATAGCCGGAATAAAAAAGAAAAAATAAAAAATTTGCGAATTACAAATCAATTCGTACTTTTGCACTCCCATTGGTGAGGTGGGTGAGTGGCTGAAACCAACAGTTTGCTAAACTGTCGTACTGGAAACGGTACCGGGGGTTCGAATCCCCCCCTCACCGCAGAGAGGGTTTTATCCTTTATTTGAAATATTTCGGGGTGTAGCGCAGTCCGGTTAGCGCACCTGGTTTGGGACCAGGGGGTCGATGGTTCGAATCCATTCACCCCGACTAAAAGAGGCCTTCTGTGAAAACGGGAGGTCTTTTTTTGTGTGATTTGGTTTTGAAGTGTATCTTTAAAGTATTGAACACAACCTCACGCCTGAGACAATCTGTAACTTGCTAGTTGTGAATTGCTTTTGAATTGTATCTTTGAAGTATTGAGCACAACTATTGGCTGTGATTTGAACCCGAAAGCTATGTTGTGAATTGCTTTTGAATTGTATCTTTGAAGTATTGAGCACAACTGGCCTTTAGGTAGTCTCATTTACTTCATTGTTGTGAATTGCTTTTGAATTGTATCTTTGAAGTATTGAGCACAACGGATGGGTCTCTCGTTACTGTGGTGAGCTTGTTGTGAATTGCTTTTGAATTGTATCTTTGAAGTATTGAGCACAACATGAGCTCCGCATTGCACTCCGGTCAATCGGTTGTGAATTGCTTTTGAATTGTATCTTTGAAGTATTGAGCACAACAATAAGGGCTATGTAGCTCTATGCCCACACGTTGTGAATTGCTTTTGAATTGTATCTTTGAAGTATTGAGCACAACATTAACAGGTGAAAGGGCAGTTTGTACTGTGTTGTGAATTGCTTTTGAATTGTATCTTTGAAGTATTGAGCACAACACAACTTATGATTTGATGGGTAAAGCGTTAGTTGTGAATTGCTTTTGAATTGTATCTTTGAAGTATTGAGCACAACGGGTGCGGTGGAAGAAGCTACCAAAGCTCAGTTGTGAATTGCTTTTGAATTGTATCTTTGAAGTATTGAGCACAACTATTGCCCCAATTTCCGCTAACGCCTGGTAGTTGTGAATTGCTTTTGAATTGTATCTTTGAAGTATTGAGCACAACAAAGCACAGTTGTTTCACGGTAACACAGTTGTTGTGAATTGCTTTTGAATTGTATCTTTGAAGTATTGAGCACAACTTAAGTTTTTCGTCTGAGGTGGTTTGTCTCGTTGTGAATTGCTTTTGAATTGTATCTTTGAAGTATTGAGCACAACCGCTTGGGTTTAATGTAGCACCAACCGCCAGTTGTGAATTGCTTTTGAATTGTATCTTTGAAGTATTGAGCACAACAACTGCCTGAAATGAAACCATTGCCAACTCGTTGTGAATTGCTTTTGAATTGTATCTTTGAAGTATTGAGCACAACACCAATTTTGATAAGGGAAGGGGATGAACAGTTGTGAATTGCTTTTGAATTGTATCTTTGAAGTATTGAGCACAACATACCTTATGATCGCTATGCAGAAATATTTGTTGTGAATTGCTTTTGAATTGTATCTTTGAAGTATTGAGCACAACAAGGCTGAGTAGCCCTCCGCAAATGAAGGCGTTGTGAATTGCTTTTGAATTGTATCTTTGAAGTATTGAGCACAACAAGCAGTTAACAAAAACCAATTTGCCATGAGTTGTGAATTGCTTTTGAATTGTATCTTTGAAGTATTGAGCACAACATCCTTTTGCTGGAGAATGTAATCGGGCCTGTTGTGAATTGCTTTTGAATTGTATCTTTGAAGTATTGAGCACAACTCCAATCTACTTGCTCATATGGATTAAACTGTTGTGAATTGCTTTTGAATTGTATCTTTGAAGTATTGAGCACACCCCGGAGTACCAATTTTCCTGTTAACCCGCAGTTGTGAATTGCTTTTGAATTGTATCTTTGAAGTATTGAGCACACCTTACAGAGGAAGTAAACCAACAAAACCAACGTTGTGAATTGCTTTTGAATTGTATCTTTGAAGTATTGAGCACACCTATGGCAACAATCGGAATTGTTAATGCTACGTTGTGAATTGCTTTTGAATTGTATCTTTGAAGTATTGAGCACACCGTGAAAGCATTGGTGGTGCTTTGGCTACACGTTGTGAATTGCTTTTGAATTGTATCTTTGAAGTATTGAGCACACCACTTGAGCAAAAAATCACTTTATCTGACGAGTTGTGAATTGCTTTTGAATTGTATCTTTGAAGTATTGAGCACACCATGTGCCGAATGATGGACCGTATTACCTTCGTTGTGAATTGCTTTTGAATTGTATCTTTGAAGTATTGAGCACACCTACACTGTTGATAGTTATATGATCGAAGATGTTGTGAATTGCTTTTGAATTGTATCTTTGAAGTATTGAGCACACCTCACGTTTACAAAGATAGGGCTGAACAATCGTTATGAATTGCTTTTGAATTGTATCTTTGAAGTATTGAGCACACCATGGACGCTTGTATCCGACTTAACCAGCTCGTTGTGAATTGCTTTTGAATTGTATCTTTGAAGTATTGAGCACACCCGAGCGCTTTGCGGAAACAAGCCAGTAACTGTTGTGAATTGCTTTTGAATTGTATCTTTGAAGTATTGAGCACACCGCGCATCGGAAAAGTCTCAGTAAACAAGCGGTTGTGAATTGCTTTTGAATTGTATCTTTGAAGTATTGAGCACACCTTAAGAGTATGGGGCACGCGGTGTATGACCGTTGTGAATTGCTTTTGAATTGTATCTTTGAAGTATTGAGCACACCTGAACATGGCAGATACTTAGGCAATGATGGGTTGTGAATTGCTTTTGAATTGTATCTTTGAAGTATTGAGCACACCTGAAAGCGGATAGTGAATACTTCAAACCATGTTGTGAATTGCTTTTGAATTGTATCTTTGAAGTATTGAGCACACCTGCCGGGTTCACCTGCCTTGCACCGGGGTTGTTGTGAATTGCTTTTGAATTGTATCTTTGAAGTATTGAGCACACCAGAACTTCTTGAATACATAGGGTACAATCAGTTGTGAATTGCTTTTGAATTGTATCTTTGAAGTATTGAGCACACCGTCGCCAATTATAAGAAGTGACGACACTACGTTGTGAATTGCTTTTGAATTGTATCTTTGAAGTATTGAGCACACCCTGCTCGCCTGTGAGGTAGTCCATCAATTCGTTGTGAATTGCTTTTGAATTGTATCTTTGAAGTATTGAGCACACCCGAAGAATCGCAGCTCACCCCTGAGCAGCAGTTGTGAATTGCTTTTGAATTGTATCTTTGAAGTATTGAGCACACCCCTTCAGCAAACGTTATGGTAGGAAATGTTGTTGTGAATTGCTTTTGAATTGTATCTTTGAAGTATTGAGCACACCAAAATTAATGCGCGTTGAAATGATTGTTGAGTTGTGAATTGCTTTTGAATTGTATCTTTGAAGTATTGAGCACACCTTTTGACCTATATAATGTATCGTCTAATTGTTGTGAATTGCTTTTGAATTGTATCTTTGAAGTATTGAGCACACCCTTAAAGTTTTCCAACCCTTCGTGTTATATGTTGTGAATTGCTTTTGAATTGTATCTTTGAAGTATTGAGCACACCATACCCGCGCCCAATACACTAATGCACAACCAGTTAACGCTTGTATCAGAAATTAAAAAAGTGTTCAATAAAAGTCCTTCAGCTCCCGGGTTGAAGGACTTTTTTATTCCTGACTAAAATAATTCCAATTGTTGGGGCGTATTCGGTTTCGCTGTTTCTTTTTGGCTTCTAAAAAACTCCATCATACCAAACTGCTTATCGGTAACCGAAAATATAATTATTTCACCTTTAGGAGCTAAAAATGATTTTACACGCTTGGTGTGCACGTCAGCATTTTCACGGCTATTGCAATGACGAACATATATAGAAAACTGCATCATGGTAAAACCGTCTTTTTGCAGATTCTTCCTGAACTGGGCATAATTTTTCCTATCCCTCTTTGTTTCAGTAGGCAGGTCGAAAAAGACGAATATCCACAATATATGGTACTGATTTAGCCGGTTAAAATTATTAGATGTCAATTGTTTCAGTTTAATTCAGGATACAAAATCTTTCGACCTGTACCTTCAAAACACGATGATAAAGATGCTGTTGTACGCTGCATTCCTACCATGAGTGGGCTTTTCTTTCCATCAATTTCTATGTCGATGACCGGCACTTGTAAAAGCATTTTTTTTACTTCTGGTGTAAGCTCGTCACATTCGGGAAAATCTTCTGAAATCTGCAATACAATCCGGTCAACATAAGGTCGATAGGGCTCCATAATATCAGAAGCAAGGCACCAGGGATTGTATTTATTGCGGTGATGGATTCCTAATGCAGGCAGCATTCCGCTGGCTACCAATCCCCGGGCAACAATGGCCAGTAAAATAGCATAGCCATAATTGAGCATGGCATTTATTCCAACCTCATTCCGGTCGCGTGTAAATCCACTTTTGTCGCCAAACAAATGCTCCCAATAAAAGGCAGCAGCCCTTCCTTCCACGTTTTGGGGGTCGCCACTTTTTACCAGCCTCAAATAATACTGCATCTTCCCGTCGGCTACTCCCACACTTCTCAGCATGGCAGCCTGATTGCTGATTTTCGCTACTATGGTTTGCTGCCACAGGTTTTTCTTTAGGGGCAGGGAAGACTCCAATTGCTGATACATTTTCTCAGTAAAGGCATGATGCGAAAACATGGGAAGCATTAACCCATAAGGCAGGTGTTTTGCATCACAACTGATAATGGCGGTATTTTGATCTCCAAGTGCAGCAATTAAAGCATGAGAAAGGGTAATTTGAGGGCTGTCCAAAACCACAATTCCAATATCTTCGATGGGAATAGAAGTTCCCGGTTTCCCATCTTTTTCAGGAAACTCAATGGCCATCTGCATATCTCTCTTTTTAAGATAGCAGGGATTGCCGAAATAAAGGGTACGTTTTATCAAGATTATGAATTAAAAGTTAAATATTACCAAGACGATCAACTTTAAGTTTCATACACACTTGTTTAATCATTACTCCATTCCAGGTTTTTTCTGACTTATTATTAGATCCTAATTCTGTAGTTTGAACTATGGGAGTTGCAATATTATTAGGGATAAAAAAACATTGAGTACCAGTACATGAAACCATTTTATAAATTTCAATTTTGCTTCCTCTTTCATCAGAAACCATAACCAAATCATTTGGTGATAAATTAAATAGAAGTGTTCTTCCCTTCTCATTTTTTTTCGGCACTTCACTCAATCCATGTTTTAAACGTTCAATCACAACATTTAAAGGAATTGTCTCATAACTCCGATTGCCATCCTCATCAGAATAAATTGCAAAAAAGAGATTAGTACCTTTTGCAGCCTCAACGTACTTGTCTTTCTTATTTCCGCTTTCTCCTAACGGAAATTTACTTCCCAATTCAAATATCCGCACCTTTCGAATCGGTTTGTGAGATTTGCCAGCATTAAATTGTTTTATGTTAGCATTCATTTCTTCCAATCCTTCTGCTGAAAAAGCAAGCTCAGTATTATTGTCTTTGTAAGTCAAGTAATTACTAAGAATTTTTTGTATTCCGGTATCCGTAACTGAATTTATGGTTTTCACATCAAAAGAAGTATCAACCGATTTGCGAGTAGCGGTTAGAATTTTTTCTTTTGGTACCTTTATTCGATTTAAAATCACTTTGCCCGAAACCGTTTCTTTGTGCATAGGCTTCCGTATCGCCCAATTTGTTCCTTCCTGTTTAACATATTCTTTTACCTTTACTCCGTTTTCGTCAACCCATTTTTGATAATTATTGGTTGCTTTGTTGATCACACGCAGGTTTTGTTTGAAACTTACCACAACGGTTTCCAAAGCGTTTTTCGCATCAACTGTAAAATCGTCCCAAGGCTTTTTGAATTCTTTAAACACAGCTCTTTCAACTTGTTCGTTCGTTTTTTTATCAATCCACGTTTCCTTGCTCCTGTTTCGCAACTTATATTGCAAGTCATATCGTGACGTTTCCGATTTTGCCGATTGATTATTGAGTAAGTTTACGTGATCTCTGGTCATACAGGCAATTACCAAGGCATCCATGGCATGGTGCCGGTGGTCAATCCTTTTCTTTTCTATCCTTTTAGAATCAGCAGGAGAATAATCTACAGGTAAGAATTTTTGATATTGTTCATTCCAATAAGTGAAAGTAGTACTGTTTGTTAATTGATTCATCCGTTCAAAACGGGGCAGTATCAAATCGTTCCAAACTGCATCCATTCCCCAATCTTTTTTCAAAACAGTTGTGATTTTACCATTTCCTGGAATCAGATTTTTTGAGTTGACGCCATCATCCTCTTTATCAGCACGGACGATATTTGAAAGCAGGGCCGAAATAAACTTGCTAATATAGCGGGTGTCGTTCATTTGCCGGGCAATCATTCTTTCGGGAATATCTTCCAATAATAGGTTCTGACGCTTGGTTTTGTTTTTGGAATAATGCTCTTTTACAAAAGTTTGATAGGCTTCCTCTGTAAATACCTCCACTACTTTACCCATTCCACATTCCACTTTTGAACCGTGGTGATTTTTAATAAACTCCAGACCAAGTTGCTTGTCTTTTAATTGGTTTACAGCAGATTCACAAATCACTTTGTTATTAAAACTATCATCAAAGTAGCGGGATTTTGGGATAACGTGTTCGATTTGATAATCTTCAGTAAATAAGCGACCCAACGGTATCGCTTGTCCGGTGTAAGGCGAACGATACTTTTGCTCAAGCCATAATTTATAACGTTGCAATTCCGATTTACTGGGTTGGGCTGTTTTGCTGATTTTTATAATATCTTCAGGCAAGTCAACCTTTGAGCTTATTACGCCATCTTCATATATTCTCAATGCGTATAGTTGCATTGGGGAGTAAGGACGAACATTTTCAACAGGCAATTTTCCGTCTGAATTTTCTTTTAACTCCGCCAGCAATGCTTTTATTCGGAGATTCGTTGCTTCGTTATTGGTTACTTGTGAAGCCAGCCATTTACGGTCATCAGCAGTATTTTTCATTTCACGCCCCAACTCAACGTGTATTTCACTGAAAAAATCTTTCGCACCTTTTCCGTACTTCTTCCAAATATCACGAACCACCCGCAATGTTTCTGTAACAACCTGTTCTACAATTGGATTGCGCAAGGAGTGTTGTTTAAAATCTTCAAGGTACTGCTCCAATTCGGCAATTGAGTCCCATTTTCCAGCAATTTCGGCTTCCGAATGACGGTCATAAATAATATAACTCGCCAACCAAATAGGTAATCCTTGAAAATGAATATTATCAGTAAGATTTATGACTTTCTCTCTGACACGAGTCTTAATGTTTTCATCATATTCGCCTGATATTATTTTTCCTATTCTGTCTTGAGTTTTACTATCGATAGCCTCCCAATGCCAGAATTTTCCCAATCGTAATAAGGGTATAAACTTTTTGATAGCTTTTTCAGAAAAAGCTCCATATTCACTTGGAAACGGCGAAAATTTCTCAAAGTTGCCGACAAAAGATTCCTTATCAAGAAAGTATTTTTTAGCAAACTTTTCAAGTGCAGAGATATATTCTTTTTTGTCAGTCACTGAATAGATAATTTGCCAAAGTTGATGTTCTCTTGTTCCTAATGAAACAGTAATCTTCTGTCCATTATTCTGCCCCTTCTTGACTTCTACCTCTTTTGTATCTGTAATTTCAAGAAAACCGTCAGGAACATTTACTACTTTTGCCAGTCTTCGCCTGATTTCATAGCCAGTAGAATTACATGGATATTTCTTTGATTTATCTTCTTCCTTGTCTTTCGAGTCGTCAAAAACGTAGTTCCACCGGTATTTTGCAATTTCTTTATCCACTTCCTTATTGAATGTTACTGCTTTTGCGCCTTGAAATTTCACTCTTAAGGTTGGCGTAAGCAACTGTTTAAGAATATCTGTATGTCCAACTTCCTTTTGCGTCATCAAAAACTCAAAAAGGCTGGCATAATCATCTGTACTTTTCAGAAATTCAGTTGTGATATCAGCATCATCCTCTTTTCGGTATATTTTGAGGTTCGAGAGCCATTGCCATACACGGAATTCTTGATATAGTGGATGTGATTGGGGAACAGCTTTCAGATATTCCTTAACTTGATTGCTTTCTGTGTCTTTATAAATCCGATATTCTAAAGAACAATTCCCAATGGATGATTTCTGACTGCGTAGCGGACGTTGATAAAAAATTATATCCTCAACAAATAAATGAACGAAATCTTTTTTACCCAAGGTCAGCTGTTGCGCTTCGTTGTTTCTATAGAGTTCGCGAACACAATCACTATATAAATCTTCAGTGAAAAGTTCAGGTTGAAGTTCAATTTGATTTTCCAGGATTGCAATCAATTCATCCTTGTAAAATTTACGTTCTATGGTACGTACCAATTTACCACGAATTTTTTGAGAAGGATTTTGAAGCAAACTATCATAAATGTAGGCGCCTACTGTTTTGTTAGCACCTATAATTTCCTTTTCAGTTTTAATTTTTATAAGTTTCCATTTTTTCTCCCAATCTTCTTCGGTTGGAATTGAAAATCTTCTCTTTAAAGTGCCATCGTCTTCAAATCTATCATTACCCTCTTTATCCAAGTCAACTGTTGCGATAATACTTTTTTGCAATCCAACCCAATTGGGCACTTCTTTGGAAAAGTATTTGCCACTATCCCCGTTCGCTAGAATAATTTGTATAACTTTCAATCCCTTGTATACTGATCCAGTGTCAATTATACTCTCTATAACTTGTGTATCGAAATACATTCTTGTTTGAACAGTCCTTGTTGCATCTGCATCATCTTCACCACGCAATTGATAATAACCACGTTTTTGATTGAAGTTAAGAATTATCCACGCTAATTCTTCCTTTCCTATTTTATCGGTCAATGCTTTTTTTCTCAAATAATAAATAGTCCAATCATACGGAATTTTGGTTTCTTTTCCATCTGCTCTTGTATAAAATAACTGGGGTTGCAATTGCTTGAATTCATTCAGCATTTCCTCAAAAGAGTCTGCAAATATAAAATTTCGATTGTTGTAATTTAGTTTTGGCTCTGATTCACCCACAAACTGACCATAGTGCTTTTGAAAATCAATTTCTTGAGCATAATGTAGAGGTAGGAATCCCAGAACATTTAATACACGGTGAAGTCTTTCGCGTCGTAGCAAATATCGTTCACGAATGCGGCGCATTCCACGATAGTGGGTGCGGGCGGCTGTTTGTGTTTCAAGCGGTTTCCCTCCACTGAATGTATCTAAAATATCTTGGGTCATTGGAATAATTCGACTACCTAAGCCTTCAATTTTCCTTTCATCTTCATTAACCAAAGCCCATCCGATGGAATTGGTTCCCAAATCAAGTCCTAAAATTCTTTTCATATGCTATTGACTTTTCAAATTTATGTTGTATATTTGTCTCACAATTCAAAGCAATTCACAATAAGGATTATTCCGTTGTGAAAACATTTAAGCTGCCCTCGTCTTTCAATACGGGGGCTTTTTTTTTAGTATTTCACAACCACTGTTTATTTAAGTTCATTCTGTTAATAAAACATTTAAGGCGGCGCAAGTCGCCTTTTTTTATTTTAATACTACTTTAAGCGTGTGTGAAAGACAGCTACCTTATCTCAGTTTTATTAATGTCCAGATGGTAGCTTACGTTCAAAGCATTGTCTCTCAATAGCTTGCACCATTTTTTATTTTCAAACTTATGGTTCTATCTAATTGAGCAATCGCGCTATCAAATATATAAAAGTTTTAAGAATATAAAAGAAAATCGAAGAACAATTCTTTGGAATGGAAACTTCTCCCGCTTCCATTCATAAAACTTATCTCAAATTTCAGATCTAGATCAGCATCTAACACTACTTCTTAAATTTTTATCATAAGTTTGTCCAAAATATAAAGCCCTGCCAATGAAACCAATGACCAAGTTGCTGATTCTTCTGGTATTGTTTACCAATGCGCTTTTTGCACAAACCCGGCATGAGTGGGAAGATGAAACGGTGAATGCCATCAATAAGGAAAAAGCGCGCAATACCTACATGCCTTATGCGGAAATCGGGCAGGCGGTGAAGGATAACTGGAACGACTCGCCCTATTATCTGAATCTGAACGGTAGCTGGAAGTTCAACTTTGTGAAGCATCCCGATTTGCGACCAAAAGATTTCTACCGTGATGGCTTTGATGTTTCTTACTGGGATAATATTGAAGTGCCTTCGTGTTGGCAAATGAAGGGTTATGGCATACCGATATACACGAATGTGACCTATCCCCATGCGGCAAATCCACCTTACATTATGGATCCCGTGCCGGCCAACTATACAAAAAATGAATATCCCAATCCGGTGGGCTCCTATGTGCGGGAATTTGAAGTCCCGGCAGATTTTGCGGGAAGGCGTACCTTTATCCATTTCGCGGGCGTTGAAAGTGCCATGTATTTGTGGATAAATGGCAAGAAAGTGGGCTATAGTGAAGACAGCCGACTGCCGGCAGAATTTGACATCACCCGTTACATTAAACCGGGAAGCAATCGTCTGGCAGTAGAAGTATATCAATGGTGCGATGGCAGTTATCTGGAAGATCAGGATTTCTGGCGCCTGAGCGGCATTTATCGCAACGTCTATCTTTATTCCGTACCGAACTTGTATTTAAGGGATTACTGGCTGAAGTCCGATTTAAATGCAGATTACTCCGAAGCGATATTTTCCGTGGAAACCAGTTTCGTAAACTATGGAGCAAGTGGCAATCATCAGCTTGAAGTTTACCTTTTGTCTGAAGATGAATCACCAGAAATGGTCATGCCTTTGATGACACATCAGGTAAGCGCAACTGCTCAGCCAAAAGCACCTGTATTAAAGGCAAACATTCCCCATCCCCATCTGTGGTCAGCGGAAACACCCTATTTATACACCATTTTGCTTGTTACCAAAGATGCAACGGGAAAAACCCTGATGGTACAGCGCAGTGATTTTGGCTTCCGCAGGATAGAAATTCGTGATCAGCAACTGTGGATAAATGGTAAAAGCATCAAAATCAAAGGGGTTAACCGCCATGATATTGACCCTGCGGATGGCAGGACCATTTCCAGAGCATCTATGGTTCGGGATGTAGAGCTTTTTAAGCAACTCAACATGAATACGGTACGTACAAGTCACTACCCCAACGATTCCTATTTCTATTCACTATGCGACCGCTATGGCATTTACGTGATTGATGAAGCCAACGTGGAATCTCACGGCATGGGCTATGGTGATAAGTCACTCGGTCATGTAAAAAGCTGGCAGGATGCTCATGTCTCCAGGATAATGAATATGATAGAGCGCGACAAAAACCATCCTTCCATCATCATGTGGTCGTTGGGCAATGAAGCCGGCCCGGGTATCAACTTTGAAGCAGCATCAGCTGCTGTTAAGGCGAGAGACCCCGAACGCCCTATCCATTATGAACGTTACAATGAGGTAGCAGATGTGGTTTCCACCATGTATCCCGATGTGGTATGGTTTGAAAAAGAGGGTGCCAATGATGATCCCAGACCTTTCTTTTTATGTGAATATGCCCATGCCATGGGAAATGCGGTGGGTAATCTTCAGGAATACTGGGATGCCATATATGCCCACAAACGCCTGATTGGCGGCTGCATCTGGGATTGGGCCGATCAGGGATTATATAAAGAAATCCCCGGGAAACCGGGAACTTACTTCCTGGCTTATGGGGGAGATTTTGGCGACCGGCCTACCGACTGGAATTTCTGTGCCAATGGCTTGACTACAGCCGACCGACAGCAAACCCCGAAAATGGAAGAAGTGAGAAAAGTGTATCAAAGTGCCTGTATGGAAGCAGGCAATTTGCTGAAAGGCGATATTAAGATTACCAACCGGTTTTCTTTTATGAACCTTAATGATTTTAATGGCTACTGGGAATTGGCTGAAGATGGTATAGTATTGCAGTCTGGATTTTTCACCTCAAACATAATGCCCGGAGAAACCAAAATGCAGGAAATTCCTTTTAATAAACCGGCATTAAAACCGGGAAGCGAATATTTCCTAAACGTAAGCTATACGCTAAAACGCGATGAATTGTGGGCAAAAGCAGGATATGTGATTGCCAGAGAGCAGTTTAAAATTCCCTTTAATATCCCTGAAAAATTAACGCCATCAACAGAAAAAGCTTTTCCGCTCAGCCTGATAGAGACGGAACAACAGCTTGAAATCCAGGGAAAAACATTTAAGGTCATATTTAACAAAAAAGCCGGTGCGATAACACAATTGGTTTACAATAATTTAAAGGTTATTGACACACCCTTAAGCACTGTTTATGGCATTAAACCGGAGACAGGCCTGATACATTGGGACACCACGGTTAGCCAACGCATTGCCGGACCCAGGGTGAATGTTTACAGGGCTCCCGTGGACAATGATTATATTTTTGGCGGTGGTCCGGGACCCATCTGGCAAAAACAAGGACTGGCTTATCTGAAAGAGAAGGTTACCCACTTTACAGTAAAGCAATTGGATGCAGGTAATATAGAAGTTTTGATCAACCTTGAATCGAAAAGTTCAAAAGGGTATTCGGTTAACTCATCTTTCAAATACACCGTTTCAGGTGATGGACAAATTGAGGTTGAGGTAAACTTTGATCCCGAAAAAGCGGTTTGGCTCTTACCAAAGTTGGGAATAATTATGGAAATGCCGACTGGATTTGAGCATGTAAACTGGTTTGGTGCCGGGCCTCATGAAAATTACCGCGACCGCAAATCATCGGCTTTCATTGGGCTTTATCACAAAACAGTAAATGAGATGACTGAAGCTTATATTCGTCCGCAGGACATGGGAAATCGTTCAGATACGCGTTGGTTCACGCTGAGCAATGATCAGGGAAAAGGCATAAAGATTTCAGGTGAAGCCCTTAATTTCAGCGCATTGCATCATCTCCCCACCGACCTTGATCAAGCCAACCATCCATATGAACTTGTTTACAGAGGAGAAACCATCATCACCATTGATGCCGCTCACAATGGACTTGGCGGTGGAAGCTGCGGCCCCGGCCCAATGGAACAATATCAGTTAAAGACCGAACCCATTACTTTGCAGTTTTCCATCGAACCGTTTGCCCCAGGACGGTAAAAATAGGCAAAAACCTGCCTTTTATTAAAAATCAGGCGGTTAGGAAAAATCAATTTATCTGAAAACCAAAGCTCTGGCAATCCGAATATACCAGAGCTTTGTCGTAATCTATTGTGCAGGTTAAAGTTCTATATTTCTCTTTTCGACTTTTCAACGCCTGCACCCAGGAAGACGCCAAGTTTTTCGAGCAAAAGATGTTTGTCGATGGGTTTGGGTATATAATCCACGCAACCAGACGCATAGCAAAGCTCTACTTCGTTGTCATGCACATAGGCTGTTTGTGCGATTACCGGCAGGTTCTTTCGAATACTGTGAATAGCAACTGTAGCATCAAATCCACTGATGCCTGGCATGTTGATATCCATCAAAACCACATCAATTTCCCGGTGTTCCCGTACCAGGTTGATGGCTTCCTGCCCCGTAGATGCCCAGAGAATAACTGCCTGAGTATTTCTTAATACAGTTTTAAGATATAAAAAGCTACAATCAGTATCCTCAGCTATCAGAATGGTTTTGCCTGACCAATCATATAACTTGTTCACTTTGAAGCCGGAGAAATCAGTAAAAAGTAGTTCTCTCATAGTCCTATTGCGCTAAGCAACTTTGTACCAACAATGTTGCAAAATAAAGTAATTATCTGATGATTTCAAGTATTAATACACAATTTCTTAAAAAGTAATGTGCAATCTGGCTAAAAAGTAAATATACTTACTGCAATTTTTTTTTTAGCGGAGAGTGAACAATAAAAACAGCAGAGTAAAGGTCACTATTTAGCACTGTTTTTTTTACTATATTATGATTTTGACTACCTTTGCACTCAATTTTAAAAAAAGCGGTCCGGTAGCTCAGTTGGATAGAGCAGCAGCCTTCTAAGCTGCGGGTCAGGCGTTCGAGTCGCCTCCGGATCACATAGCAACTGCCTGATAATCTGATTTTTATGATTATCAGGCAGTTTTTTCAACCTTCATTTTAACTGCTTTTTTCGGTTCAGACCGGGTAAATGTATTAAATTTGTAAAAAAAACAGCATGAAATGGCATCAACGGTTGGGGTCGGAGATTATTTTTACATTTCTGCGGCTACTGAGCATTTTACCTTTACAAGTACTCTATGGGATGGCAGCAGTCACCAGATGGTTGGGACAGCATCTCATTGGTTATCGCCGGGACGTAATTATACAGAATATGTCACGGGCGTTCCCAAAAGCCAACTATTCCGGGATTAACAGGTTAAAAAAAGATTTTTACACACACTTCTTCGATGTTTTTGCAGAAATTATCAAATCGGTTTCCATAAAAAAGGATGATGTAAAAAGAAGATTTCTGGTTACCAATCCTGAACTGGTATCAGCACTTCAGCATGCCGGTAAAAACACCATTATATTATCCGGACATACCGGCAACTGGGAATACATGAAGTTTTTACCCTATTCCCTTGATTTCCCTTGCTATATATTGTATAAACCATTATCCAACAAATTGATTGATACAGTAACCAATAGGGTGCGGTTGCAGCATGGGGTAAAATTACTTGCTATGAATCAGGCTGCCCGTTATATTCTTTCTAAAAAGGATTTTCCGGCAACTTATGTTTTTTTGTCCGATCAGTCGCCACACCATCTGGATTCAAATCACATCTATAACTTCTTAAACCAGCCCAGCTACTTTTTTACAGGAGGGATAAAAATAGCCCGATCTACAAAATCAGCCCTGCTTTATATTGAAATTTCCCGCATTAGGCGGGGTCATTATAGTGCTACCTATCATTTAATTTCGGAAGATGCCGCAAAAGAAACTGAGCAGGAGTTAATGCAGAAATATGTGAATCTTCTTGAAGACAGCATTCTGGCCTATCCCGCCTTCTGGTTATGGTCGCACCGAAGGTGGAAGCATCGCGCAGAAATTCCACTCCCTGCTTTAAAGCAGCCTGCTGGACATATTTTTTAATGAATCAGAGAGTGCATTAATCAGGGTTTATAAATCGGCCCTTTATTTTTTTACTAAAAAACCTGGAAGGTCTGTTAAACCAACAAAGAATATGAAGGAAATTACTGTTTTTGCCAGTGGAGATTCAAGTCAGATTAAGACCTGGTCAAACATTCCATATTTTTTCACTACCTCTCTTACACACAAGGGTATAAAAGTTAATCGCGTCAGCTTAAAACCAAACAGATTGATGCGGGCTGCATTCGATTTCAGCTTTACTTTTTTGCTGAGGAAGCTATTAAAAAATACCACTTACGACTATTTCCGATCAGGCCTGCACTTTGCCATAGTACGGCATCAAATTAAGAAAGCCATCCGCCAATTCCCTGACTCCGACGCTTTTGCATTCTTAACCTTTAGCTTTTCTACAGCAGGTTTGTCACAAAAACCATCCATTCAATTGTGTGACTGGACCTATGATTATTACTTTAAATACTTTAAAAACAGAAAGCCCGACTTTTTCGAGAAGCAATCCATCAAAAGAGAAGACAAACAGATACAGGGAACTGATTGTGTTATTTCACTTTTTCCCAGAGTAGCTGAATACATGAAGGCGCGTTATGGTTCGGAAAAGGTTCATTACCTTGGGAATGTCATCAACGCTCTTTTTGAACCAGGAAAAGAGGAAATATTTCATCTTAAAAGGAACTCGGGCAAACTTCTTTTTGTAGGTTCAAAAAAATACATTGAAGGAGCAGAAGCCCTGATCAAGGCATTTGAGTTGCTTAAGCCTGCTTATTCTGAACTGAGCTTACATCTTATTGGAATTGATGAATCAGATATTAAACATCAACCCGCTCATGTTTTCTGTTACGGATATCTGGATAAGGCCCTCGAAGAGGAAAAGGAAAGGTATTATGACTTATTGAAAGAAGCGAGAATCTTTATCAACACCACTCCAAAATGGGCTGCTTTTTCTGCTTCTATTGAAGCTATGTATTACTACACTCCGGTAGTGGTTCCGCCCTATGAAGAATTCAAAACCACTTTTGGAGCGACCATTGATTTCGGAGTATATTGCGAAGACAATACACCGCAGCTAATTGCTCAATCCATCAAAGACATCCTTAATCACAGGAATTATGAAGCACTTTGCAATCAGGCACATGAATCGGTAAAAGCATATACCTGAGATGCGTATACAGATAAAATTATTGAAAAAATCGAACACTTACTGACCTGAACCATTTATAAAAGTAATAAAGAGCTAAAAAGATCAGGTTATCTGTGATTTTGGGGAGTCATGGTGAAACTGAAAGTCGCGCCTTTAGCATAATCATAGCAGCAATTTGAATCGTTTTCTCGACATACGAAGTTACCTAAAGGCACCTGCGCTGGCATTTCGTTCGCTGCGTTACCGTAATTTTAGGTACTTCTTTTTCGGACAATTTATTTCTCTTCCGGGTGTCTGGATTCAAAATATAGCATTGGGCTGGCTGGTTTACCGGCTTACCGATTCAGAGCTTATGCTGGGAGTAGTCGGTTTTGCAGGTCAGATTCCCTCTCTTTTATTGACTCCAATTGCAGGTGTATTTGCCGACCGGCTTGCTAAAAGAAGAATACTGATCATCACACAGTCCATGTCAATGTTCATCGCATTGGGTATGGCATGGTTGATACTTTCGGGACGAATAGAGGTATGGCATATCGTACTATCTGCCGTGTTAAATGGCATGTCGGTAGCTTTCGATACCCCTTTTCGCCATGCCTTTCTGGTGGACATGATCCCCAATAGGGAGGATTTGCCCAATGCCATTGCTTTAAACTCCACCTTATTCAATTCAGCAAGGTTTATTGGTCCACCTGTTGGCGGCCTGCTGATTGCCTGGGGTGGCGAAGGTTTTTGCTTTCTGGTTAACGGCTTGAGTTATATTGCAGTTATTTTATCCTTATTTGCCATGAAGCTTGCTCCGTTTATTGCACGTGTTTCCCAGACGACCATATTCAGCGACCTGTATTCAGGTTTACGGTACGCACACCGCACAAAACACATCCGCATTTTATTAATTATGGTTTCACTTACCAGTTTAATCGGGTTACCTTTTCAGGTATTTATGCCTGTTTTTGCCCAGGAAGTATTTTTGGGTAATGCCCAGACCCTGGGTTATCTGACGGGAAGCATTGGTGCAGGGGCACTTACCGGAGCCTTTTTCCTGGCTTCCCGCCGAACCATAAAAAGTATACCCAACATCATTTTTATTTCAGCATGTATGTTCAGCATCGGTCTGATTAGTTTTTCACTTTCTTCATCACTGTTTTTTTCACTCATGATACTAACCGTTACCGGATTTGGTATGGTGGTTCAGTTTGCATCGAGCAATACCATCATTCAAACCGTGGTAGATGATAATATGCGAGGAAGAGTGATGGCACTTTACAGTATGTCGTTTCTTGGCATAACGCCCCTGGGAAGTCTGCTCACCGGAGCATTGGCAGAATGGATTGGGGCACCTGCCACACTGACCATCACCGGAAGCATCTGTTTGATGGCCGCACTGTGGTTTTTCGGCAAAAAAGACACCATCAGGAAAATTATTGCCTGAAGGGTAAAAAAAAACCGGCCCTTTTACAAGAGCCGGCAATAAAGCATCCCGGATAAAAAAATTATTTCGTTACAATTACCCGCTGGGTTGTCACCTGATTTCCGGAAGTAAGTCTGATGAAATACATTCCACCGGGGAGGTTACTTACCGATATGCCGGCTTCTCCTACCGATGTGCCGAAATCAGAAACTGACCGTACCACATTACCTACCACACTAATGAGTTCAACCTTATCCAGATTTTTTACATTATTGATGTAGATCATGCTGCTTGATGGGTTAGGATAAACTTTGTAATCGATAATGCTTTGAATGGGTACACTAACATTAAGCACGGTAGTAAATGTGCGGACAACAGGCAGTGTAGGCACCGAAGCATAATTTTCCAACTTATCCATCCTGAAGTAATAATCCTGCAAATAGTCCAGATTATCTGCAGGGGTAACTACTATCTGGGTTTTGGCTGAATTTATCGTAGCTGTAAAAGGCACAGCATTGCCCATGGCATTGTCTTCTCTAAACTGGATTATTTCTGAGATATTGGCTGAGGTTATCGGGGCTCCGCCCTGCATACGCACAGGCTGCGAAAAATCAATAATGATAGATTGATCTACAGGTACATCGATGGCGCCATTTTCAATATTCACCATGGCCGAAGCACCAATTTCAAGAGAATAACCACTTTGCTTAATGGTTTTGTCGGTGCCCTGAATGAAAATAGCTACCATAAGATCGTCCATTTCTTCTACGAAAGTAACTGACATATCCTGGGTAAACTTCAGGTTAAGTGGGACATCTTTAACCAGACTTGCGCCGGTACCATTGGCGTTGGGCAACATTTTCATCATTACGTGGTGAAATGAGGTCTCACCGTTGCTGCCCACGTTCTGTGTGGTTACTTTTTCAATAACAGCCATATGTACCCTAACATTGGGATAATTATCGTAAGGAACGATGTTGGCATCCACAATCACATTATTTCCCTGAATTTCGTGGGTAGAAACAATATCCACATAAGCCAGGGTTCCCAGTGTAGCATTTAGTGCATTATTTACTGCGCCGGAGCTGGTGGCTGTCTTTTTTCCGTCTACATACAGGTCAGGCACAGAATTAACGCCATAATAATTGCGACGCACACCACCTTCGGCAGTGTAATAAGGATCACCGCTGCCTGGCCAGTTCATCTGATATTTAATCAGCGTAATTTCATCTTCATGGGTAGCAATGAAATTGTTGAAAAAGCTATTGTTAAAAGACGCACATGGGCCACAGGTACTACTTGTAAATTCTTCAAAGAATGGGCGATAGTTAATCAGATGTGTTGGAATGGATATATCCATTGACAGGGTATCGTTTGCCGGATTGTCATCAGCTTCAAGTCCATTAACCGCACTCAGCCATACATTAATGGTATAATCAGCAGGGGGAAGACTGAGCGAATCGGTTAATTCGAATTCAAAATCATCGCCCAATTCAAGGGCAAGATTGTCAAACGAGTCAGTATGAACGTCTCCATCAGCTACTTGCCAGCTTACATCGGCAGAGGTAACCAAAGCTTGTCCAATATTTATAAACTTTCCTTTAACTGCCTTACTTCCAACAAAAATCTGAGGAAGGTCAATGGAAGCCATGGCTGCATCAACCGGATAAGGGTTGGATAATTCTATATCGTCGATGTACCAATCCTTCATATTGGTTCCAACTCCATTTACATAAATACAGAACTGGAAATCAGAAGCACCCACGTTGGCGTTTTCAATAATAACTGTTAATGTCTGCGCAGGAATGCTTGTGGTTGTATTTTCCATCCACACTGAATTCCAGGCTCCATTGGCCGATTTGGTTTCAACACCAATTTTAATGGGGTTGTTGCCGGAAGCATGGTCAAACTTGTGTTTCATGCGGAAAATCAGTTGGCTTGAGCCGGAAGTATTGATTTTTGGTGAAATAATCCGCTGATAGCCTGTAAAAAGTGGAGTACCACTTACGTGCATTTCAGGTGCTACACCGCCCGCATTATTGGTTGAGCTGGATGACCAGTTGGCAGGATTGCCGAATATCATCCATCCGGAGGGCGGAAAAGTGCCCGAACTGAAGTCCTGAGTGAAAATTTGCTGGGCACTGACCATAGAGGCCAATATCATTGCAAAAATAAAAAGTAAACTTTTTTTCATGGATTGAGGGTTTTGGTTGTTTTTATGATTTTGTTTTTTTTCAGGCATAAATATACCTATATTTATACGTGAATGAATGTTTTTGTTCAATCTTGAAATTTATTTTACTTTTATTTTCATTAAGCCTTACCCTTCCTTTCTCAGAAATAGCGCGGGCGGCATGAAAATTGAACCCTTAAAAAAGCAAATAAATCGCTTAGTTTGAATGAGTCAAAAATAGTTGATTTTTTGATTGGTTTTATGTTTTCATAAAAACTTTCAAAAATAATTTAAAAAGTTCTGTCATGAATGAATATAAAGTTAGTATAACTTTTCCAGTAAGTGGAATGAGTTGTGCAGCCTGTGCAGTAAGTGTTGAGAGTATGCTAAGGTCTGAAAAAGGGGTTGTTGATGCAGCGGTAAATTATGCTGCAAAAAATGTCAGGGTTAAATTTAAGCCCGATGAAACCAATATTGCCAGGCTTCAGCAGGCAGTAAAATCTATTGGTTACGATCTGGTAGCTGACACCACTGACAAATTGGCTGTATTTGAGCAACTGGAGCAGTCACGTTTAACCTCGCTGAAAAAACGTTTGTGGGTTGCCATTGGCTTTTCTTTTCCGGTTTTTGTACTTTCGATGATTTACCATCATCCTTTAGCATGGATGCAATGGCTGTTTCTGGTTCTTACCCTCCCGGTAATATTTTATTCCGGTGCTCCTTTTTACCGGAATGCTTTTCGTTTAATCAGGCGTGGAGAAACGAACATGGACACCCTGGTAGCTTTGGGTACCGGTGCTGCATTTATACTAAGTACGATCAACACCATAGCCCCCGGGATATTTGGAAGCCAGGGCGCGCCGGTACACGTTTACTATGAATCGGCAGTGGTAATTATTACCCTGATACTGCTTGGACGCTTTTTTGAAGAACGAAGCAAAAGCCGGGCTTCAGAAGCCATCAAAAGCCTGATGAACCTTCAACCTGAGCAAGTAATCCGGATTAAGGATGGGAAGCAGGAAGAAGTAGCTCTTCAGGAGATCAAACCGGAAGATATTATACTGGTGAAGCCGGGAGGCACATTACCGGTAGATGGTATTATAGTTTCAGGTAGTTCATGGATTGAAGAGAGTATGATGAGCGGAGAACCGCTTCCTGTTTTTAAGCAGGAAGGAGACCATGTATTATCGGGAACTCAAAACCAGCAGGGAGCACTTACCATCAAAACATTAAAAACCGGAAGTGATACTGCCCTTGCCCGCATAATCCAAATGGTGGAAGAAGCTCAATCGTCCAAACCTCCCATACAGAAGCTGGTGGATAAAATCTCCGCTGTTTTTGTACCCGTAGTGGTAGCACTTGCGGTCATTACTTTCGCCATCTGGATGATTTGGGGTCCTCAGCCAGCCTTTTCATTTGCTTCGGTAGCAGCCATCAGCGTACTGATTATAGCCTGCCCATGTGCATTGGGATTGGCCACACCCACGGCGCTGGTAGTGGCTATTGGGAAAGGGGCCAAGCAAGGCATCCTTTTCAGGGATGCTTCAGGTATTGAGTCGGCTGGTAAAATAGATACCCTGGTTTTAGATAAAACCGGAACGCTTACTACCGGTCGACCCAGGGTGGTTAAACTTAAATATTATTCAGAAAGACCGGATACCGCAGCCATATTTGCAGGGCTTTCGTCCTTGTCAGATCATCCCTTGTCGGGAAGTATAGAGCGTTATTTACACGAAGAAAAATTTAACCGGGTTGATATCCAAAATTTTACCAATCATCCGGGAATGGGAATTTCCGGCTCTTATAAGGGGGAAATCTATTATGCGGGCAGCTTAAAACTTATCAAAGACAACTGTTTTATTGACGATAAGACGCTGGCAGAGATCACCCACGTCACTGAAAAAGGATTTTCAATTACCCTGCTGGCCTCCAGATCAGGTGTGCTCGCAATGGCATCTATTGAAGATACGGTCAGAGAAATGGCTGCCGAAACCATCGCGGGTTTGCATCACGAAGGCATTGAAGTGGTTATGCTCACCGGTGATCAGGCAGGAGCTGCCAAAAAAGTGGCTGATGATACCGGGATAAAGCATTTCCATGCGGGATTGTCTCCTGAAGATAAGGCCAATTTTATTGAAAAACTAAAAGCTGAAGGTAAAAAAGTGGCTATGGCAGGAGACGGCATCAATGATACCATTGCGCTGGCTGTTGCCGATGTAGGTATAGCCATGGGTAGTGGATCTGATGCTTCCATCAACGTAGCCGCCATCACCCTTACCGGTTCGGGTTTGCCTCAGATAGCTGCAGCCATAAAGCTTTCAAAAACAACCAACAAAATTATCAGGCAAAACCTGTTCTGGGCATTTGGTTATAATGTTGTGGCTATTCCTGTTGCGGCGGGTATATTGTTTCCGGCATTCCATATCTTACTTAGTCCGGTAATTGCCAGTGCTGCCATGGCCATGAGCTCCATTTCGGTAGTAGCCAATAGTCTGCGCATACGGCGCACCTAATAAAGAGGCTTTGAACATTCCCCATTAAAAATCGTTAAAATAAATAAAAACATCATGAAAACCTTACATTTCCAAACCACTATGAAATGCGCCGGCTGTGTAGCCGCTGTTAGTCCTAAACTTGAAGGAATCAGGGGATTGAATAAATGGCAAGCCCTGGTTGACCAGCCAAACCCCGATTATAATTTTACCGCCGATGTAGATTCTGATGAGGTATCCAAAGACATTATGGATGCTTTCCAGAAAGCAGGCTACGAAGCCAGACCGGTATAACACTAACCTTCAACAAAAAAATAGTCAGTAAGCTGAGCCATCACCTTACTGACTATTTATTATTTTCACATTAAATCAGCAGTTTGCCTATCCTAATCTTTCTGCTACTCTATTCCAGTCTACAATATCCCAGAAAGACTTCAGATAATCGGGACGGCGGTTCTGATAATCCAGATAATAGGCATGTTCCCATACATCACAGGTGAATAACGGTTTCTGCTTGTCGCGCAAAGGATTTCCGGCATTGGATGTTTGCACTATGCGCAGTTTGTTTTCCTGATCCATTACCAGCCAGGCCCAGCCCGATCCAAATAGTTTGGCGGCATTATCTGCAAAAACAGTTTTAAATTGCTCAAAAGAGCCAAAGTCTTCATTTATTTTCTCCAGTAACCTGCCCTGTGGCTGCCCACCTTTTCCGCCCAATCCTTCCCAATAAAAGGTGTGATTCCAAACCTGTGCACCATTGTTAAAAATGCCGCCATCGGCTTCCATAATAATCTGTTCGAGGGTAGCATTTTCAAAACGGGTGCCCACGATAAGTTTATTTAAATTGTTTACATAAGCCTGATGATGCCTGCCATAATGAAAGCTTATGGTTTCAGCGCTGATAACAGGTTCCAGAGCATTTTCTGCATAAGGCAAAGGGGGTAGTTCAAATTTCATGATTAAAAAACTTTAAGTGAATAATTATTTTTTTGGTTGTTGGATATTAGAGGTTAGAAGTTAGAGGTTAGAGGTTAGAGGTTAGAGGTTAGAGGTTAGAGGTTAG